>Ga0214919_10009775_pt1 | contig 12306 bp, 10 predicted proteins | sample LL1503_MetaG_FD_177994 | JGI IMG/M metagenome (GOLD analysis project Ga0214919, IMG submission 177994) | Freshwater microbial communities from Lake Lanier, Atlanta, Georgia, United States - LL-1503 | ecosystem: Environmental > Aquatic > Freshwater > Lake | place: USA: Georgia | collected...
GCAATACTATTTTCATTGCTTTTATCTGCCGGATCCTACTTTGAAAGTTTTAATTTTTTCATGGTAGATCATCTTCCTTTTTATAATAAGTTTCGTGCACCGAGCATGATTATGGTTATTCCAACTTTACTTATTGGCATGATGGCTTTATTTGGATTACAAGGAATCACCGAACAAAATAACTTTAAGGACTTCTTCAATAAATACAAACCCAGCTTTATTGCATTGGGCGTTTTATTCGCATGCGTTCTTTTATTTTATGTCAATAGTGATTTTAAAAGTTTGAATGATAAACAATTACTTACACAAATTTCTCAAATACCAGACGCGAATCAACGAAATGCATTTGAAGCACCAGCGCGCGATTTAACCAATGCATTAGCGAAGGATCGTCAAGGATTTGTTGAAAGTGATTTATTTAGGACATTTATATTTATAGTATTCGCATTCGCATTCATTTTCTTGTACTTCAAAAAAACCATCCACCAATCTTTATTCATAGCGGCTATTGGTGTCATTACCATGATTGATTTATTTCAAGTCAATGTAAAATATTTGAAACCGGAGAACTATGTTGAAGCCGCTGAAAATGATAATACATTTGCAGAATCCCCTATTGATATTGCGTTGAAAAGAGATGCGTCCAACTATCGTGTATTGGATATGAGGGGCGGCATACAAAATGCATTCAATGGTGGCGCTTTAGTCGCCTACCATCACAATACCGTGGGTGGCTATAATCCAGCTAAATTAAGTATCTACCAAGATTTAATTGAGAACCAATGGTATAAGTTCCCCAATTGTTTGCCTGTGGTAAACATGATGAATACCAAATACGTAATCACTGGAAATATCGCCACTGATACCATCGCAAATCCAGAAGCTTTAGGCAATGTATGGTTTGTCAAAGGGATTGAATATAAAAAAGGACCCGCCGAAGTCATGAACAGCTTAAGTAATTTTAATCCAAAGGATACAGCTATCATCGAGGAAAAAGATAAATTAAATGAATTAACCTCGATCACTTATGATAGCGCTGCTACTATTAATTTAGTTGATAACAAAAATGATATAGTTACTTATAGTTCCAATGCAAGTCAAAAACAATTTGCCGTATTTAGCGAAGTGTATTATAAGTTAGGATGGAAAGCATATATCGACGAAGTTGAATCACCCATCATTAAAACAAATTATGTTTTAAGAGGCTTAGTGATCCCAGCTGGTAAACACAATATTCGTTTCGAGTTCAAGCCAAGCTCCATTACAATGGCGCAAAGAGCATCTGCCTTTGCTTCCATCATCTTATGGGGATTGCTTATTGGATTAATCATTAAATCATTCAAGAAAGAAAATTCACTTTCTTAAAAGTTAATTCGCCTGAATGATATTATCAATTATTATATGTAGTTACAACAGAGCAAGCTATATCAGTGATGCATTGACAAGTTTATATCTTCAATCCGCTGGGCTTAATGAATTTGAAGTAATTATTGTAGATAATAATTCAACAGACAATACCAAGGACGTATACGCACAATGGAGGCATACAAATACAAACGGACAATTTACTTTTATCAGCGAAACAAAACAAGGTGCATCTTTTGCACGCAATACAGGTGCAACTATTGCCAAAGGGGAATGGGTTTGTTTTATGGATGATGATGCCGTGGCTACGCCTAATTATGTTGAAAATATTTTAAAACATATCCAGAATAAACCGGATGCAGTGGGTTTTGGGGGGCGCATTATTCCGAAATATATTCCAGCTGAACCTAAATGGATGAGTTACTACGTTTCCTCCCTTGTAGGTAATTTTAACTATGCTCCTATCGCCTGCGCTTTTGAAAATGGGAAGTACCCACTTGAATCAAATATGATCGTTAAAAAATCAGTGTATGAACAAATTGGCGGCTTTAATGTGAATTTACCTGGTGTAGTTGGGACTTTAAGAATTGGCGGTGAAGGAAAGGAATTATTTTATAAAATACTTGCACTAGGTCATATAATTTATTACGACCCAGCTATTTGTGTGCATCATGTTGTGGAGGTGAAAAAATTGACCTCGGAATATATGTACCGCGTAGCTAGCGGTATTGGTCGTGGTGAAAAAACTAGAACCTCCGCAATTTCAAAAACCGCTTATTTGATAAAAGTAATGGAGTATTTTTTAAAATTAGGAGCAGCTATAATATTAGGATTCAAATATGCCTTACAATTTACGCCAAGTAAAATATGGCCGATAATAAAATTTAGGATTGACGCATTAAAAGGACTCTTAGGATAACATCATATAAACGATAATATAATGAACGAGCTTAGAGATTATTTTGAACACAACGAAAAAAGATTGATTAATAAATTTGATCATTATTTTGATGTGTATGATCGATATTTTAATCAATATAGAAATAAAAAAATAACAATTGTTGAAATTGGTGTTTACCAAGGTGGGAGTCTTCAAATGTGGCGAAAATATTTTGGCCCAGAAGCAACTATTTGGGGAATTGATATTGATCCAAGATGCAAGCAATTAGAAGATGAGAATACCCATATACTCATTGGCTCACAAGAGGATCGCCATTTTCTTAGATCAATCATCGACAAGATTGGACCCATCGATATTTTAATTGATGATGGCGGGCATACACAGGACCAACAAATCGTATCCTTTGAAGAATTATACAAGCATATCAATATCGGTGGTATTTATTTATGCGAGGATGTGCATACTTCCTATATGAATGCATACGGTGGTGGTCATAAAAGAAATGGCACATTTATTGAATATACTAAATCGTTAATTGATCAATTAAACGCGCATTATACAGAACAACCCAATTTTGTGGTGGATGATTTTACCAGAACAACCAATACAATACATTATTATGATAGTATTGTTTTATTTGAGAAAAGAGCAATGGTAAAACCAAGTTCTAAAATGACTGGTCAGTGGTCATTTGAATACGATAAGTCAAAAAAGACTTTTGCAGAAAAATTTAAATTTCACCTTTTAGTTAGGACTAATAAAGTGTTACAAACTTTAAAATTAAAAGGCATTTTTATAGACGAAATGCTAAGACTTAGTAGCAAGGGGTAATTTTACCTTTTACCCATGCTATTGAAACAAAAGGCAAAAAACCCTTTTATGACATTTATATAAACTTTCGCTAATTGCGGATGGTAAATTAAATCGTTTTTTAAAATTTTCATACACCTAATTACATCCTTTTTCATTTCTGGACTTAACCCCTTGTGTTTAAACAAAAGTGTGAGTCCATTTCTAGTAATATAAAACGCCCTTACTGGTGCATGAATGATGCGTGATGATTTTTTTAATGTTACTACTGATCTTCCAGAAACCAAATCACCTATGGCATGATTCAACAGAATATTAGAAAACATTAAATTAATACCCCCATTTTGTATCACCCGATATGAAAATTCCGCATCTACAAAATCAATAAATAAGTCCTCATTAAAACCCCCTACTTTTTTTACTAATGACAAATTTAAAATGGAACCTGAAGTAATTAAGGTAAGCGCTTCTTGCGGCGCTTCACTTGGAATTGTAATATTGGGCTGACAGTTAATACCGAATTGCGCAACATTTGTAAAATCACCTTTTTGAATCAATGATTTGTACTTTTCAAAATCATCCGGCTTAAAAGAGGAGTCCTGATCCATGGTTAACAAATAATCATACTGGTTTTGAGTTGCAAGTGCCACTGCTTGATTCAGGCGTTTCGCAATCCCCTCATTTGAATTAAAAAAATGATATTTTATATTTGGGTGTAGCCCATGCAAGGCTGCTTCAATACCTGGAGTTTGGGTTTCAGTGTTATCGTAAATATAGAGTTGCTTAAGTCCAGAAGCATAAGTGTTGATATTAGCAGATAACTGCTTTATATCAGGATGATATAGTATTACAACCCCGGCAATGTTCATCCCACAATTCATTTAGTGTAACCAAATTTAAGCCAATTACATAAAACCGCCTTCTTTTACCTAGTAAAAATTGAATATGTTTAAATTTTAACTATAAATATTTATCTTGTAGATGCTATGAGCGGTAAAATAAATAATTTTTCAATAATCATCCCTTTCAAAACGGGAAAGCAATATCTAATTGATTGCTTGCAGTCAGTTTTGGCACAGGACTATCCACACTTTGAAATAATTGTTTTAGCTGATATTACCAGTAATACGGATGATGCACTACATGCAATTAAAGATTTAAATAACCCAAAAATTTCTGTCCAACTTTCTGATAAAAATTTGGATATTTTGCAAAATTGGGGACGCATCAAAGACCTTGATAAAAAAGAGTACATGACCATTTTAGGTTATGATGATATTTTAAGTACAGGTTTTTTAACCTGCATTAATAACTTAATTAATACATATCCCGAAGCAAGTTTGTATCATACCCATTTTAACTACATTAATAGCAATAGCGAAACCATAAAAAAATGTCAGTCACTACCTACCCAAATGACCGCCTCAGATTATTTGGAGTATACTTTAAAAGAGACCATTGATATTATGGCTACTGGCTATGTTTTCAAATCCGAGGATTACGATGCTATTGGAGGCATCCCTACTAATTATCCTAATTTGATATATGCAGATGCACAACTATGGATTGCCCTTACTAAAAAAAGTTACTTAGTCGTGGATCCAGCTATCCAATTTTCATTTCGCATTCACCCTTCTGTAACTAAAACATCAAAAGATAAAATTTTACTTGATGCTTTTATTATTTTCATAGCTTATTTAAAAGAATTAAAAAAAGAAACGACCAGCTTTGAATTAACCATACAATCCTACCTTACCACTTTTGCAGAAAGTACCACAAAAGCAATGGCACATAGGCTATTACGCACGCCAAAAAATAATAGACAAGAATTAACAATCGATAAAGTTTGTGACGAAATTAAAGAAAAATGCGTAGAAATGGATATACCCTACGCCCCATTCAAAATTAAGTCCATTCAAATAGCCCGATTTATTGAAACAACCCCATTACTCAATGAACTGTTTCTGCTTTTTAAAAAAATTTACAAAAAGCCAGTGTTGTAAAATATTACTTTAAATTATTTGCTTTTATAGCATATAAAAACTTTCCGAAACTAGATTTTAATAGATAGTATAATAGGCGTAATCTAAATTGCCAAATACGCGCAGTAATCGAATATCCAAAGTAGGATTCATACACTTGTGTATTTTCTTTAATAGAATTTAAATACAAATGCGTGCTTACACCAGAATCATCAAATTTTATTAAAGTTTCATTGATATAACCATAGGGTTCTCCTTTCAGTCTGCACATCAAATCATAATCCATCGCTATTTTTATATCCACTGAAAATTGGCCTACACGCGCATATACTTCTTTCCTTACAAACCAAGTAGGATGAGAGACCGCGCGCATGCCTTTATATAATTGGTTAGGGTCAAATGGAACGCCAATATTTACCCAAATTCCGCCGCGCTTCATATATATATTACCACTCGTCCACTGCGTTTCCGGGTATTGCTTATAAAAATTCACCACTTTTTCTATGACTGAATTTGAATAGTAAACATCCGCCGAATTTAAAAGATGGATGATCGATCCAGATGCCAAATTTATTCCTTTATTAAAGGCATCTGAAATACCCTTATCTTTTTCACAAATCCATTTACGGTATAACGGCTGTGGGGAGTTATTTAACCAATCTGAAATTTCATTATTGCTTGACCCATCCACTATATAATGTTCATGGGGAGGAATTGACTGACTATCCACTGAATTGCAGGTTTGCTGCAGTTCCTTTAAGTTATTAAAACAAATAGTTATGACCGACAATTGTTCCATATGGTAAAAATAAGCCCATTTCATTACATATTTACTTTTACGACATTTACAATATATTTGTAGTATGGGGATTATTCAAAAACAAGGGGTTAAATCATCATTCTTTATCATGATGGGCTTTTTAATTGGAGCCGTTAACCTTTTGGTATTATTCCCCATGTTCTTCTCTAAAAATGACCAAGGTCTAGTTAGGGCCATGTTAGATATTGGGGCCACGCTTTCCGTATTTTGCACGCTTGGAACCTTGCCTGTGATTTATAAATTTTATCCCTTTTATAATCACTATTTAGGCCCTAAAAAAAACGAGCTTCCCTTTATCACCTTAATCATTAATTTAATTGGCTTTAGTTTACTACTCATCATTGGATGGCAACAAAAGGATTTTATCATTCGAAAATTGGGAAAATCCCCCAGCTTAGGGCAGTATTTTAATTATGTATATCCTTATACCTTTTTCTTATTAATTTTTTATTGGCTAGAGGCTTTTGCCTGGGGTTTAAGAAAAGGTGTTTATTCCAATTTTTTAAGAGAAACATTAATTCGTATTTTAACTACCCTACTTATTATTGCTTTCGGATTAAAATATATTGACCTTGTTGGCTTTTTAACCTTATTTAGTTTATTGTATGTAATACCTAGCTTTCTACTATTGATTAACTTAATTCAATCGAAACAATTTTCATTTAAAAGTTTACAAATCAGCAATGTCACCAAGCGACTCAAAGGAAAAATGTTCAGCTTTGCATTATTCGTTTTTGCAGGACAGTTTTTTAATTTACTTGCGCGCACCAATGACACTTTTATGATTGTGGGATTGAGAGGATTAAGTGATGCAAGTATTTTTGCGATTGCTACTTACGTTTCAGCTATTTTGGAAATACCCCAACGCAGCTTGAATTCAATCAGCATACCTGTATTAGCCACTTCCTGGAAGAACAAAGATTTTGCGAACATCAAACATGTATATCATAAAAGCGTATCTAACTTATTAGCAATAGGTCTATTATTGTTTGGGCTGATTTGGTTAAATACTGACAATTTAATTGCATTTTTAAACTGGGTCAGTCACAAGGAAGCGGGCGGATACGATGCAATTGGTAAACTTATTTTCATTTTAGGCTTAGCCAAATTAATTGATTTAGCGACAGGCGTGAATAGCCAAATCATTGGCACTTCTAATTTTTGGAAGTTTGATTTTTATACCAACTTATTCTACATCCTTTTATCCCTGCCATTGAACTACTATCTAATAAAAAATTACAACTTAGAAGGACTTGCTTATTCTAATTTAATAGCACTCACATTGTATAACAGTATTCGATTCCTATTCTTATACAAAAAATTCAAATTACAACCCTATACTTATAAGCATGGGCTATTTTTATTATTGAGTATTGGATTGATATTATTAGTGCACCAAATTCCAACTGCAAATAATATCCTAGCTAATATTTTGTTGCAATCCGCAGTTTTTGGATTCAGCTTTTATTTATTGGTATCTTGGATTAACCCTGCACCTGAAGCACTTGAAATAGTGAACAACTTTTTCAAAGAGAAATTACCTGCAATTTTTAGAAAAAAATAATTGAACTACTTTTTTTGCGCAACACTCACCAAATGAAATGGCGGATAGGTTTGTTGATGCAGCATTTCAAAGCCACAATACATTAGCAGCTCCTTAATTAAGACTAAGTTGAATACATGATGATGCACCGCCCTATTTTCAATATTTAAATGTGTGCGTTTGATCAAATCCTCCTTTGATTTTACAAAAGCATCGTATTTAAAATCATGCAATGCAATTACTTCCTCAAAATGTGTCGTATCCGATTCGGTCACATCGTTGTTATAATCATCAATTAAGTGTTCCAAAGGGGTAATGGGTCGGTTGTGATCGAAAGTGAATTCCTTATCTGGCAGCACTAATACCAAACGGCCATGCTGCTTCATTACCCTACTCCAATCCTTCAAAGCCTTTATTGGGTTGGCAACATGCTCTAAGGAATGACAGGAAAGCACAAAGTCGTAGCTCGCATCTTTCACATCACTCAAGTCCGCAGCTTCACCAATAAACTGAAACCCTTGTTTGTTTTTATAGTACTTATATAAATTACCTTGTTCAATTTCTCCTTCCCAAATGGTGTTATTAGAAAAATTAACACCATCAATCAGCTTTGCATGCAAATAAATGGGGAAAGCGCTCTTAAAATTAAATAAAGCACTTGGACCACCAACTTCTAAACCAACTTGATTATTAAATGTTGCAGCCAAACCAATCATCTTCCTTTTCGCAGGCTGTTTGATATAAGAAATCAGGGTAATTAATTTTTCAAATAAAGTCATGCGTAAAAGTAATTAAGATTTAATAAAGTTTAAAAAAGCAGCTAAACCCTTCTTCATTTCTTCATCATAGACGTAATTAATATTCTCCGTATAATACTTATTCAAATCATACAATTGCTCCTGCGCAGGTATAAAGCCGATTACCTCATCCAAATGCGCTAAACCATGCCCATTGGCCGCGTCAAAAGCAGCCATGAATGCTGAAGGTATAGGCTGATTCGCCACCCATGCAGCAAAAACAAATGGCAAGCCAGTAAGTTGTTTCCAAGCCAAGCCAAGGTCATATACATAAGGGTATTTAGATAAATTTTCTAAAGCTCTATCTCCAATAATCACACCGGCAGTGGTGCCCGAAATTTGAGTAATATACCCTTCTGTTGCTACTAAAAAATTCACTTCTACCTTCCAATATTGCGCTAATAATATCTTTAATAATTGAACCGATGTTCTACTCTGGTAATCTAAATAAATATTTTTTATTTGGTCTATAGGCACTTCACTAAATAAAGCCACCGACGCCACCGCACCATTAGCACCAATCACGTACTTGGAAACAATGTGGGGATTAGATAATTGGGGCAGGATAGCCACCGGAACTAACCCAATATCAATTTGACCTGATAGTAAATCCTGGGCAATTTTAGCTGGATAAGATTTGACCAAATCAATGCTGTTTAAAAAGCTTTCCTGCTCGATTCCTAATAATAATGGGCGGGTATTTAAATAACTTACCGCGCCTATGCGCCATCTTTTGTCCAATTGAATTAACTTTGCACAAAGAAAAACCTTTTTTTTAATATAGTAACTACTTCTTTAAAGCACAAGCAAATGTCAAAACTTACAGCCATTTCTCCCATTGACGGTCGTTATCAAAAGCAAACTGCCTCATTGAGCGCTTATTTTTCTGAATTTGGCCTTATAAAATACCGTGTAATGGTGGAAGTGCACTACTTCTTGTTTTTGGCAGATAAAAAGTTCTTTAAAGTTACCCCTGCTTTACGTAAAGCTTTACTTGGGGTGGTTGAAAATTTTAGCGAAGCAGATGCTGAAAAAATTAAAACGATCGAAGCTACTACCAACCATGATGTTAAAGCGGTTGAATATTTTTTAAAAGAGGTGCTTGACAATAATAAAGCAAGTGAATTAAAAGAATGGATACACTTCGGATTGACATCTCAAGATATTAACAATACCGCTATTCCATTAAGCTGGAAGGAAGCAATGGAAAATAATATTTTACCTGCGTACATCAATTTGCAAAATAATTTATTTCAATTAGCAAAAAAATGGAAAAAGGTTTCTTTATTAGCAAGAACCCATGGCCAAGCAGCATCTCCAACAACATTAGGAAAAGAGATCATGGTTTTTGTGGAAAGACTACATCATCAAATTGAATTATTTGCTTCCATACCTTATGCTGCAAAGTTTGGTGGTGCAACTGGTAATTTTAATGCCCATCATATTGCTTTCCCAAAAAAGAATTGGGTTAGTCTAGGCAATGAATTTGTAGATGACGTTTTAGGATTACAAAGAATGCAGTTTACCACACAAATTGAGCACTACGATCATTTTGCTGCGCAATGTGACACATTAAAGCGTTTAAATAATATATTGATTGATTTAAGCCGTGATATATGGACCTATATCTCCATGGATTATTTTAAACAACAAACAAAGAAAGGAGAAGTAGGATCAAGTGCTATGCCGCATAAAGTAAATCCAATTGATTTTGAAAATGCCGAAGGAAATTTAGGCATGGCAAATGCAGTACTAGAACATTTGGCAGCGAAGCTTCCTATCAGTCGTTTACAAAGAGACTTAACCGATTCTACTGTTTTAAGAAATGTGGGCGTGCCTGCAGGGCATATTACCATCGCCTTAAATTCTTTAGAGAAAGGTTTAAGCAAATTGATTTTGAATGAAGAAAAAATGCAGACCGATTTGGAAAATAATTGGGCAGTAGTGGCTGAAGCCATTCAAACCATTTTACGCCGCGAAAACTACCCTAATCCATACGAGGCATTAAAGGATTTAACAAGAGGTAATAATAAGATTGATAAAAAACTAATGCATAAATTTATTGATGGCTTAAAAGTAAATGCAACCATCAAAAAAGAATTAAAAGCAATTACCCCGCATAATTACACTGGCATCACCGCGGAATATTAAAATGTCCCAATCAAGCAACTTTTATTAATCTTCGGCATCTGACCGATCATTCGGTATTTCATTAAAGGGCGGTACTATTTTTTTCCTTGGTTCTTTTTTCGCCAATAAGCTATGAATGGGCTTCATCCCTTCTTTTTCAATGGCCATGGTTAATACTTGAGCCGTTGCAGCTGCATCACCCCAAGCACGGTGACGACCTTCAATACGAATTCCTAAATCACGTGTCAAGGAACCCAAGCCATATTTTTCCAATCCGGGAAAAACGCGTCGACTTAATTTAATGGTACATAATTTAGGTGCGGACCATTGAAAACCACATTTCCCTAACAAATAGTGCACAAAGGAATAGTCAAAGCTTACATTATGCGCCACAAATATGCGACCATTCAATAAATTAAAAATCTGTGGTGCTACTTCCTCAAATAATGGCGCATTTGCCACCATGGCATCACTAATCCCGGTCATATTCACGATAAAAGGGGGTATTTTTTGCCTAGGGTTAATCAAAGTGACATATTTGCCAGTCACTTCCACCCCATTGTGAATCACAATAGCAATTTCAGTAATCCCAGCCGATTGGGGGGTACTGCCTGTGGTTTCTATATCTACTACTGCAAATTCCATTGAGTGGCTAAGGTCGTATTTTTTAGCAACTTATTGCTTGTCCCTTTTCCTTATTTTTGTGGCTCAATATAGGTAAAGAAGCAAAGCATGGAATTGAGTAAAAATTACATACCGGGTGAAGTTGAAATTAAATGGTACAAACATTGGGTGGACAGTGGCTATTTCCACAGCACGCCCAATGATAAAAAAGCATACACCGTTGTGATACCACCCCCAAATGTGACAGGTGTATTACATATGGGGCATTGTTTAAATAATACGATTCAAGATATTTTAGTACGTCGCGCCCGCATGCAAGGATTTAATCCGTGCTGGGTTCCAGGAACGGATCATGCTTCCATTGCAACAGAAGCGAAAGTGGTTGCGATGTTAAGAGAAAGAGGTATCGCAAAATCATCTTTAACCAGAGATGAATTTTTAGGATATGCATGGGAATGGAAAGAAAAATATGGTGGCATCATTTTGCAACAATTAAGAAAGATGGGTTGCAGTTTGGATTGGGAGCGTACTTCCTTTACCATGGATGCAGATTACTACGAATCGGTTATTAAAGTTTTCGTTGATTTATATAAGAAAGGAAAAATTTATCGCGGTAAAAGAATGATCAATTGGGATGTTCGTGCAAAAACTGCATTAAGCGATGAAGAAGTTATACATAAGGAAGTTGCTGGTAAAATTTATCACCTTCGCTATAAATTAGATGTGCCCGGTGATGAATATATTACCATTGCAACAGTTCGTCCTGAAACAATTTTGGGTGACTCGGCAATTTGCGTGCACCCTAAGGATGATAGGTACAAACACTTGGTGGGAAAATTTGCTTTTGTTCCATTAATTAATAGACGCATTCCGATTATTGCAGATGACTATGTGGAAATTGAATTTGGTACTGGTGCATTAAAAGTAACACCGGCGCATGACATGAATGATTTTATGTTAGGCCAAAAATATAATTTGGAAGTCATTGATACCATGAATGATGATGGTACTTTATCAGAAGCTGCTGGTTTATATATTGGACAGGATAGAATTGAAGTAAGAAAAATTATTACCAAGGATTTAGATGCGGCAGGTAATTTAGTTAAAATAGAAGATTACACACATCAAGTAGGCTTTAGTGAAAGAACCGATGCCATTGTTGAACCAAGATTAAGTTTACAATGGTGGGTAGATATGAAAAAATTAGCGGCACCTGCTTTAGAAGCTGTGATGTCGGATGAAATTAGTTTTCATCCTGCTAAATTTAAAAACTTATATCGCCATTGGATGGAAGGCATTAAGGACTGGTGTATTAGTCGTCAGCTTTGGTGGGG
>Ga0214919_10009777_pt1 | contig 12306 bp, 14 predicted proteins | sample LL1503_MetaG_FD_177994 | JGI IMG/M metagenome (GOLD analysis project Ga0214919, IMG submission 177994) | Freshwater microbial communities from Lake Lanier, Atlanta, Georgia, United States - LL-1503 | ecosystem: Environmental > Aquatic > Freshwater > Lake | place: USA: Georgia | collected...
AACAAAAACTTGTACACGCAACACAACTTAGTGCGAGATGCGACTAGCGTAAACTTTTGTGAACACGCTGATTTATGACGGTGATTGTGCCTTTTGTCTCCGCTGTGTTCAGTGGATGCAAAAACACTTCACGAGTGTTCCTCGAATTGTCGCTTGGCAACAAGCTGATCTTGAACAAATGGGTCTCACTGTTGAGCAGTGTCAAACAGCAGTTCAGTGGGTGAGTGAAGATTTGACTCAAACATTGAGCGCTCATGAAGCGGTTGCGCGAGTTTGCAAAGACGCCGGAGGCTTGATCACCGCAGCAGGCTATGCATTGTCGCTGCCGGCTGTTTCGCCGATTGCCGGTGTTGTGTATCGATGGGTGGCGCGCAATCGCCAGAAAATGCCAGGCGGTACGGACGCCTGCGCAATTGACTTTGAAAAGAAAATTTAAATAGTTCTTCGTTCGTTTAATTGCTGTGCCAATTGATCAAGGCAAAGTTGATCGCCGCTGTTCAAAAGTTCCCGCTGTTGAAGGTCTGTCACAGCTTGTGCAACAAGTGATTTCCACGATGCATTTGTCATACCGGTAGCAATACGTAGAGCACGCATGAGTGCGTCTTGAGGGTTGGCGTCGTAGTTGTTCATTAATTCTTCTACATCGTGTTTAGTCAGCCAGCGAGACCCTTGTGCTGCCTCAATCTTGCGCTGTATGTATGGCGAAAAACTTTTCTGGTATCTACTTTGCAGTTCGGGAATCTGCCAGTCATTGCCTGTTATACGAACGCGACAGTTGTCCGTTCCACAGGCGCACTCAAACTCGTCGTAGTTCGACGTATCACTTGTTGCGTAGTCGTAAGTGAGTTCTTCTCCAACCCCTATGTCGTACATCGCGATGAGTTGTGTTGCATTTCGTAATCGGCAGTTAGGGGAACACGAATGGTTGATCGAGTCGCCCGGCTCGCGCGATTCCGGGCCGAGCACAAATTGATCAATGTCAATTTGGATTGACCGGCTGCGTTGCTCAACAGGGTGATCCTCGAAGTTGATCCGGTTCAAAATTGTCCCACCAAATGTCGCAACAATGGTTCCCGCCGGAATCGGGGCGATGGCAAAACTGCCAAATCCTTTTGGTGCTATTTCGCGAGCTTCTGCGAGAGGTGAAAGATAATTGCGCACGTCGTCCCTCCGGTCGCGACCTGCATGGCCGCCCGAGTACACAGCACCAACTCCGCCCGCTGTGGTGCAATCACCATATCGGCAGGTATCGTTATTTGGGCAACATCGTCTCGGTCTGCTCGACCGGGCCGGTGGTGCACTACAAGTTGCATCAGGAGAGACCAATTGGTCCGGCAACCGGGGTCACGCCCACGGTGCCATCTCATCCGCAAGGATGGGAGATGTGGTTTCGTCGTTCAGACGAAGCAACGGGCCGGCTCAGTTGGGCGAGCCAGAAGGAATTTTATGACCCGACATGATTATCCACCCACAGGCGCATGGCAGCCTTCGCAACCTATTGGGTCACGACAGTTCGCTCATTTTCCTGTCGACCGTCCGTTCGCACTTGACGGTGGTACGCAACTGAATTCGGTGTCCATTGCGTATGAAACCTGGGGCACGCTCAACGCTGATCGCAGTAATGCAGTTTTGTTATGTCACGCATGGACGGGCGACAGTCACGCAACTGGTCCAGCCGAAGATGGACACCCAACTCCGGGTTGGTGGGAGGGAGTGATTGGTCCTGACCAATACATCGACACCAACAAATGGTTCGTGGTGTGCAGCAACGTGATCGGTGGATGTCAGGGTTCAACCGGCCCAGCATCGCCACATCCTGTTGATGGCAAACCGTACGGCTCACGTTTTCCTGTCATTACTGTGCGCGACATGGTGCGTGCGCAGTTGCGTCTTACCGACATGCTTGGCATCGTGCAGTGGCACAGCATTGTCGGCGGCTCGATGGGCGGTATGCAAGTGCTCGAGTGGGCAGTTACTTTTCCGGATCGTGTCAAAACAATTATTCCAATTGCGACATGTACGCATTCGACTGCGCAACAAATTGCGTGGGGTGCAATCGGTCGCCGCGCAATTCGTCTCGATCCAAAATGGAATAACGGTGAGTACTACGACGCCGCAATTGGTGAAGGACCTTGGGAGGGTCTGTCGATCGCGCGCATGGTTTCACAAGTCACGTTTAGATCCGACAATGTGTTCAGTGATCGCTTTGGGCGCGACCTGGCGGACATGGACGCTGACTACAACGGTTTGGGTCTGTGGGACAGATTTGAAGTAGAGAGTTACCTAGATCACCACGGCGACCGATTGATTCGACGTTTTGATACCAACAGCTACTTGATCATTGGTAAGGCGATGGACTTGCACGATGTTGCACGTGGTCGCGGGGGTCTTGATAAGGCGATGAGCCGCATCAAGGCAAACACGTTGGTGCTTGGTATCTCATCAGACATTCTGTATCCCACGTACCAGCAAAAACAGATTTGCGATATTTTGGTTGCACAAGGTACTGATTCCAAATATGTGGAAATCGATTCTCCTCACGGACACGATGCGTTTCTGATCAATCTCGATCAGGTTGGTCCACCAATTAAAAGATTTCTGGAAGACAATTTCGCATAATCGCCGCACTTGCGCTCGCTGACTGAATTCGCACAATTGCAGTTTGCTCAGTGTCGCCTTGTTTGTGTACAGCAAAAGTCTGTTGATCGGGTCTAACGTCACTGATCAATGAAGCATGTGGGATCCCAAGTAGGTTCCATGTTCCTCGAAATGGTTTTCCGCGATGACCTTTGGCGGTCACAGCAACTGCGCGAAGACTAGGAATTATGAGAAGACGAACTTCGCGCCACGGGTGCTCAAGACCATCACCTGAAATACGCATTTGGCAAATGCAGCGCATGCCATCTGTCGAAGTCCATTGGCGTTCGCCCCGACGCGACCACCACATCGCAAATCCGAGCAACGAGATAAAGAGCGCACTACTAGCAACATTGAGCAACCCCCGAATCATGCTCTCAGTATTGCTGGCTGGGGTAGGTTATGGAACATCATGTTTGGACTAACGACCTTGATCGCACTGGTGTGCATTGTGGTTGGAGGCGCACTCGCACGCATGACTTGGTGGTTTTGGAATGAGGCAAGACCAGAGTCTCCGGCTCTTGCACCCCTTGAGATCATGAGCGATGCCGCCTATGAGGAGGCTGATGAAACCGAGCGCGCTGCAATGCTTGATGCAGTGCGTATGAGTTCAAACAAGATGCCAGTCGCTAAACCGATACGAACTGCTCCACGCAAATCCATTAATCGTCCCGAGCGAACAGTCGAAGTAGTAGTGGACAATGGTCCGCGACATGTCATTGATCCATTGCTTAAGTAGCGAGGAAGTAGTTTTATCTCATGGCCGCATTTGAACCCTCCGAAATGATCGCTCGCTACAAAGAGCGAGCTGATGCTGTGAAACGTCGTCCGTTGCCACCAGTCGCAGGCGAGGAACGGCAGATGTTCTTGAAACAGGCACAGTCCGATTTCCAAGACTTCGCAATGATCGGTGATGCCGAGGCATCACTAGAAGATGGCATTTTGGTGCTGCGAATCGACTTGCGACCACCAGATTCTCGCTCGTAATCAGTTTTTAATGAACCGCATCACTACGCGCGTTCAGTCAGCGCCAATCCTTGCTGTGTTTGCGGCAGTACTGGTGTGGAGTTTTGGTCCGATCATCACGCTGAGTGTCGGAGTTTCAATTAACACCACGATTTTTTATCGCGTCATTTTCTGGCCACCATTATTGTTTGCCATCGCTAAATCGCGCAAAGTGCCAATCACCAAACATGTAATGAAAATCTCTTTCTGGCCCGGCATTTTTTTTGGGCTCTCAACAATTGCTGGCTTTACCGCAATGAAGGTCACGTCGGTCGCTAATGCAACAATCATCGGCAATGTTTCGACCGCATTAGTGCTGTTCGTCGCTCCAAAGTTTTTGGGTGAGCGCATTCGTTTTGTTCAGGTGGTATTGGCTGTCGTGAGTTTTATGGGAATTTGTGCAATCGTTTTTGGAGCAAATGGTTCCGGTGGCGCAACACTCCGCGGAGATGTTTATGCACTCGCCAACGCTGTTTTATGGGCTGGTTATTTTGTGGCTTCAAAAAAGGTCCGTACTGATGGGGTTGGCGCCTGGGCTTTTATTTTTGGAGTCAGTGTGGCTCAAGTAGCTGTTGTGGCTCCATGGGCGATTGCTACATCAACAGATCTGGGCAGGGTGAGTGCTCGCGACATTGGACTGATTTTGTTGATGACTTGTTTTACCGGCACGGTTGGGCACACCTTGATGGTGTGGGCCCAGAAATTTGTACCGGCCTCAACTTCGTCATTAATTTCACTACTGATGCCAGTCCTGTCGATGATCGGAGCATGGCTTGTATTTGAGCAACAAATCAACCTGGTGCAGTTCATCGGTGGCGCAGTTGTGCTTACGTCATTGGCTGGAGTAGTGCGATATGGCACGAAAGAATCAATTAATCGCGACGTGTTGACCACAGCAGACCCCCTGCTAAACTCATCTCTCTAGATAAGTAAGGCAATTACCGGTTTTGCGGACGTGGCTCAGTGGTAGAGCATCACCTTGCCAAGGTGAGGGTCGCGAGTTCGAATCTCGTCGTCCGCTCGAATGATTTCTCAAGTAGTAGCTACAGCGCGCACATCTTTTGAGTCAGGCAAGACGCGTCCGCTCGCTTGGCGCAAAGCCCAACTGACAAGCATGATCAAGATGCTTCGAGACAACGCAGATGATTTTTCTGCTGCTCTCAAACAGGACCTCGGTCGTGGTCCAGAAGAGGCTTGGCTATACGACATCGGCTTTTCGATCACTGAAATTGAATTGATCATCAAAAATCTCAAGAAATGGACAGAGCCTCGCAAGGTAAGTACGCCATTGGTGTCGTTGCCAGGAAGTTCGCACCGTATTCCCCAGCCATTAGGTGTGGTATTGGTGATTGCTCCTTGGAACTATCCAATTCAGCTACTCCTCATTCCGGTTGCAGGTGCAATTGCGGCTGGTAATGCAGTCGTCATGAAGCCTTCTGAAGTTTCGTCCGCTACTTCTGCACTGCTCGGCAAGCTCGTGCCACAATATTTCGACAAAGACGTCATTGCAATTGTTGAGGGTGCAGTGCCAGAGACAACCCAATTGCTGGCCGAAAAGTTTGACCACATTTTTTATACAGGCAACGGAACCGTTGGTCGTGTGGTGATGCGGGCTGCTGCAGAAAACCTCACACCAGTCACACTTGAGTTGGGTGGTAAGAGTCCAACCATCGTTGACAAGTCGGCAAACCTTGCTATTGCGGGTCGAAGAATTGCATGGGCCAAATATGTGAATGCTGGTCAGACTTGTGTCGCTCCTGACTATGTACTTGCGCACGCAGATATCGCCGACAAATTAGTCGACGAGATTCGCAAGTCAGTAAACGATTTTTATGGTGCAGATCCGCAACGCAGTGGTGACTTCGCTCGTATCTCGTCACCACGTCACTTTTCTCGCTTGAAGGCAATGTTGACGTCTGGGAAAGTTGCAATTGGCGGACAAACCGACGAGCAGCATCGCTACATTGCACCAACTGTGTTGGTCGATGTAACTGCCAGCGACTCGGTCATGCAAGAAGAGATTTTCGGACCAATCTTGCCGATGCTTACGGTCAATTCAATTGACGAGGCCATTGATTTTGTCAATGCTCGACCGCACCCACTCGCGTTGTACGTCTTTGCTGAAGATCAAAAGGTGAATGACAAGGTCGTGTCGAGTACAACTTCGGGCGGTGTCACTGTGAACGGAACGATTTTCCACATGACTGGCCCATTCTTGCCATTTGGTGGCGTAGGCGAGAGCGGCATGGGCGCGTATCACGGTCGCGCTGGGGTGGACACGTTCCAACATCTCAAACCAGTGCTCAAGCGCTCGACTCGCGTAGATGCGCCACTCGCGTATCCGCCATACACCAGGCGCAAGTTTGCAATTCTCAAAAAATTCATTTAATTAAACGAAAGAGATTTTCAAATGAAAATTGGTGTTCAACTCTGGCCACAAGCAACCTCAATTCCAGAACTTCGCAAGGCATGGAAGACAGTCGACGCAATGGGTGTCGACAGCATTTGGACATGGGATCACTTTTATCCTCTGTCCGGTGACCCAGAAGCAACTCACTTCGAGTGCTACTCGTTGCTCGCTGCAATGGCGGCCGATACCTGCCATGCGCAAATCGGTGCACTTGTTTCGTGCTTCACCTATCGCAATCCGCAACTGCTTGCCGACATGGCACGCACGATTGATCACATCAGCAATGGCCGGTTTGTGCTGGGTGTTGGTTCGGGTTGGTTCGAGCGTGACTACACCGAGTACGGCTATCACTTTGGAACAGCTATTGAACGACTCAAGTTGCTCGAGGCTGGATTGCCAGTCATCAAGTCACGTTTGGCAAAACTCAACCCGCAGCCAGTCAATGGCACTATCCCAATCATGATTGGTGGAGGTGGCGAGAAATTTACGTTGCGTCTTGTTGCAGAGCATGCCAATCAGTACAACTACTTTGGCCCGCCAGAGAGCTATGGCAACAAGATCAAGATTCTGGATGAATGGTGTGCAAAGGTCGGTCGTAATCCACGCGAGATCGAGCGAACAGTTGCCATTTATCCCAAAGAAGTGACACCTGAAATTTTCGCTCAATACAAAGAGGTCGGTGCAGAACACATTATTTTGACCTGCTCTGATCCTTTTGACTTCAGCGATGTCGAAAAATTGATGAGCTGGAGCAAGTAACTACTTCGAATAGTGGCCGATGGCCTCAACAATTACGTCAAAGGCTGCTTCGGCCTGCACATCCCAGACCACTTCACAGTTTGGGTTGAGGCGTTCAATAAGTCCACGCTGATCGATCATCGTCATACCGCGAGTGTGCTCGCCATTGAGTTCAACGACAACATGTTGGGGCTTGGTTGTAAATAATTGTGGATGTGTGAGGGCGAGGACTGCGCACGGATCGTGCACTGCACCGCCTTGCATGTTGTCGTGACGCTTTACGTACACATCGGAGAAAAACACAAACAGATCGGCAAGCACAGAAGCAAGATGCCCTGAGAGTGCGCGTACTTTGTCGATGCGCTGAGGGGTTGCCTGCAACTTGTGTGTCACATCAAGACCGCTCATGATCAATTTGCCGCCGTATTCAAAGACCATTGCTGCTGCTTCGGGGTCGGCCCAAATATTGAACTCGGCTGCGGCACTGCGGTTTCCAAATGAGCCACCGCCCATGAGTGAGATACCTGCAATGCGGCGCGCAATGTCGGGTGCACTGCGAAGCGCAAGTGCGATGTTGGTCAATGGTCCGGTAGGTACTAACCACACGCCTTCAGTTGCACGACAGGTGTCGATAATGAAGCCAACTGCATCTTCAGAATCTGCTGGACCAGAAGGTTCAGGCAAGTCCGCTCCGTCAAGACCACTCTTGCCGTGAACGTATGAAGCATCTCGGGGTGGCGCAACGAGAGGTCGGTGTGCACCTTGGTGCAATGGCGCGGTCGACCCAATCATGTCGAGCACGATGCGAGCATTGCGTGTTGTCGCACTAATTGGCGCGTTGCCAGCAACTGTCGTTACTCCGAGCACATTGGCGTGCCGAGCAGCCACTACGAGTGCCATCGCATCATCGTGACCTGGGTCGCAGTCGATAATCATTGAAATTGGACTGGAAGATGTCATCCGAAAGACTCTAGTTGTTTGCCTGCTTTCTTCTGTTCCGGCTCAGTGATGTGCCACAGTAGAGAGATGAATACGACCGGCCACGATGTTGCTTTTGACGTAGTGGTTGTGGGCAGCGCCAATCTTGACTTGGTCGCAACGCTGGATCATCTTCCTAAGCCGGGCGAAACCATCGTTGCTCAGAGTTATGCCGAACACGCTGGTGGCAAAGGCGTAAACCAGGCAGTGGCTTGCGCTCGCATGGGTGCTCGAACCGCATTTGTTGGCTGCGTCGGCAACGATGATGCAGGCGCTTTTCTTCGCGGTGTGCTTGAAGATGAGGGGATCGACACGTCAATGTTGCGCGTAGTCGATATGCCGACCGGACGAGCGTTTATCAATGTCGATAGTCGTGGTGAAAATGAAATAGTTGTAGTTTCTGGTGCCAACACGCAAGTGGGTATTGCGCAGAATCCTCTACAACTTCCAACTTCGCATGTTCTACTGATGCAGCTCGAGATACCTCTTGCAACTGTGGCTGCTGCACTTACTGCGGCACGAAAGAGTGGGGCGATCACGGTGCTGAATCCAGCGCCGTATAAGTCGTTGACTGAAGATGTCTTGTCGCTTGTTGACGTGATTGTGCCGAACGAGACAGAGTCTGCGGCCTGTGGTGGCACTCAGGCGTTACTTGCGGCAGGCGTGACGACGGTGGTGACAACACTGGGTGAACACGGGGCAGTAATCCATACCACATCATCTGAGACAAACATTGCTCCGCACAAAGTTGTTGCAGTTGACACGGTTGGTGCAGGGGACGCATTTATTGGTGCGTTGAGCGCTGAGCTTGCCCGCGGAGCAACAATTAGCGACGCCGCATCTGTAGGCGCAGTTGCTGGTGCACTCGCTACGACTGTTCATGGTGCAGTGCCGTCGTTGCCAACACGAGATGTCGTGCACAAAGCAATGGGTAAGTAAGCAACAACTCATGAGCGATATTTCGAAACCACAGTTAATGCATTTTTACGATGAAGAAAGTGCTGAGTTAGCTATCGCAATCGTCAAGTATGCAATGGAGCGCGTCAAGATGGATCCGCCCCCGCTCGACAAGCCGTACACGCTGAGTGAACTGCAACAAATCGTTGGGCAAACCATTAAACCTGAGGGTCGTAATGGTCTAGATGTGTTGCGTGAATTTGTAGACGAACTCGCTCCGTCTTGCATCAGCGTCGATCATCCACTCTTTTTGTCATTTGTGCCAGGTGCGCCTACGGAGAGCTCGGTGTTGTTCGATTTAGTCGTAGCTTCGTCAAATATTTACGCAGGATCATGGCTCGAGGGTGCTGGTGCCGTGTACGCGGAAAATCAGGCGATCAAGTGGGTATCCGATTTAGCGGGTATGCCAGCAGAGTCGGGTGGAGTATTCGTTGCTGGGGGAACAGCGGGCAATTTGTCGGCACTTATTGCAGCTCGTTGGCGTTGGCGTCATCGGGCAGGTGACGCGCTCGATCGCACACGACCGCTGATCATTGCGTCGGGCGGTTCGCATTCGTCTGTGGAGCAAGCAGCAAAAGTGATGGACGCAGATGTTCTCAAAGTGCCAGCCGATCAGCGGGGTCGTACTGACGGGGTAGCGATGCAGAGGTTCTTGTTATCGCTCAATGAATCCGAATTGCAACGAATCTGTGCCATTGTTGCAACAGCAGGCACAACAAATGTTGGCGTAGTCGATGACCTCGAAGGAATTGCCAAAGTCTCCAATGCAATTGGTGCGTGGTTGCATATTGACGGTGCATATGGTGCAGCGGCACTCTGCGCACCAAGCGTCAGGCATTTGTTCAACGGCATCGAACACGCTGACAGCATGATTGTTGATCCGCACAAGTGGCTCTTTGGCCCGTACGACTCATGCGCGCTGATTTATCGCAATCCAGCCGAAGCACGTCATGCTCACACTCAACACGCTGAGTATTTGGACGTGCTGCAGCAAGATGGCAGCGCAAGCCGTGATGAGGCTTGGAACCCTGCCGACCTTGCGCATCACTTGTCTCGCCGAGCTAGGGGTTTGCCATTTTGGTTCAGCCTCGCCATGCATGGCACCGAGGCATATACCGAGGCCATGGAGGCGACGCTTGAGGTTGCGCGTCAGGGTGCCCAGTTGGTGCGCGACGCAAAGCATGTGGAGTTGGTACTTGAGCCCGAACTGTCGGTCATCGTGTTTCGACGAATTGGTTGGACACCTGAGCAGTATCAGATGTGGAGCGACCGCATTTTGGGTGAAGGTCTTGCCTTCGTCGTGCCGAGTACCTGGGACGGCGAAACCGTCTTGCGCATGTGCATAGTAAATCCACGCACAACAGTTGCGGGGCTAGCATCAATCATTAACTCGCTCGCGTAAAGCGAGCGCTGAAACCAGAACTTATTTCTGTGCTGGTTCTTTCTTGACGACAGTCTTTTTGCGGGTGCCGTAACGCTTGTTGAAGCGCTCAACGCGACCTGCGGAGTCGATGATCTTCATCTGACCGGTAAAGAATGGGTGGCTGGCATTCGAAATGTCCAACTGCACGCATGGGTATGTCTGACCATCTTCCCAGACCGTGGTCTTAGAAGGATCTGGATTCATGGTTGTGCGGGTCAAAAATCGATACTCTGCCGAGGCATCTTCAAAGACAACAAAGCGGTACTCGGGATGTGTTTCCTTTTTCATAAGTCTCATAGTGTAGCGGGGCATATTCCCCGTCTATACTTGTCCAATGCCAAATCGCTGTGATGTCCTCGGAAAGCGTCCGGGTACGGGCCATACCGTTTCCCACTCAAATATCAAGACCAATCGCTGGTGGAAGGTCAACGCCCACAAAAAGCGTTTCTGGCTTCCATCCGAGAAGCGCTGGATCACACTCAACGTGAGCTCCAAGGGTCTTCGCACAATCGACAAGTTGGGTATCGAGCGCATCGTCGCCGACATCCGCGCAACCGGTCAGAAAGTCTGAGTATCTAAGTCATGGCTGCAAAATCTAAGGACAAGCGTCCAATCATCAAGCTTCGTTCAACAGCCGACACTGGCTATGTGTACGTGACCCGTAAGAACAAGGTCAACTCACGCGAGCGTCTCGAGCTCAAGAAGTACGACCCAGTCGTACGCAAGCACGTCATCTTCAAAGAAGAGCGTTAAATCTCACGCGCTTTGGCGCGTCATGAACGAATAAGTTTTTATTCTGATTATTTGAGTGCGTTTTGCAGGTCTGCGATTAAATCGCTCGTTGCTTCAAGCCCAATCGACAATCTCAGCATTGAATCTGTAATGCCGCTCGCAACTTGCACTTCTGGCGAAACGCCAATATGTGTGCTGGACGCTGGGTGACAGATCAGTGTCTCTGGGCCACCAAACGAAACTGCTGGTCGCACAATCTTTAATGCATCAAGAATCTTGCGTGCAGCATCTTTGCCACCAGCAATCTCAAACGAAAGTACAGAGCCGAACTTGCGCATCTGCTTTACGGCAAGTGCATGCTGCGGATGTGCGGCCAAGCCGGGGTAGTGAACTGCAGTGACTTGCTTGTTCGATGTCAGCCATGTCGAAACAGCCATCGCACTTTCGCACTGGTGCGCAATGCGCACGCCGAGTGTGCGAATACCCCGCAAGCCATTGAGCGCATCGTGTGGTGATGCTGTTGCTCCGTGCATCACTGAGTAGCTCCAGATTGAATCAATCAATTCTTTTTCACCCGCAACGACACCGAGCATTGCATCGTTGTGGCCAGCGATGCCTTTGGTTGCAGAGTGCAACACGAGGGAGACGCCAAACGAAAGCGGTTGTTGGCCGAGGGGCGTAGCGAGTGTTGAGTCAACGAGGGTGAATGGACCTTTAATTGCACCAAGTTCGGCCAAATTAACAAGGCCCATTTGCGGGTTGGATGGCGATTCTGCGATCACAAGCATTGTCTTGCCCGGTCGCACAGCAGCCGCAATCGCACCTGGCTTTGAACCGTCTACGAATGTGACATCGATACCGAGTCGCGCGCATGGACCATTGAGAAACGAGATAGTGCCGCCGTATAACTGATTGTGCGCCACGATGTGATCGCCACTCGAACACAACGCCAAAATCACGCTGCTTACAGCACCCATGCCTGAAGCAAATGCGAGTGCATCTTCGGCTCCTTCAAGTGCAGCCACAGCTTCTTCAAAAGATCGAACTGTTGGGTTCGAATATCGCGCATAGTTGCCGCTCTTATGTGTCGCGAGAGCGTGTTTGGTGCTGTCATCGAGCCCAGCCGATTGCCAAGTGGTTGATGACCAAAGAGTCGGGGCAAGCGATCCAGATACATCACGACCTGATGTGATTGCGGTCGTCTCCGGTTGCACTTTTGGTTGCTCGTTAGGCATCACAACAGCGTAACGAAGTACGACTCTGCAGAAGGTTCGCTTTATATATCCCTGTAGCCTGCAGGCGTAGCTTGTCTACGGCGACGTGGCCGAATGGTTAGGCATGGGCCTGCAAAGCCCCGTAACCGGGTTCGATTCCCGGCGTCGCCTCAATTGTTTACCAACTAGGGCATGCCAGAATTGTCGTCGTG
>Ga0214919_10009778_pt1 | contig 12305 bp, 9 predicted proteins | sample LL1503_MetaG_FD_177994 | JGI IMG/M metagenome (GOLD analysis project Ga0214919, IMG submission 177994) | Freshwater microbial communities from Lake Lanier, Atlanta, Georgia, United States - LL-1503 | ecosystem: Environmental > Aquatic > Freshwater > Lake | place: USA: Georgia | collected 2015-03-15
TAAGATATTTTTAACACTACCTGTTCTGACTCGTAACTGCTTCCGCATAGATCGGAATTCCGGTCGCAGCAACGCAAAACTGGGGCCTAATAAAAGTCGGCAATGTGAAGGCACTTTGCCAAGGTAGCGCTGTTGTTGGTCGTCGTAAAAATTTTGATCTAGTAGTACATCGCAATCGTGTTTACGATCGGCCAAGTCATCGATCGCCAACACATGCTGGGCAATAGCACGCAGTGGAGTTTCAAAACGGTGGTCTAAGGCGTAATGGTCGACTACTAACCAATCCCATGAGCCCGCACCCAATGCAGCCAAGGTTTGCTCGGCGTCATGCGCTTGACTGGTTTGTAACCAAGTCGCGTGTGGCAACTCATCCGTGTTGTGTGCCGCCTCGATTTTTGGTAACGCACGATAACTAATACTGCGTTCCGAAAGCATCTGCTGTAAATGCAATGGCAAATCTCTAGCTACAAAGAAAATATGTGCACCTGTCCGGCGCAGCTCATCAGCCAAAGTCAAACACCGGACAAAATGGCCGGTGCCAATGACAAGGTTGGCGTCTGTCCTGAAAACGATGCGCAAGTGGGTCATGATGTTCAATGGGCAAATAAGCTTGTAGCCAATCGCTCTGCTCTCTCCCAATCTGCAGGGGTATCAATATCGACCACGCGCCAGTTGGGTATTTCATACCCCATACCGCTTCTGTGAATATGGCTATTTGTCAACCACGCTTGTTTGGTGCCCCAGTAAAACTGGCCAGCGTCATAAAACGCGGCCTCTAGGTCTTGCGATCGGGTCAACTCGTATTCTGGGTAAAAAGGCGCCATCAACCCATTGCTGTTGTGCTTGAGTGCGCGTTGAATTGCTGAAGGAAACTCGGTCACTGGGAAGCAATAGTCGGCACCCCTTTCGGAAAGCTGGGCTAACGATCCCTTCAAGTCTCCCACTTCAATGAATGGCACGCTAGGATAGATGCAACAGACATTTGAGAATTGCCAACCTAAAGCCTCACAAGCTTGAACGGCATGCGCTACCACAGGCACGGTGGCTGTGAAATCATTTGCCAACTCAGCAGGTCTTACAAACGGTGTTTCGGCTCCCAAGCTGTTGGCAATGGTTTGAATTTCTGCATCATCGGTGGACACCAGCACATGTTCAAACAAGCCCGAGGCTTGGGCGGCTTTGATGGCGTAGGCGATCATGGGTTGACCACAAAACGATTTGATGTTTTTACGCGGAATGCGTTTGCTGCCACCGCGTGCTGGGATGATGGCAATGTTCATAGTCCTGCCCCAACAACACGCTTAAGCACTTTGGGCAGGCACAGGCTTTGGATGAGTTCTAGCACTCGGTGTTGCTGCGTAGCATTCATGCTTGCATATACCGGGATGCTGATGCTGGACTTGAAATAGTCTTCTGCATGCGGGCAATAGCCAGGTTTGAAACCCAAGCGCGCATAGTGAGGCTGTCGATACACCGGGATGTAGTGCAAATTCACCTTCACATCAGCTTGGGTCAGCGCCTGGTAAAGAGTTTGTTGACTGATACCCGAGGTTGCAGTCACTTGAATAGGGTATAGATGAAAGCTTGAAAGTCCATCTGGGTGCTGCCAAGGCGTTTGGATATCGACCGAAGAGAGTGCTTGGTCATAAAACCATGCGATGGACTGCCTTGTAGCCACAAAGTCGTCTAATTTTTGAAGTTGACTCAAGCCCAGTGCCGCTTGCATCTCTGTCATTCGGTAATTGAAACCTAAATCAATCTGCTGGTAATTCCAAATTTCGTCCGCAGGACGCTGTTCCATATCGGACGGTGTGCTGCTGATGCCGTGGCTGCGCAGCAGGTTCATTTTTTGCGCCAATTCGGTTTGGTTGGTCACGGCCAAACCACCTTCTGCAGTGGTGATGATCTTGACGGGGTGAAAGCTAAACACCGTTATATCGCTATATCGGCAATTACCCACTGGCTCACCCTTGTACTTGGCTCCAATGGCGTGTGAGGCGTCTTCAATGATTTTGAATCCATATTTAATGGAAAGTGCATGAATGGCTTCCATCTCACAAGGTTGGCCACACATATGCACGGGGACCACCACTTTAGGCAACATGCCTTTTAGTTTGGCAACAATAAGTTTTTTCTCTAGAGAAACCACACTCATATTGAAGGTGTGCGGGTCAATATCCACGAAATCCACCTGAGCACCGCAATACAAACCGCAATTTGCTGAAGCTACAAAAGTGATTGGACTAGTCCATAGCCAGTCGCCAGGACCTAAACCTATTGATAAACAAGCAATATGCAATGCAGCCGTTGCATTACTGACGGCAACACCATGCCGCACGTGGCAATAAGTTGCCACTGCTTCTTCAAACGCGGGCACTACCGGACCTTGGGTCAGAAAATCTGAGCGCAGTACGTCCACCACCGCTTGAATATCGGCTTCTGAGATGGACTGCCTTCCGTAAGGAATGATGTTTGCTTGGTTCATAGAGCATTCAAATGACACCGTCAAATTAACGGCAATTGGCCAATTTATGCAATTTACATACCAAGGCAGAGCAAGTGGCACGACTTCTGCTTTGTTACAGCATCTTTCAATGGACGTCGGTTTTCCGGCGGATTTGCCATGCAACAGTCAGTTGATATTTGCGACCAATCAATCCTTATCACCGGGGGCACAGGCTCCTTTGGCAAGGCCTTTGTCAAGTCGGTGTTGGAACATTGCCCCAAGATTAAACGTTTGGTGGTGTATAGCCGCGACGAATTAAAACAGTATGAAATGCAGCAAGAATTCCCACTGGAAAAATATCCCGCCCTGCGCTTCTTTATTGGAGATGTGCGCGACCCAAGCCGCTTGGCCCGCGCCATGGAAGGCATTGATACAGTCGTGCATGCCGCTGCTTTGAAGCAAGTGCCAGCCGCCGAATACAACCCTTTTGAGTTCATCAAAACCAATGTGATGGGCGCACAAAACGTAATTGAAGCCTGCTTGGACAAAGGTGTTCGCCGAGTAGTGGCCCTGTCAACCGACAAGGCAGCAGCCCCGATCAACTTGTACGGTGCCACTAAACTTTGCAGCGACAAATTGTTCATTGCTGCCAATAACTTTAGAGGGGATCGTGATTTGCGTTTCTCAGTAGTACGGTATGGCAATGTAATGGGCTCACGCGGCTCGGTAATTCCATTTTTCTTGAATAAAGCCAGGACAGGTGTCTTGCCCATTACTGACTCAGCCATGACGCGCTTCAATATTCCCCTGGAAGAGGGCGTGGAGATGGTTTTTTGGGCGTTAGAACATGCTTTAGGTGGCGAAATTTTGGTGCCCAAAATCCCTTCCTACCGCATCGGCGATGTGGCCGAAGCTATTGGCCCGAACTGTAAGCAAGAGATTGTGGGTATCCGACCTGGAGAGAAACTTCACGAAGAAATGATAACTAGTAGCGACAGCCCTAATACGATTGACCTTGGTGGTTATTACGCTATTCTTGGAGCAGGATTGCAGCAACGGATGCCTGATTATTTAAAAGCTTTGAAAGCGCGTGTAGTTCCGAGCGGCTTTGCCTATGAGTCGGGAAGTAATCCAGACTTCTTAAGTGTCGAGCAAATCAGGGGCTTGATTAAGACCCACATGAACCCGGAATTTGAGCCGGTTTAAGGATATAGATATGAGTTATCAAACAGAACAAGAGAAATTTTGGGCCACAGGTTTTGGCAATGAATATCCAAGCCGTAATGAGGGCGAAAAAATGATTTCATCCAACTTAGCATTATTCTCCAAAATATTAAAAAATTGTCCCTCCTTGGATTCAGTCGCAGAACTTGGGTGCAATATCGGCTTAAATCTAATAGCCCTTCACAGAATAAATCGACAACTGAAATTACGAGGTTACGAAATCAACGAAAAAGCTGCCTTAGCTGCGCGCGAAGAAAATATTGCAGAAATAGTTAATACCACGGTGGTCGAAACTTTAGATGCTAGTCAAAAATTTGATTTGACGTTCACAAAAGGGGTATTGATTCATATCAACCCTGAAATGTTGCCAGTTGTTTACCAAAATTTATACGATTTATCAAATCGTTATATCATGGTTTGTGAATACTACAACCCAGCACCAGAAAGCATTGATTACCGAGGCAATAAAGACCGCTTATTTAAACGTGATTTCGCCGGAGAGTTGATGCGGAAATATAATTTAAAACTAATCGAGTATGGATTCAATTATCAACACGATCCATATTTTACAAATGACGATAGCACTTGGTTTTTACTTTCGAAAATTTAATTTCATTTTTTATATTAAATAGCATGGGGAAAAACTCTGTTTATTACAAAGTCCAAAAAAAAATAAATAATGGTGAATTTTCAGATTCTGAGATCATACTGAATGAATTATTAAGAAAAAATCAATCTGATTTTAATGCCTTGAAAATGCTGGCTTATACCTTAATATCAAAATCTAATTTCAGCGACTCATTACCCCTCATTCAAAGAGCGCGTAAAATTAATTCTGATGTTCCAGATTTATTATATTATGATGCTTTTGCAAATTTTAGATTAAATAATATTAGTGAAGCCAAGCAAATAATCAATTTTGCCAAAAATAAATTCCCTTCTGATGAAAAAATAAATTGGTTAGAAGAATTGATATTATTTAATGAATCAGTTTATAGCGAGTCACACTATGCAGGATTAAAACTAAAATTTGATGAGAATTTTGAAAGCTACGATGACGGAAGAACCCGAGCCAATTATGAAACGCCATACATTTTATTTGAAGAAGTTAAGAAGTTGGCTCCAAATGGTTTTGGTAGAGTATTAGATCTTGGTTGTGGAACAGGTTTATCTGGCGAATTATTTTGTAATAAAACGGATTACTTGTGTGGAGTAGACCTTTCACTAAACATGATGCAAAAGGCACTAGATAAAAAAATTTATAACGAACTTACAGAATCGGATATCCTTTCTTATTTAAAAGGCGCCGACTCTAACTCGTGGAATGTAATTATTGCGTCTAGTGTATTTATTTATTTCAGTGATTTAACAGAGTTATTTGAACAAATATCACGTGTTTTATGCATGGGAGGGGTAGCATGTTTCGATTTAAATTTAGAAAAAAGCAAAGCTGATTTTTCGTTGTTCTCACATAATGGAATGCAGTTCTCTCACAGTAAAAATTATGTACTCGATTGCGCCAAAAAGACTAACTTAAAAGTCTCAAATGTATTAGAGACCTATTTCGAATATATTAATGTTGGCGAAAAACATAAAGGTTTAGTATTTTCCTTTACTAAATAATAATTTTTTTATAAATAATTAGCGCATAGAAATTATTATAATTAGTTTTAAAGTAATAAGTCAGCCATTGAAGAATCATTTTCTTAGAGTCTCAGCAGTCATTGTTTTCTAATAAGTTCAGGAATGAGATTTATTTTTTCTGCAATATGAGTATTGTTTTCAGCGACTAATGGTATTACACAACTATACCAGGGGTAATTATTTTTCTGGCCAAGCATTAACCATGATGGCTTAATAAGCAAATAGGTTGGTATATTACAAGATGCAGCGACGGAACTTACAGCAGTTCCAACTGTCACCACTGCATCTAAATTTTTAATCAATCCAAACAGATTTTCAAGATCATTTTTAAGGTCTAAATCGTCCCAACGTAATATAGAAATTCCTAAAGATTGTTCAATTTCTAGGAGCTCATTTTCACAATCACCATATTGTAAGTTGACAAATTGATAATCACTTTGAGTTAGCAGTGAACTCCAGTCAATAAGGGCTGTATAGTTCAAGTTTCTTCCAATAGAAAAAACACCACTGCGCCAACAAATACCAACTATTTTTTTACCAGCATATTTGTTGAGTCTATTATTAAAATCCCTAATACTTTCATCTTGAATTTTCAGTGGGGTAATTTTCCGCTCAAAAGATTGGATATCTCGTCTAAATAATCTCGGAAGCGAGCCTACTGCGCATTGGATATCAAAATCATCAGCAATTGGGTAGAAATTATCTTTGATTGATTCTGGTCTTACAAGAAATGAAGGGAAAGTCCTTTGATAAAGTCCGACCAAGCGAGGGTCGCACTCAAGAATGACACTAATACCCATTTCATAAACGTCAGTAAGGCAAGTTGAAAATTCAATTTCATCACCCAACCCTTGCTCTCGCCAAATCAACAATGTTTTACCTTCAATACGTTCTCCGTTCCAGTTGGGTTGGATAAATTTTCTTTTCGACCTGTAAGCAGTTCCTGGCAGTAAAGATCCGCTTCCATATTCATAGTTATCCCAACCCTCGGGTAGTTTTCCTAAATGTAGATAGCAATATGAAAGATAGTACCGAATTAAGTCTGTTTCAGCAGATGTTAAGTTTTTAAGTAATAACAATTTCTCATAAAGCTGCATTGCTTCACTATAGTTACCAAGCTTGACTTCAATTTGAGCTAAATTTATAGCTGTTGTTGTGTAGGTTGAGTCAATTTGATGAGCAATGCTTAGTGCTTCTCGAGCTTCTTTGATCATATTTAGATCACCAAAAGCAGTGCCAAGATTGTTATAAGCAGTCATTGAGTTGGGCCTGAGTTCAATGGCTTTAACAGATAACTTTAAGCACTCCTCAGATTTTCCTAATGATTGGTAAATATTACACAAATTAATATGTGCATCAAAATTACTCGGATCCAACTCCAGAACATACTCTAAAACGGGCTTTGCATCAATTTGCATATTGCATCTGATTAATGCAACAGAAAAATTAACCAAGGCTGTAATGTTTTTATTATCAGCCTCTACAACTTTAGCTAAGTCAACCAACCCTTGTTCAAAATTTTCATTTCTTAAATATGCCTCGCCTCTTTTCATCAAGAATTTAATATCTGCAGGCTTAATTTTCAGTAATGAATTTAAATTCTCTATGGCGAGGTTGTAATCACCCTTGGCCATAGCCTTATCAATCTTTTGGAGAGTTTTATTTTCTTTTGACATAAAAAAATGGGGGAAGGCTGATTAGCCTTCCCCCATTTTACGTGCAAAGCTTAAAGCTTATTTCAACAGTGACAAGATCGACTGTGAGGACTGATTTGCTTGCGCCAACATGGCCGTCGCAGCTTGCGTAATGATCTGCTGCTTAGCAAGATTGGTTGTTTCAACTGCGTAGTCAGTATCTAATATGCGGCTTCTAGATGCTTGCATATTTTTGGATGATTCAGCCAAATTGGAGATAACAGCATCTAACCTGTTATTGATCGCTCCAGTTCTAGCTAAAGAAGCGTTGACAGTATTCATTGCAGCATCAACCGCCGCGATAGCTGTATTTGCTCCAGCAATAGTACTGATATCAACCTGGTTAATTTTCAAACCAGCTTCTGTGCTTCCATAGGTTCCTTGGCGGAATCCTAACTTTTCAAGGTTAGTAATTCCGTGCGATCCAGCCTTGATTTCAAAAGCATTGTCAGATGAAAGTGTGACCTGCGAAAGAAAGGTTACAGCACTAGCTGAAAGGGCATTCGCACCTATAGTTATTCCCGTCAAGCCCAGTGCATCTGCACCACCAGAAGATCCAATGTTGATATTGCGGCCGTCTGCTGCTGTATATTGAATACCAGCACCGAAAGCACTTGCAACAACACCTGTAAGACCGCTGACACTGTTGATAGAGTTAATCGTGCCATCACGTGTCTGAGTATTTACCGTAACTGTAACCCCGTTGAGGTAGACAGATTGGCTAGATGCTGCAACTGTATAGCCTTCACCACGAATAATGTTTGGAGCAGCTGTGGCTGTAACACCAGTCTGTGCCGTTTTCTTGTTAATTGCTGCTGCAATTGCAATTGCTGTAGTTTCTTTAGTTGATGATAAAGGGCCTAATGATGCGCCCTGACTTGCTGTGTCGTCAGAAGCCAAAGCAGCACCAATTGCCACACCATTTATGATCAAGCTGTTTCCATAAAGAAAGCCCTGTGCATCCGAAGTGGGGGCAGCTGAAGCATCTGTTCTCTTATAGGTTGTAAATAAAGCTTGATCGGCTTTATAAGTTCCAGCACGCAATCCAATTTGATTTTCAACGTCGTTGCCAGTAGTAGATTCTCTGTAATTAACGTTGATATCTCTTCCATCCATTGCAAACAAAGAAAAAGAACCTACATTTGTGGAAGCAGCAGCAACGCCTGAAGCAGCAGAAGTCATGGCCGTAAATGAAATAACAATATTACGACCATCTGCTGCAACTAAAGAAACGCCGGTTTCTGAATCTCCAGAATCGATGGCTGTAACCCCAGTCGACCCTGTCATAGCATTAATTGCGTCTACAGCAGCCTTGCGACTACCTGCTGCATCGGTAGATAGAGTGGAAAACTGAACTGATGTATAACCATTAATAGTGATAGTGCCAGAAAGTGCTGCTGCAGTTTGTTTTGCGCCCGAAACAAATGTGCTGGTCGCTTTAGCATACACACCACTTGTATCTGCCACTTTATTGATGGCTGCAGCCTTAGCAATAGCGCTAGCTGCTGCGGCTGTTACTGGTGAGTTTTGATCATCTGCCGCCAAGCTCGCGCCAACCAAGACTCCATTTAGCATTAAGCTACCGGCGGAAAGTGCTGAAAAATTAGTGCCGTCTGTATATGTTCCACCGACACTGGACAATGATGCACGTGTACCTATACCAATGTCTTTAGTCTTAACAGAGTCAAAACCCAATTTAGTGGAATTGCCTGAATTAACACCAGTTTGGATAACTATATTTTGAGCAGTCCCATCCAACAACTTGATATTGTTGTGATTTGTTGATTTAGCAATATCATCAATTTGTGCTTTTAATTGGCTAACCTCAATTTGTAATGATGCACGGTCATTGGCGTTGTTGGTGCCATTGATTGACTGAACAGCCAATTCACGCATGCGTTGCAGAACATCTGTAACGTTGCCCAATGCGCCTTCAGCGGTTTGCGTCATAGAGATAGCGTCATTCACGTTCACGATGGCTTTGGCCATGCCGCGAATTTGTGCTGTCATGCGGTTGGTAATGGCCAAGCCAGCAGCGTCGTCTTTTGCGTTGTTGATCTTGCTACCAGTAGATAAGCGTTCCATTGCCTGACTCATGCCCATGTTGCTGGCACGCATGGATTCTTGAGCTACAAGTGACTTTACGTTGGTATTGATAACTGACATGATGTTACTCCTAAAAGGTGATTTGACCGAAAATTTTCAAGAACTGTTTCTTGATGAACAATGAATCGTCTGTTTAAGAAATTACTTTAGAAACAATGCAATTAAATTTGCTTATTCATTAATAAACCTTTAAGCGCATCGATGCTGTGTGCAACCTTTAACACTTCAGGGTTAGGGATTTGACGAATCACTTCACCTGTGTCTTCTTTGCGAACGATCACTACAGGCTGCCCTTTTCTCGAGGGGTCTATTGCAAAAGATAAGTTGCGACCGCCATCACGCATCATTTCGTTGATGTGATTAATTGCAACTTCAAGATTCTTTTTTAAAGTCTCTGTATCGACCTTGATTTCTGCTTTAGGTATTTTCAATTCAGCTGGTGCAGTATTACTAGCAACAGTTGATGGAGCGCGCATAGCAATGGGTTGCTGCGCAACGGATGCGGATGAAATTCGAGAGTCCATGGTGACCTTCCTTCTCTAAGGTGCTGGATTGCACCTCTGCTGTGTATGTATATCGGCACCAGCCTATAAAACTTTAGGAAGGTCTAAATAAGTAATTTATTGCCTCAATGAATCGGTTGAGCGCCTTGAAACTTTAGCTTTCTCGTTAAAAAAGTGTAAATAGTGTAAAGATCGCTAAAGTTTTCCTACTTCGTGTTTTGAGCACCTTCATACTGCACCTCATAAGCGGCAAAGGTTTGCCGCTTTGACGTCCAGATGACATTTCAAAGGAGCTCTACATGACTATTAATACAAACATCAATGCACTCGTGGCTGGTAACGCTTATGCCGCAGCGGCAGTTGACTATGCGCAAGCCACCCAACGCATCAGCACTCAGCTGCGAGTGAACAGCGCTAAAGACGACCCCGTGGGCATTGGCATGGCCAGTGCACTAAAGGCCAAGATCGCTTCTTATGCAAAAGCAGCAGACAACATCAATAGTGGTATCACTGCACTCAACACTGCAGGTACGGCGCTCACCAATATACAAACCGTGCTAACTGCCATGAAGGTTTTAGCTACTTCTTCTGCTGGCTCCACCAATAGCACCACTCTGGCAAGCAACCAAGCCAGCTTTGCCACCTACCTAACGTCGATCGATTCCATTGCCAATACGGCTTACTACAATGGCAAGTCACTACTGAACGGAAATACACCCACAATAAAAGTGCAGTCTGGTATCAATGCGGGGGACACAACAACGCTTACTTTTGGAAATGTCTTAACTTCTGCTTTAGGTACCGGAAAACCACTGGCCTTGTCTTCCCTCGGATCGTCCACTACTGCATTGGCATCTGGCGATTTAATTATTAATGGCTACACCGTAGGCGCTTCACTATCAACAGACGACACTACTTCTTACGCTTCCAATTCAGGTAGCGCCATTGCCAAAGTGGCGGCCATCAATAGAATTACGAGTTCCTCTAACGTAGTGGCCGTTGTGGGAAATACAGATGTTGCTGGTACGGCGCAGTCAACATCTGGAACTGGTACCGCAGGCACCATCACAATCAATGGCACCGCGATTTCTATAACTCTAGCTGCCGCAAATGACTACGCCACCAACCGTGCGGCGGTTGTAACAGCTATTAATCTAAATACCGGCCAAACTGGAGTTACTGCTGTTGACAACGGTAGTTCTGCAAGAGGCGTCAGCTTGGTTGCTAGCGATGGGCGCAACATTACTGTTGCCTTTGATGGAACCAACTTAACCGCAACAAACACAGGGGTCGGCGCCGCGACTACGTATGCAGGCATTTACACGCTTCGTAGTCAGGACCAAACCAGTATCGCCATTACTAGTAGTGTTGGTGGAACTTTAGCCAATGCAGACTTGGCATTAGGCACTTATTCAGCGAATGTGGCGCAGTTCTCCACCAAAAACTTAGGCGCACTAACGACAGCACCAACAGCGATATCGACTGGAGATTTGGCTCTCAATGGCTATTCAATTGGTGCCACCTACGCCTCAGACGATACGGCATCTGACACAACAGCTGCTTCATCTACAAAGGCTACCAGTGGTATTGCGCTTACAGCGGCCATAAACCGCCAGACCACCACAACGGGGGTAAGCGCAAAGGTCAATTCCAATGTAGTAGCTGGCACAGGTTTCTCAGCAGCTGCAGTGTCAACCATTTATTTAAACGGGCAATCGATTACTGCCGGCTTGACCACCAGTTCCACTATCGCCGATGTAGTGAGTGTGATCAATACCAAAACTGGGCTAACCGGCGTAACAGCAACCAACAACGGTAGTGGCGTTACGCTCACCGCATCGGATGGACGCAATATCTCTATTGGCACCAACACAGGGGTTGGCTCAGCCATAGGTATTTCAAGTATGTCTGGCACCTCTACTTCGGCTGCTTTAGGGACAACTTATATCGCCCCAGTCACGCTTTACGCCAGCTCCACATTCACAGTAGCAAGCGGCACCAATGGAAATACTAATTTCAAGGCCCTTGGCTTTAGGGAAGGGACTTATGGCGGGGCATCTACTGCCACCAAGGTGTCTGGTCTGAACATTTCAACAGCAACAGGGGGAACCAATGCACTTACTACCCTTGCAGATGCTATAGATATGGTGTCTTCTTACCAGGCTCAAATAGGCGCCCTAACCAATGTGATGGGCTACCAAACCACAACCAGCACCAATATGACCACCGTATCAACTAAAGCCTATGGCGACATCATGAACTACAACTTGGCCGCAGAAACAACGGCCTTGGCCGTTGCACAGACCAAACAAAATGGCGCGATGGCCATGCTGGCACAGGCCAATGTTTCTCAGGATTTAGTGACTTATCTACTGAAAAAATACATCAATTAACTTTTAAGTATTCTTTTTCCTCTTAAAGAATTTTCTAAAGTTCTTTAGTTTCGTGTCGATTCCGCTTTGGGACATTCCAAGGTGGAAGCAATGATCATTGAAAGACTTGAACTCAACCGACTGGCTTTGACTAGCAATGTATTGACGCTAGAAAAGCTCGATATTGGAGAGAGTATTTTTTGTGAAGACATGAAAAAGGCGCACAGCTTGCGTGCGCTTTCGTATTACTTTGTCAAAACGCGTAAATTACCGCGTAAATTTGTTTTTCGTAAGATGGACCGCGGTTGGCGGATCA
>Ga0214919_10009779_pt1 | contig 12305 bp, 5 predicted proteins | sample LL1503_MetaG_FD_177994 | JGI IMG/M metagenome (GOLD analysis project Ga0214919, IMG submission 177994) | Freshwater microbial communities from Lake Lanier, Atlanta, Georgia, United States - LL-1503 | ecosystem: Environmental > Aquatic > Freshwater > Lake | place: USA: Georgia | collected 2015-03-15
CAAACGCTTTAGCAATAGACAAACCGATACTTGTCGCATCCTGATTGGCTTGCTGTGTGTGCTGATAGCCAAAGGTCGGATCGGACTTCAGTTTTGTCACCCAGTCAGTTAAAGACATTTGACCAGTATCTTTTGTGCCAAACGCAATCTGCCATTTAGGGTCATTAACAAAATCAACTTTGCCTGGATCAAGTTCGAGTGTTCTTGCAGCATAATTCTTGTAGTTAGCAAAAATGTCATCCAAAGAAGCACCCGCATCAATCTGATCCGACAACTGCTGATACTGACCTTTAGCCACACGTTGTGCTTTTTGCACAATCGAATCCTTGCTTGATGTAACACCGTTATACATGCCGCCAGTCAATGCTGCTTGTACTTCAGCATCCGAGACAAGATACCCGTATGCTTTGGCGGCTTGACGGATAGCGTCAGCGTCAGCACCTTGCAACGCATTTTTGGCTGTAACGGGATTAGTAAAATCTGTTGCCATAGAAGTCTTACGAAGTGAGTATTGGTAGACGGCCTGTTTGAGTCCTGTGCCTGTTAAACCTGATCGTGCTGCGGTTCGTGCCAATTCGGTTAGATCGGTTTCGGAAAGTCCAGCATCAGCATAATCTGATGCGATAGAACGTCGAGCAGAATCAATAAGTTCTTTTTGTTTTGGTGCGCCAGACCCGTCAAACTCATATTGTTTTTGAGATACGTTTCCATAATAGGCAGTGCCTTTGATTTTGGCTTGTATTTCATCAACCGTGTAATTGTTCGCTACAGCATCTTTTAATACTTGGACAAAATCTGCACCGAAATGGTCCACAACATTTTGTGTAGTCCAATCGGCATACGCTGTATATGTTTTGGCAAATTCATCCAACCATGCGGTGTCGGATACTGGTGCTTTCGTTTTTTTGTATTGGTCGCGCAACAGTTTCCTGTTTGCTGGAGTGTCGGTAAGTTTTTGTGCAGTCAACTGGGTGTCAACATACGTCTTTTGATCTGCGGCAGATTGCTTTGATACGGCGGTTGAGTCTGTTGTTTTTGATAAGTCATTGTTAGAACCCGAAGAAGCAGGCGTGGCCATATCCGACAATTGTGGACCTATATAGCCTTTTGGTCCCATCGCTGCTTTAGCCGGAACAACGGTATTTTGTGCAACAGTACCATCCGTTGCTGTACCTGCTGGTTTGCCAAGAATGATACTTACTATGCGTTTTGTTTCTTTTTCTATAGGAAGTTCTACTCCCACCAAAGGAACGTAGGCTTTTGCTTTTTGTTCAAGAATTGTGGACAACGCTGACTGTCTAGCAACAATATCTTTCTGTTTTGCAATAAAAGTATTACGCAAATCAGAAAATTGTGGAAGGTCTTGTTTTTTACCACGAACATTAACATTGTCCGATTTTAAGTTTCTGGTATAACCATTTTTAATATCAAGTTCAATTTGTGTAAGTTCATCTTGCAGGTCAGACAAAGTTTTATATCCGTCAATAATTCCAACAGATTCATACTCTGGGTAGGGGGTGGTAGTCATGTTATGAAACGATGCTCATAGCAGCATCAATAGCCTTTCTGAATTGAACACCCTTTTCGGCGTTACCCTGCAACTTGGACACCTGCTGTTCCGCAGCAACAGACAACGATGGTGCATCCATTTTGCTTGAAGCACGATCAATCTGCTGTTTCTGTATCGCCGCAATAGCAGTATCAACATCATCTTTGGTCATGGTTCGACCCAACTTGTCTAGCGAAGCCTGCTTAATATATGCGCCAATGTCTTCCGAAGAAGTCACCTTGACCCGTGTACCGCCAGAACCACCACCAGAATATACGGCAGGCGCAGCAGCAAGATCACCTAACATTGACTGCCACGTATAACCTTTAGAGTTTGCATAACCCAAAAACTCTTTGAACGCTGTTCGGTCTTTGGCAACCGGAACACCTTTTGATGCTTTGCCGGTACCGTAAAAACCACGGGACTGCAACAAATTGAGAACATTAATTCGTTCTCCATCTTTCATCGCATACAACTCATCGTAAACATCCGTTCCAGCAGATGACACATCATAAGGTTTGCGAACAATCAGCCTATTTGCATCCACAAGATATTCGCCAGAATAATTCATGGCAGAAGTTCCAGGATATTTACCAATTTGTGAAGACAATGCAGCTTGTTGTTGTTGGTCAAGTTTGTCGCTTATGCCAACAACTATTCGTTTTTGATATGGAAATGTTGAGCCAAACTTACCTGTCGATGATGTAAAATCCAAACCGGAACCTTGTTCGGCCATAAATTTGTCAAACGCAGACGTAGAAGTATCGGTTGCGTTGGGATCAACTGGGTCTGCCATAACTACTCAACTTCCGATGCTAATAGACGATCATAAATACGGGCAAAACTTGGCTCACTAGCAGACAAGGCCATACCGTATGCAGCAAGATTATCACGCAAGGCTGTAGCAGACTTGGCAGACCTAAAACCTTGCTCTGATACACCCGACATTTTGATTGCTTGCTCACGGGCAACTAAGTATTCTTTGATTGCTTTAGATGTTGGCTGGTCCGAAACACGTGGATCAAACACAAGTTTCTTTAGTTCGACAATATCGTTGTAATACTTGCCAACCTCAAATTCTGCGTTTAACGGGAACCCAGGATATTTACTGTTCAAGTAAGTGCGATACTTACGCAATAAAGCCTTGCCATCAGCGTTTGGGTTGGGACCAATACGAGTACGGGCATCAGCATATTGTGCTGAACCGATACGATTCTGAGAAATTTTAATCAACTCATCGTCAGTTAAACGCTTACGCTCACCCGTATCCAGCTGTCGAGCAAACACCGTAAAGTTAAAATCCGATCCTGTTGGTGCCAGATAACGTGAAGTTTCTGGATATGCTGACAAAAGATCACCGTTCTTTCGTTCCCAATCACCATAAACACCGCTTGCTTCCAACCCAGACTTTAGTGCTTGTGTTTTGGAACCCATATACAATGCAATTTCGTCACCATACAAAGCCAACATTCTTGGAATGGCGTTCGTGTACCCAATCTTTGGATCAGCCTGCATATCGTGTAATTCTTTGATGAGGTCACTGGCAAAGCGATCACCCTGTTTTGTCGCAACTTTAAACTCTGACGCACCAGATGTTGGACCAAAGAATTGTGACAATGCCCTAAAGCCAGCCAAATACTGCGCACGAACCGTAGCATCATCTTTTAATTGTTTAAGATCATTAACATCGTTTAGGTCGTATTTGCCCGAAGCAGATAAAGCCTGCATAGTTTCCATATAAGTATTTGCGTATATGCCATTCAAATCTGCTTTATTTGCTTCCAGCGCATTAACCATCTTTTGTCCCCACTGTGGAAACGGATTTAGTCCTTCGGCTATTCCTTGTCGGCCATACGGCAAAAGGATTTTGCTAATAAAATCTGTTTCAGGGACATCAGGAAGAAACTTACTAATAGCAACCTGCACCACCGGACCGACAGCAGGATACGCATTCATACCCTGAGACAACCGTTTTACAGGTGCAGTCAAAGAAACATCTAAACCAGTGAATACCTTTGCCAATGTCCCAGAACCAGGAAACGCAAACATTTGTTGATTGGTGATCGGGTCACGATAAAAGAACCCTCGACCGTCGTTATCTGGGTCGGCGTTTGTGGCACCAGTATAAATTCGTTGTGCTGAACGAGCATGGTCGTAAAATGCCAATGGGCTTTCGGTCATCAACCCTAGATATGTACCCAAAACTTCTTTCCATGCGGAAGCAAACGGCATGATAATACGCAACGAGTCTTCTAGGTTTGTTTTTGATGAAGCATCATAAAGCAAATTTTTTACTCCGCTGATGGCAACATGTTTTGCGTAGTCGTCAAGTTCTGCGATGGTCACATCACCAGCAGTTTTGGTTGATGCTCGCATCCGGGCAATAATTTCTTTGTCGCCAACATATTTCTCTAATTGTTTTGTAATCCCAAATTGAGTTACGGGTACCCATTCTCCAGAAATATCAAGCACTTCAATTATTTTTGGAGAAATATTATCCGATATGACACCTTCCCCATATCGGGTCCCATACTCAATATTAACTTTTTCGGGGAGTTTGAACCGGTAAATCACTAATTCATTTGAACCCAATCTTGCTTTCTGCGAACCTGGGGATGGTGCTGTAGAAAGTTGGGTGTCCAAATTAGAACTGACATAAATCGCTGGTGCATCAATGTCGCCAAATTCGTTAACAGTTTTTTGTGGTATAAGCCCATCTTCGGCTATTGACCCCACACGATTAACCGGACTTGTGTGGTACACAAAATCCGTATTTTGGGATTCAGAAAATGCTTTTGTTATTGCGTTTTCTGACTTAGAATAACCTGCCCTAACGGAAACATCTTCTGGAAAACCCTCAAATTCAATTCTGGTATTTGGTGTCCAGATTGCCAAAGATTCATTATTCTGTGTTATTGCAGCGCGTTTGGTTAGACTATCCAAAAACTTTTGTGCTTCTTCTGGGGCAAGTCGATCAACGTGCTTTGCCACTTCTCGGTAATAGTATTCACGAAACACTGGTGATCGTTCAAGTTTGCGTGTAATGGAATTATTCAAATGGTTAAAAATAAAATCTGTTGCAGCATCCATCGGTGCCATTATTTTTTCAAACGCGCCAGCGTCGTTCGGTGCGCTTTTTTGCAGTTCATATTTGGCAACTTGCGGTAAACCAGTTTTGGTTTTTTCGTCATAAAGTGGCTGCTTCTGAATAATTCTTTGCGTTTTACGTGTACCCCTACCGTGGTGGGCAAACGCGTCTTCGTTGTCTACCTGCTGAACTGTTGCTATAGCATCGGGATGTTCCAGTTCAAACCTAAACACATCTTCGGACATTGGGTCAATAAGCACTTCGTGGGTTACTGCATCTTCAAGTTTTGTAATAACACCAATGTTGTTTTCCCCAACCTTAACAACCGAACCGACACGCAACGGCGCATCAGTTTCAGCATTTACGAGTTCGGTAAGTTTTGTTTGAAACGCAGGAATTGTTTTGCCAGCACGTTGTTGTGCTAATTTTACGGCAGAAGAAACTTCTGTTTCTGTACGACGAATTTCAGCAACCAAATCGTTGTAATCTTTTGAACCCTTTTTGGCTTTAGAAAGTTCTTCTTTCAACGATTTAAGCAACCCACCAAGATCGGATTGCGCTTGTTTAGCGTCATTAATTGCACCAGGTGTTTTTCCGTATGTTGCTGGAGTTTTATTAAACGCGTAAATAAACTGTATTTCTGGCAAATTGCCTGTAAGCATCTGATTATTGTCAACATAAAAAGAAAATGCGTACTGACGATAATATGCGATACGGTCTTCTTGCGACATGGATGCCAAATCCACGGGTGGGTGTTGAAGAATTTTTCCACTTCCATCCCTGTATTCCCACCCAGACAAAGCAGCATCATGTACCTGTTTTTGGATTGCTTCATCTTTCCTAATTACATTAACAATTTTGTTTGCTGCTGCCTGTCGTGCATCTTCGGTCGCACCACCGTGTTCAACAAATGTTTGATTTACAATTTTTCCCAAAGTATCGCTGTGCTGTCTGTATCCGTTTTGTGACACAGCATGAGTATGTTGAATCGGGCTTCCCTCACGGGATACGGTAACAAAACTTCCAGTATTTTCCATGTGGTCGGCAATTGACACACTTCCAACACCTTGTTTCCCCGCACCGTAACTCAACACATCTCGAAGGTCTTTTGTTAAATCTTCTACAGTTACAATGCCTTCAGCCACTTCTTTTCCTGCGCGTGGAGCATTACGAACATTGGCTACTTGCTCCAACCGCAAAGTCATTTTTTTGGATGAACCCAAAACAAGATTTATGTACTCCCACGGATGGTTCATCAATGCTGGCAAATCGCTAAATGCCATGCGAACCTGTGCGTCAATAGAGTTGCGTACAGCAAATCCACCCGTGGCTAACGCCATTGGTTTCCACACACGATTCTGCAAATAGTCCATAGCTGTGATAGCAGACCGCTGTTCTGGGGTAATAACCCTTTTCATCACTTGACGAACCAAATCGTTTTGCTGAGATTTTAGTTCGTTTATTGTGTCCACAACGTCTTCTGGTTTGAATTGTCTTCCAACCAATTCGGCAATTTGTTTTCCAAGTTTGTCGTATTGTTGTTTGTCAACAATTTCCGTTACGGTAGTGGGAACACGTCTTGAAGCAAACGAAACACTTTTATCAATACCAAGTTTGGCAAACATTTCCCCAACAAGTTTTCCGCGGGTCATGCGACGCACTTCACGCAAATCTGGCAAAATGTGAACTCGATCCAACATTTCAACAAGTTGCATAGGTGAAGTAATGGCAAGTTTTTCACCACCCATTTCGGCCATTAACTTTTCCAATTCGTCAATCGTATTGTAGTCACGATTGGTGTTTCTAATAAAAGCACCAAATCCGTTATCTGTTGGTATTCCTTTGCGATCAATTAGGTACAAACGCATTTTTTCTACACCCTCACGGACATGCCTATAAAGCATGTCAACAGATTCTTTTGGTATACCGTCACGCTCAAAGGCTGTGCCCAAAATGGCGTGAAACGCATCCAACGCTTGCTTGCGAGCCACATCTGATGCTGCCGGAGTGAATGATCGCATCATGTCGTTGGCAACAGTTTCAATAGTGTCTGGTGCTATGCCTGCTGTACGCATCCACGAAACAGCAGATTTGACTGCATTGTTGTTGTCTTGTGTTGTTCCGTGCATAACAATGGCCGCTTTTTCCATTGTCGTAAAATATCTTGATTTGCGAATACCATCAATCAGAGGCATACGTTCAACCAAAAAGTCGCCTATTTGAGATTTGAAACGCAAACCTTGAATGTCCCTAATGTCTTGTGGCAGTGCTTCACCAGCAATAGTCCATCCTGTAGCCAAAATAGATTTTACTGCTTCAGGGTTTTTTGCGTCAGCTAAAGCGGTAATAACTTCGTTTGGTAAACCTTGCAAATTCATGTCTTCGGCAATACGTAGCGGACTTGTTTCTGCTGTCAAACGGTCAACAAGTGTTACCATTCGGCGGTTTTTGTCAAAAAATGTTGCAAGTTTGCTTTGATCTAGGCCGTACTCGGATAATCCTGCCGTTATTCCTGCTTCGGAATGTAGTGCGGCTCGAAGTCCAGATGCTTCTGCTTCTGAAAGCAACGGAACCAAATATCGTGATTTGGTTGCATATTTTGCTGCGGCTATGACATCTTTTGTTGGGTCAAATTTAAGCATTACTAACGCATCAATAACACCAGACAAAATGTTGTATGGCTTGGAGTTAGGTTTGAAAATTAAGTTTGCTGATCCTCGACCAACCGTATATGCAGAACCGTTAATCGTGCCACGATACTTTCGTGCGCGTTCTGCTTGCACATCCATCAACTGTTTGCCGATAACATAGCCAGAACCTTGCAACTCTGGGTTTTCAATCATCGAACCAACCGTTGTTGATTTGAACCAACCGTCAACATTTTTGTTGCTATCAAAAAATTGTCCAACACCACCTTGCACAAACTCTGGAACAAACTGCAAAGCAGCCTGCGACCATCTAACAGAAGATTTGATTTTGTCAACAATGTTTCTTTGCACCCAATCACCTTCGGGTTGCGGGGATGCTTGTTCTACGGCAATCCGTTTGGCATTCATTACACCAACAGCGTCAACTGTTTGATCGCTTGCACCAGATTTGGCTAACGAAACAGCATGATCTGGCTGAATCCAGCCTGCCCGAACCTTGATTTGTTGTAACCGTGTTACCTGTTCTGGTGTCATGGCTGGCATGACAGCAGGTTGGGTGGATTGGTTTAACGAATTTTGATTTGTTACAGCATCAAGTTGGTGTCCAAGTGGCATTAAAATTCATTTCCGTACGAATCCACCAAATCCAAAAGATCATCCGAACCATACATTTGTGCAATAGCGCGAATTTCTGATACAGCGTTTGATTGTTGTGAACGAGGTATCGGTATTCCTGCTGCCATAGCGTTTGGTCCTGCACCAAAGTTTGCGCCTGCGGTAATTGGTTCTTGTGGGCGTTCTGTTGGGCGTGTGAGTAAACCCATATCTCCTGGAATGGAACGTTGTACTTGTGGTATAGCCCCAGTTGGTGATGGTGCCATTGGTACGGCTTTTTGTGCATCAGCTAACGCTTTAACACCACCGTATTCTGGGGTCATCGCAGATGAGTTCAAATCGGTTCGTTGTGCGTATGCTGGCATTATTGTCCTACTGGTGCCGGCTGTGGTCCGCCACCTGATTTTAGTTGTGCCAACAACCCTTGTAAGCCCCCAGGACCTTGTGGGGATGCAGCAGGTTGCTGTGCGCCCATTCCTGGTTGTGCTAGTCCTGGCATTGTTTCTGGTGCGCCTGCTGGTGCTTGTGTTGCTTGACGGTCTTTAGCCCGTTGGTCTGTCCGTTTAACAGCGTCGAATAAAGGTACGTCTTGTTCGACGACGAGTTTGGTGAGGTATGCCAAATCTTCTGGCTGATACGGGCCTTCAGGATTCGCAGCCTGCTGTTGTATGGATGATAGTAGGGCAGCTTCAACTCCTTCTGCGATGATGCGGTCGTGTTCTAGGTCAGGGTCGGAAATGAGTGGGTCCGCTTCACGCGCTGATTCTTTACTCATTAAGCCCGTTCCGAGCCGCTGACCTAAACCTACGATCAAACTGTTTACGTCTGATCCTGCTGCCGAATATGCGACATAGTGGAAATCGGTTTGCCAAATCTTGTTTGGCTGGTATGACTCCATGCCAACTGACTGTTTTGCACCCATATAGAATGTTTTGGTGGTGTTGCCCCAATACGCTTTTTCGATTGCAATAGCGATCTTGTCTTCTGCGAACAGTGATTGTTCAAAGGTTGCTTGTGCTTCTTGAACACGAAAATCTACGGTCGCTGAAAGGACTGATTCTCCGCGACGACCAGTTCGGATATTGGATGCTGATTCACCGCCGAACTCTGCGGGAATTGCACCCTCTAACCGTTCTTGACGCTCCAACCGATCTAATGCGGTATCGGTCTTATAGCCTGGGTTGAGTTGCAACTGTTGAATGTCGCCACCTTTGACGATACCCAACTGTCCTTGTTTGCCGTTTGCTACTTGCATGATTTCAGGGTTTTCGCCTGGTCGCGCAATCAGATATTCTTCAGGAAAGATGCCTCGCTCAATAGCGATTTCGGTTAATGCTTGTAGTCGTGCGCGTGTGTAATACATGCCCATTACACCGTCAAACTGGCCGCGTGGCTTGTCTAGGGTGATGCGGTTTGCTACAACAGCCAACGGCATGTTGGTGCGGTTCGGGATCATCTCAATAGTGAGTGCTTCGATACCGGCACGTTCTGATGCGTTTAAGGTTGGGTTGTCTTCTGCACCTAAAACGACAAGATACATGTAGTCGGGTGCCACATATTCGAGCATCGTGTACTTCGTTGAGCCATCAACTTTGCCCATACGCAATTTACCAATAACTAGATCGCCATAATTTTGTAGCAGGTAAGCGGCTGTGGCCTTGTAAGTAAAGATGCAGTTATCTGGGACTGGGTTGTCTGGGTCATCGGTGAACGCAGGGTAGGTGTCTAGCGGGTTGCGTACAGTCCACACTGGCATCAAAGTTTTGAAGTCAGGTTTGAGTACTACAGCCGACTGTGAATAGCCGAGAAGGTGTCGTGCGCGGCGACGCATCTTCATTTGCATACGGTTGTGATCCCAAATTGACATCATCGCCCGTTTACGCATTTTGGCTGTGGACTTTGAACGGTCTGAGCCTTCTTTGACTGGCGGGAAATATGGGGATGGCATAGTTGACGCAACACGCATCGACATTTGATCCAAGCCCTGCACCAGCAGGTTTGCTACAGATGCTTTAGCGTTTTTATCTAGTTCGTTTAGTGGAACAATTACGTCACCGTTAGCGAGGTCGCGTACACGGCGCATTTGTTCCTGCAAAGGACCCTGCGCTCTGCGCCTCTGCTCATAAAGAGCAACAACTTCTTCAGTGGTAAGCAAACGCACTCCTAAATATGAGAATTAGAACAAAGATACCATACTAAATCCAAGAAGGCCGCCACTGTTTCGGTGGGGCAACACCCTGCCGAAGTTTCGGTGCATGTAATTCAGCAAACCAGTGTGCCATCACAAGGTCAGTACCCGCTTTTTTGTCTCTAGTCCACGAAGACATCTCCTCAATGAACGCCAAAGTCTTCCAGTTCTCGCGCATAGTCGGCAAACGCACCTGACCGGAACGCCACAAGTTAGGTAACAACGCTTCCACACCCAAGTTTTCGTCCAACTTGTTGCGGCTAGTGGTGTGCGGTATCACGTTCACCGTATGTAATGCCTGCCATTTGCGAACAAAGTCGTGTGCCAACAAGAATCGTTGAGCTGCGTTGACTTCGACAATCCAATGCGAGATTGGATACCCGTATTCAAACGACCTGTTTTGCCAATCTTCCATGATTCCTGAATATGTGCGCCCAGAAATGTCGTATCCGAGTAGTCCTTCGGCAGTAAGTTTTACGCGCTCACAATCAATCAAAAACCGCAGGTTTGTTTCAGGTTGATATACCCACCATTGGATAGCCCAAAACATTGTTGGTGACGGATCAACCGAAGCAATCGAAATAAGTGGTGGTTGCAAGTTTTGTGGGATATGTCCTGGTCGACGATCATTGTCAATACACCCTGGATACATCACACCGTCAGCACCCACACCACCAGTCGCCCACACCCGTTCAATCAGATAGTTGCCTTCAGCCTGATCTTCTTGCTGATACACCACAGCAAACTTCGCAGGATTCGAGTGCTTCACATACGACAAGTCTTTCCATGACAGACGGTACGGGTCAAGCAACGGTCCTTCAGGCCATGCGGCTGCTGTGTTTCGTTTAGAAAGTTTACCTGTGTCTAGTTCTTCGTAATACGCTTTGTAGATGAGGTGGTGGTACTTGTGCTTTTTGAGGGGTTCTTTTTCTTCGGAGATGTCGGTGGTGTCTGACCCGTCGTAGTTGTCTTCGAAATCTTCGTACGTGATTTTGGAGAGGCAGTGAGCGTAGAGATCAAGTGGTCCAAGTCTTTGTCCAATGACTGCGAGGAGTCCACCTGGGTCGACACGGGCTTCTGCCATTGAGTCCCAACGTTCGATAAGTTTATCTCGCGCCGCGCTTTCTTTAGCATTTTCCGGACTCGCAACGTCGTCAAATAAACAGAGATCCGCACGGTGGCCAATGAACTCAGACTCGATACCATAAGCACTAACAGTAGGTTCTTTGTTGTCCAGTCCACCCATGTCCTCCTGTTCGACAATAAATTCTTCGGCTCGCCACAGACTACCACTTGTTGAAGGCTTAAACCTACCAAAATCTATAGCCAAACATGCTTCGGCTTTGATAGCTAACCCTTTGTCAATCAGGATCGGGTCGGGGTCTAACGGAAATTGGCGTTCAAGGGTTTCACGGATACGACGCGAATACATCTTTGCCAATGCTTGTGACACGGAACCGATCATCACACGAATTTTGCGGTTCTTTACGATCTGCCACACAGCCACATCATGGAACAGGGTGGATTTGCCTGCACCTGGGGGACAGTTCAACACCACAAACTCTTTATCATCATTCAACAGCCAGGCTTCGATCTGGTATGCGGCATCAACCTGCCACGGACTAGGCACACGACCCAAATAGCGTCTACGAAAATAATCGAAATCAGTTAACGCCCGTTGCGCTTCAGGTTTCAAACGGTCATACGGAATAACCGGTGGCAAATCGGACACATCCATAACTTTCTGCCATGCGTCAGCTTGTACGCCACCTTCTTTTTTGCGTACTTTAGCCCCATCAAGGTTTGCTAACTCCAACTCAGCTTTCACCTTACGCTTTTTGGAGTCCCATTTTTGTGCAGTGTTGATATGCACACCAGCAATCTTCGCTGCATCTTTGATCGACATACCTGATGCACGGGCCTGCCAAAACCTGGCAACATCTTGTGGCGGTATTTGTCGTCGCCCTGAACGTCCAGCAGTCATTGTGGTGCTATCATACACCTGTTGGTGGGTGTGTCCGTAGAGATAGTTTCGTCGGGTTACTAACTCCGGTTCTCCCCTCGCCCACCAACATTAAAAACATCTGCTACACTCAACATTCACACTCGTCGGGATGACGACAAACCATTACTCACACGGTCGTACCCTCGTTGCACAGGGCGGGACAATCATCCACGGAAACGTGGTTCGATCCCTACGTCAAGTAGAGAAGCAGC
>Ga0214919_10009781_pt1 | contig 12304 bp, 13 predicted proteins | sample LL1503_MetaG_FD_177994 | JGI IMG/M metagenome (GOLD analysis project Ga0214919, IMG submission 177994) | Freshwater microbial communities from Lake Lanier, Atlanta, Georgia, United States - LL-1503 | ecosystem: Environmental > Aquatic > Freshwater > Lake | place: USA: Georgia | collected...
CAAAATATAATAGACACGTCTTATTTTCCTAATTTACTTTTTTATGGACCCCCGGGAACCGGTAAAACTACAACTATAATCAATTTAATAAACGCATATCAAGCGAAACTAAACATAAAAAACAAGGATTTGGTTATCCATTTAAACGCATCGGATGAGAGGGGGATAGATATTATAAGAAATCAAATTAATTTTTTTGTAAATTCTAAACCATTATTTCACGATGGAATGAAATTTGTCATACTAGATGAAGTAGATTATATGACAAAAAACGCGCAACAAGCATTGCGATATTTATTGCAGAATTATACGAATAATGTACGCTTTTGTTTAATATGTAATTATATTAGCAAGATAGACGATGGCTTACAAAATGAATTTATACGCTTACGTTTCAATCAACTTCCAAAGGAAGATATAATTCAATTTTTAACAAACATATCTATATCTGAAAAATTAAACATGTCTTATAAAACATTATCATGTATTCAAAAACTGTATAAATCCGATATTAGAAGTATGGTAAATTGTATGCAATCAAAGCAAGACATTGTTAAATTTCAGGAAAACGAAGTATTGGAATTCAATATAATTGACAATGATGTCTGGATAAATCTACTCAATAAACTGGCGTCAAGAGAGAAGAACGAAACCGTAAATAATTTTGTTCAGTCAATTAGTAACCAATACAATATTGACAAAAAAAATATAATTAAAGATTTTATCAATTATATTATTCGTAATCATCCTAAATATTTATCGAAAGATTTTTTAAACTTTGTTGAAAATTTAATGCATTCCCAAATTCAAAATAACAATATTTATATAAATTATTCACTAACAAGGCTATCCTCTTTTATATCTGTATAACGCGCAACATTATACATATTCATTCTCATGTGTAATTTAAGCATAAATTCATTTGGTGGTGAACTTTTTGACGGGTCGAAAAAATGTTGTTTGAGACTATATTCGCCCTTGGCATTTGGGGAATTAGGTGGTGAAGTTAAGTTTTGCTTAATCGGAATAATATTGCTTCTTTCATGGATGATGTGTGGTTTTGATATCATTCTTTATATAATATAATAAAGAAAATAATTGAAATAAAATTAATATAAAGAATATAAAGATAGCAGTAATAATAATATAAAGAAAATATAAAAATATGAATGACAATATAGACCAAGAATGGGAAAATTTTATATCCGTCGGATACGGTGAAACGTCTGATGATGAAGGCACTGAAGATTCTGAAGAAAATGTAAATATAAATTTTAAAAAAACGAAAGAAAATGTTGAATCCCTTCATTTATTTGACATGGATTCAAATGCGCCTAAACCAAGTAATATATACATATCTACGAAAACCAAAATTGCTTATTTAAATACTCCAATTGAATTAAAAGACATATTTTGGAATATTCCTGTTATTTCTTATGCTACACCGCGAGTTGGAGTAATAAAAAAACAAATGAAATTTAATTCTTTAACGCCAGAAGAATTACATTTAAATCAAGAAAAACTTAAAAACGAACCTTATTTTGAAGAGTATGTTATTACACATATTGATAATCCGACAGGGCGAATTAAATTTAAAGATACTAGAAAAATTAGCATTGGCATATCTAAAAAGGATATACTTAGTTATCGAAGTAAAAAGAAGAGTGCTTTTTATAACTGTTTTGTATTAATACTTCGTATGAAGGTTGATTTGATGTTTAAAGAATTTCACGTCAAGGTATTTAATACAGGAAAACTCGAAATTCCTGGCGTTCAAAGTGAGGTGACATTTGGTTTAATTTTAAAGCAAGTGATAGAAACAATACAACCGCATATGGAAACAAAACTGAGTTATAAAGAAAATAGTAGTGAAACTGTTTTAATTAATTCAAATTTCAATTGCGGTTACTTCATTAACCGGGAGGCGTTATATGATATTCTAAAATATAAATATAATATACAATCCATTTATGACCCTTGTTCTTACCCTGGGATCCAATGTAAATTTTATCATAATCCAGACGTAGACCTTCAGAACGGATGTCAAATATCCGAAGAAAATAAGCACTTATATGAAAACGTAAAAGAAGTTTCATTTATGATATTTCGAACAGGAAGCGTTTTGATTGTTGGAAGATGTGATGAAAATGTATTGTTTATCATTTATGAGTTTTTGAAAAATATTTTGAATAATGAATTTAAGAATATTTGTCAAAAAAATGTAAAACCAACACAAGATGGTGATATTATTGTAAAAGATAAAAAGAAAAAAGTAAGAAGAAAAAACATTACTATTGAAATGCAATGTGAATTATAAAATTAACTTAATAACCAACTTATAAATTTGTCGTGCGGTTCATTTATTTTTTCAATAAATTCTTCCGAAGAAAATTTTTCATTTACGATTTTTGTTATTTCTTGGTTTTTTAAAAACTTTTTAACTAATAATACGTTTACTTCAAAAAATAAATCAATATTTTCTATCTTATGATATAAATCATCAACAATACTTTCAAGTGATTGTATTTTGGCTTTATTATTGTTATTATTTGTGTTATTAAATGAATTTAATTTTTCAACTAAATTTACGATTTTATCTATATTTGCTATTGTTTTAACATTGGTAATATATTCTTTCGGGTAATTTATAATTTTTAGCAAATAGGTTTGATAAATATTAATATAATTTTTAATAATATCTAATTTTTCTTTAAAACTCGGACTCATAATTTCGTTTATTTTTTTAAGTTCACTATTAATATCAAATATGGTTTTTTTATAAACGTATGTGGTCGCGTCCCTTGAAGTTAATTGTAAAAACATTTTTTCGTCGTCCGATATTTGACCCACGAATTCGACGTAAAAATAAAACGATTTTTGGCAATGAAAATAGGTTAAATCTATGTTTTTAGTGTAATGTAATAAATGTAAAAAGACGTTTGTTATTGTATCGAGCCCTCTAATAATAATAAACCTAGAAATATTTGTCCCCGAAACTTTTATGTTTTCTTGAATAAATTTGTAATATTCAATAATTAAATCCGCATATTTCTTTGTTATGTCATTTATGTTGCTATCTAATTCTTTTTTATAATTTTCACTATTATATAAGGAATAATTATTATCTTTATTTGTTATAGTACTTTTCATTATATTATTATTCTATAATTATTTAAATTAAAATAATATTTATATATAAGTATTTAAAGAATATTTTAAGTTTATATAAAATGTCGGAAACAAAACCTGCCCTAAAGACAGAAAATAGTTTAAATTATAGACTTCCTGCGGACGTCACTTTGAAGCATGCCGCGAAGTTAAGTATTGTAGATGATAAGCCCATTATGATGGACTACTGGGCAGCATCTCTTGATAAAAAGGCTCTTATTGGCGCCAGAGAGAACGGGGAGAAGTTGTTGGTAAAATCTGAAGACGAGTATACGAGTCAAATAGCAAAGTTTTACAAGAGTGGAACTGAATACATTGTTATTACTGAAAATTCAATTTATATTGTAGCGAATGATATTCCTACCAGAAAGATTTCTTAAATCTACCACCTTTAAAAAAGGTAGAACCAAATTCTCTTCAATCCACCTTTAAAAAAGGTAGAACCAAATTCTCTTCAATCCACCTTTAAAAAAGGTAGAACCAAATTCTTTTAAATCCAAAAATCTTTTAAACATAATTAACATATTATATTTAAAAACAACTTAAAGACAATGCCACAATATATGTAAAGATGGAAGAAGAATATAACAATGTTGAGATAGAAGATAACCAAGAAGTTAGAAACTATACTATGTATAAAATTTGTCCTAAAAATAAAGATTTAAATTGCTGTTATATAGGTCAAACAACCAATTTTGAAAACAGAAAAAAACAGCATATTAAAAACACTATAAATCAAAGTGATGCAAAGCATTATCATTTAAAACATTACCAAACTATTAGAGAAAACGGTGGATGGAACCAATGGGAAATGATTAAACTTGAAGAATTTAATGGTAAAACGAACTTAGAAGCGCGTATGAGGGAACAAGAATTAATAAAAGAACATAATGCTAATTTGAATTCACTTAGTGCTTTTATAAGCGAAGAAGAGAGAGCAGCAACAAAAAAAGCAATTACTGAAAAGTATAGAGAAGAAAACAAAGAATTACTTAAAGAACAAACTAAAAAATACAAACAAGAACATAAGGAAATCATTGCCGAACAAATGAAAACGTATAGAGCAGAAAATAAGGAAAAAATTAGAGAGAAAACAAAGGAATATAAAGAAAATAACAAAGAAAAATTTGAAGAATGGGATAAGGCTTGGAGAGAGAAAAATAAGGAAATCTTAAAGGAAAAGCGAAAAATTTATGAGGCTAAAAAGAAAGCAGAAAACCCCGTTATTACAGAAGAAGAAAAAGAAGCAAATAAAAAGGAAAAAAGAGACAAGTATAATGAAACTAGAAGAATAAAAAGAATGCAAGATAAACAACAAAAGGAAACAGTTATTTAACAAATTTTTTTATAATAGTAATGTATATAAATGTCCGCTTTTGGTTCAGGTAGCAATTCGAATGGTCAATTTTGGTATGGTAATTCAACAAATTTCCCGGGGTTTTTATACAAAAAAAATGTTGGTGTAGGAGGCAGAAGAAGTACTAAAATGGCACCCGGTGGAAATACAACATGTAATAATTCTACTTATTTATATAATAAATATAAACCAGGTGTAAATGGTATTGGAGCATCTAGTATGGCAAATCGCCGCGCAAAAAATAGATTAGCGTCTGTTTGTGGTGGAGGCAACAGTCAATGTGGCGCCTTTTATACTTACTTAGGAAGATATGATAATTATACTGGGAATCCAAATGGTTATTTTCCTTACCCATATGGAGTCAGGTAAATTAAAACGTATAAAAATAATAACACTAATAAAACAAATAAAATATAATATAAACGCGAATATTATATTTTTAGTTAGATTTAGAGCAACGCGCCATTACCCCGCCCTAAAATACGTCGCTCCACCAGCAGTGACAGCAAATCTCGCCACACTACCTCCGTTTGTAGCGTTGGGAGCAACTGGAATCGTCGCAATAGTCGTTCCCAACGGATATTGAACCGCAATAGTTAGTGTTGTTGATTTATTACAAATAGCATACCAATACCCAACAGACCCAGCGGTAGGTGCTGGTAAAACGAATATTCTTCCAGCAAGAGTAGGGGTATTAACAATCGTCGCAAAGGCGTTGGTGATTGAGAGAGCAGTCGTTCCAGTTGTCGTCGCATTCAACACGCTATTCTCCAACATTCCAACTGGGTTTCCGTCAGTAGTCCTCGTTGTCGTGGATATATTACGACGAAATACAATATCGGCGGTCTGTGAATTACCAATCGTGATTGCGGAATTGTTCACAATACTTAAAGAGAATGTATCAATACCAAGAGTTAAAAAACTTTCTAAACCAGTATAATCAAACGCAGAGCGTAATTTAATATAATTACTTGTATAACTTCCGTCTTGGTGTAGAGTAATCGTATTTTCTGGAAGGTCATTCGGCGACGCTTCGCCATTTTGAATTACAATATCGTCGCCAGTAGCAGTCCCTAAATCTAATTTGTTTAAACTCATTCCGTATGCTGGTACTGCGTTATAATCCACATACGCTTGTAAAACCGCTCTCGGTGGGGTGGTTGTTAAATCACCAGAGGTCAAATCTAATCTTGCGTATCCGTTATTACTCGCCATATTAGTAGATACTTGATAATCAATACTGGTCGCAATATTACCAGCACTTATTCCAGCAGTAGAATAAATAGTTGTTGAAGTATTATCGTAAATCGCTATTGAACCAGCAGTCATAGCATTAGATGGTCCACTGGTAGTACTGACAACTATTGACGAAGAAGAAACGCTAGCGTCATATTGAGGCGACCCAGTTGCGTCCGTTGATACTAAACCCGTATTGCTCATTTGAGTAAAGAGTAAGGGTGTTGATGTAGTCTTTGACAAGATTTTCTCTGACCGTAAAAATCCACTATTATCTACCCATAAAGGATTTGTAAATCCTGCTGGACCGCTTGGTTGTGGTTCTAATGCTAAATAAGTTGGATCTATTCCACCCTTTACGTATAACGCGCCAAAAACCATTACATCTCCTGTGTATCCAGTTCCGGTATAACCAGTAATCCCTTGATAATAACTTGGAGACCATGGACTACCTCCAGTGGGTCCGGGTTGCCCAGTTGGTCCTGTATATCCTGTTGATCCTTTCGGACCAGTAGGTCCTGTAAATCCTGTTGGGCCGGGTGGTCCTGTTGATCCTGTATGGGTAATTATTGTACCTGTGTGTCCGGTTGGACCTGTTGGTCCAGGAGTAGTATTCATTGGTCCGGTAGGTCCTGTATATGCAACTATGGTACCAGTATGACCTGTTGGACCTGTTGGACCAGGCGTAGTATTCATAGGGCCAGTAGGACCGGTAAAACCTGTTGGTCCAACTGAACCTGTTGGTCCAGTCGGACCTGTCGGTCCTGTTTGTCCTGTTTGTCCAGTTGGACCAGTCGAGCCTGTTGTACCTGTTTGTCCGGTAGGCCCTGTTTGGCCGGTAGGTCCTGTTTGTCCAGTTGGTCCTGTTTGGCCGGTAGGTCCTGTTTGTCCAGTTGGTCCTGTCATGCCGGTAGATCCTGTTTGTCCGGTAGGTCCTGTTTGTCCGGTAGGTCCTGTCATGCCGGTAGGTCCTGTTGGCCCGCTTGGACCTGTTTGTCCGGTAGGTCCGGTTGTACCTGTTGGTCCGGTATGGGTAATTATTGTTCCGGTATGTCCGGTTGGTCCCGTAGGTCCAGGCGTAGTATTCATTGGACCGGTTGGACCAGTAAAACCGGTTGGCCCGGTTGGTCCTGTTGATCCTGTATTTACCGCTGTACCTGGAATTCCTTGTTGCCCAGTAGGACCCGTAGGACCGGTTGTCCCTGTAGGTCCTGTAAATCCTTGATCCGGATTACCTGCTCCCAAATATTCTTCTAAAATGATACAATTTGCCGTAATATCAGGGTTGCTTCCTATAATACCTAATGTGATTAACGGTGCCCCTGTTGGATTCTCCAATTGGAAAAACAATGTATATTTAATTGTTTGGGTTGTTTGCGGCCAGTGCATAAAATTAAAATTATAAGTATCTGTTAATGGAGCAGAAGCATTTTTTGTTCCACAAAGGGTATCTTGTCCTAACAACGTATAACTTGCGCCTGAATCTATAGTATAAACGATGCCTAAGTTGACTCTTGTATTTAAAATATCGCTTGTTTGGTATTTCACTTTAAATTGAACTTTTATTCTGCTTTGACTACTTAAAGGCGTTATGCTTTCAGAATAACCTTCTGTATCGCAACTATAGCATAAACCAGGCGGCGTTATATTAAACGGATCAGAAAGAGAAGGAGTGTTTTGTAAATTATTTGAAAACCCTGTATTTTTATAAACATACTGTATTATTACGCCTGGCGCACCAGTTGAACCAGTTGGTCCAGGGGCACCACTAGGTCCAGGGGCACCAGTAGGGCCTGTACTACCTGGTCCTCCACCTCCGCCGTTATTACAGGGTACAAAACATTCACATTCGTCCGGAATATAAGGGACCTCATCACACCAATCACACGTATTTCCACACTCACACGCTTCAGGTCCAGTATAATCACAATCTGGACATGATACGTAGTAACCAGATTTACATGGATTATTACAAGGATTAGGAGTATATAATGCGCCATTTATGTATGTTACATTTAAATTTGTTACTGTTATATTTTCACTTACTATGTTTTTTGCGTTTATATTACTCATTATATAAATGATAACATATTTAAAATTAGAAATTTAAATATATTATTTTTTTTAAAGATTAATTATATCGGATAAGGACGTTGATTTTTCTCAATTACTAAAGGTTCTGGTATAAAGACAGTTCCTTTTTCGTAAATATTCGTAGCACTTAATTGAGTTATTTCTGGAACAAAACAAGGCGCGGGATTTACTAAATTTGTTGCATTAATTCCAAATAAAAAGGATTCTGTATCTGCTGCGTTATATGATAATTTATTCCAAGGTATTTGTGCCGGCATTAATCCATTTCCAGGAAGTCTGGTATTAAATGCAGCACCATATTGTGAATTTGCGTATAATGTATATGTTTCACTTCCTTTGTATTCTCTTTGTTCTAAACAATAATTACCGGGTGTATTTCTATTGCGTGTAGAAGCCATTATTTATATACATATATATATTTAAAAAATCAAAATAAAACTTTATTTTTTATTTCATTTTTCTATTTTTTATTTCATTTTCTATTTTTATTGTTGAAAAACTACACTTCTTAAATTAGTTATATTTTCTTCACTTATTTTACCATTCTCTAAAAACTCGCAAATACAAATATGAGACAAATTCATATAATCATAAGAGAATAAAATCATGAGACCTATTTCAAAGTCGTCGTTTAAATATTTACTCGCCAATTTCAAACTACACTCCTTAAGGTCTTGGTTTTGCCTTACCTTTTTGTATAAATATTTTATACCTTGATTTATTTCTTCGTCATTATATTCTTTTACACAAAATATATTCAACAAGTCTTCTCTATATAGTGTATCTCTAACATATTGTTTTGCGCAATCGTCTAATTCATCTGTATCTAAAAATATATTATCTAAATGATACCTACATTCATATTTTGTATTATACATTATAGAGATTTGAACCTTTACTTTTAAATTTTAATAAACTTAATTATATATTTTATATTTTGGCCTCAAATAGATAATAATCGGTAAAACGTCGGCAAACAAATGGGACATAGGTGAATTAAACGAAGAATAATAATTAAATGAAGATGCTCTAAAATTTTGGATACCGTTATCAAATTCTTTTTTCAATATTTGAACCTCGGATGAAGTCATTTGTTGTGGGTTATACGTTTCAAAAATATAATTAGTAAATGGATTATGTAACAAACTATTTAAAAATCCTCTTTTAATCCAAATAACATTATTATAATCTATATATTTATTTCCGTGAACATTGCTTAAGTGACCTACCGGCAAAATGTTATATTTATTTCTATTTATGTGATCGATTCTAGAAGGAATTTTATCATAATTATTATAGACAATGCCTGCTAAAATAATACAAATAATTATAGTTATAAGTATTTTCATTAATATAATATGTTGTGTTTAAAATTAACATATTATACTTGACATGTTTTCAATTGCGTAAATTTATATACGTAAATTAAACGTATTGATATTGCGAATGTTTATTAAAGTAATCCTTATCACGTGTTAATTCACGAGATGGAACACCGCCGCGTACCCAACCTTCAGACGCGTCATGTTCAATTTTGTTTGCGGAGTTGTTTAATCTATCTTGTACTGCAGGTAAGAGAGGTGTTTGGTGATACTTGATATAACTCTTCTCTCCTAATTTATTAACACTGCGTTTATTCACTAGTTGCTCTCCTTGTTGGATTTGGGATTCCATGACAGGGTTAACAGATCCACGTCCTAAAAAGGGAACAGTGGCAAAAGGGCGATGGAATAAATCAATGCGGGCTTTTGGGTGTGTTTGAATCGTGCCAATTTGGAGATCTGAAGATTCATCAATATTGCAACCACCGGCGCCAGAGTTGTAACCACCATTATACATTATGCCAGGTTGAGTTGTAGCCAGAGAAATAGGGTTTCTCATGGAGCAATCAGAAGCGAAATAATTTTGTGTCATATAATTACAAGTAGATACATTTTGAATGTCAGTTTGCGATATACAACAAGAATCATTCCCTAATCTACTCATATTATCAAAAGTATAACTAGAAACATTAGCCATTTATATATTATAATATACATTATTTTTTATTAAATTAATATTAATTTATATGTTTCTAAAGTATCTTTTTATTTTTATCATTTGACGATGGTTATTTCTTTCGAAACCTTTTTTATTATTTTTTCTTCCTTTTCAAAATCATTATCTCCTTTGCCACCCATTGATTCAATAATAATATTATTATATACATCCGATTGTTTTGAAGAAGCTTTATTATAATTGGGGTACTTTTCTTTAAATTTTTGTATCATTCTGAAATTCTTGTCTTGGACTTTTCGAACCATTTTGTGCATCTTTTTATTATCATCGTCTTTTTCCCATTTATCTTCATCTTTTACGTAAATGGTTTCTCTCTTCTTGTCAGTACAGTGAACAGGTCTTTGGGTAACGTCTAAATCTTTTAGGTTCTTAATAATAATATTTGACATTCCTTCAATATATCCTTTTTCGCCGACACTTTCTAAATCTGAAAGTTGAAACTTTATAGATTCAACAAAATCCATAATATTCATAGCATCTTTACACGTTTCATTCAAGAAGAAATTCAGATTAAATGCTTTGTTATGTGAATTTGTATGTGTAGTATTATTAGTAGTATTGTTTGTCCCATTTTCAATTACTTTCATCATCATATTTTTCAATTCAGAATTGTCCTTAATTAACATCATAATTAATTCTTTATCCGAGATTTCATCTTTTTTATTTGCGTTTTCATTTTCAACCATCGGAATATTAGAATTACAATTTTTAGAATGTTTCCATAACCCATTTCGTGACGAGTATGGTTTATTACATTTTTCACAGAAATATTTTTTATTTTTTTGCTCATTTTTGTTCGCTAATTTGTCACCTACCGTTAGTTGTATATGCTTGCTAGACAATAAATGTCTTTCATAATTGAATTTTTTACAGCATATATAGTTACAAATATCGCAACTAAATTTGAGTTGCTCGTTTTGCTCAATTTTGCTCGCTAATTTGTCACCTAAAGTTTCCATAATATTTATAAAGATTTTATTTTTAAGTATTTTTTTATTTAAAAAAAAATTTTATCGTCACAAAATTGAAAAACTTTTTTAAGTGATGAGAGCATAAAAATTTTTATGGTCACAAATTTATGTTTTTGAGCAAATTATTTTAGAAAAGTGAAAAATGGACATTTTTTTTGTCCATTTTTCAAAAGTTAAAAAAAGTCTTGCATAAAAAACCTTAATTTTTGCACTACACATGTAGTGAACTTTTTTACCCTTATTTTTCCGAATTTCTTTACATTTTTGTAGTGTAAAACGGGATTTTATTTAAGTTATTTATATAAACAAATGACTTAAACAACTTAAAGACCGTTACTTCTCAATTGTAATTTCTTTGGAAACCTTCTTGATGATTTTTTCTTCCTTTTCAAAATCATTATCCCCTTTGCCTCCCATTGATTCAATAATAATATTATTATATACGTCAGACTGTTTTGAAGACGCTTTGTAATAATTTGGATACTTTTCTTTAAATTTTTGAATCATTCTGAAATTCTTATCTTGGACCTTCCTTACCAACTTGTGCATCTTTTTATTCTCATCATCTTTTTCCCATTTATCTTCATCTTTTACGTAAATGGTTTCTCTCTTCTTGTCCGTACAGTGAACTGGTCTTTGCGTAATATCAAGATCTTTCAGGTTCTTAATAATAATATTTGAAATTCCTTCAATATAACCTTTTTCACCTACCCTCTCTAAATCGGATAATTGTAATTTTATTGATTCCACAAAATCCATAATATTCATAGCATCTTTACATGTTTCGTTTAAGAAAAAATTTAGATTAAAAGATTTGTTATGTGAATTAGTATTTACGGTATTATTAGTAGTATTATTTGTTCCGTTTTCTAATACTTTCATCACCATACTTTTTAATTCACTATTGTCTTTTACGAGTTCAGAATTTTGTTTTATAAGCATTATTATTAAATCATTGCAGTTTGTATTTGAATTTAACTCTTGCGAATCAGTCTTTTCTGTTTTACACTTCTTCTTGTGTTTCCATAATCCGGCAGACGTTTGAAATATTTTACTACAAATTTCACATTCAATAATATTGCTTGTTTTTTGCTTGAAATTAGTTCCATTTATTTCCTTCAAATGTTTTGCTGTTGTTAAATGATTTTCGTAGTTACTTTTTCGCTCGGTATTGTATTGGCAAATTTCACAACAATATTTTTTGCTTGTTTTTTGCTTAATATTAGTTCCAATTATTTCCATATAAGGAAGTGAGAAAATATTTTTAAGTATTTTTCCGAAAATAAAAAAAAATTTATCGTCACAAAATTGAAAAACTTTTTTCAGTGATGAGAGCATAAAAATTTTTATGGTCACAAATTTATGTTTTTGAGCAAACTATTTTAGATTTTCCGATTTTGGACATTTTTTTTGTCCATTT
>Ga0214919_10009782_pt1 | contig 12303 bp, 15 predicted proteins | sample LL1503_MetaG_FD_177994 | JGI IMG/M metagenome (GOLD analysis project Ga0214919, IMG submission 177994) | Freshwater microbial communities from Lake Lanier, Atlanta, Georgia, United States - LL-1503 | ecosystem: Environmental > Aquatic > Freshwater > Lake | place: USA: Georgia | collected...
TGTGCAAGTTTTAACTCTTGCAATATCAAGAATTTGGTTCATGGGTATTTCTGAGGGTTTGCCTATCGGTTTTTGTGCAAAATAATATTCCAAGCGTCACAATGAACATTATAACAAAAAACCTTAGAATGAACCTTGTTATCACAAGGTTCATTCTAAACGAATGTATGAATGTTTGTCCACTCTTTTAGTTAGAGTTGTCATGATTTTTGACTTAGTTACTTTGGTTTGTTATTTGTTATTTTGACCTTCAATATGATTGATAAATTCCTTTGTATTATTGTCAATGGTTTGGAGTGTATCTTGATTAATTTGTTCTTTAAAAACTGTATCAATCTTTTGTGTGTTGTCCGATAACATTCGTAACATTGGTTTTAGATATTTTTTCATCTCGGACATTATTATTTCAGACTGTTGTATATTCTCTTTTTTTATTTCTTCAGGGGAATATTCTTGCCAGTTGAAAAGTTTTGATTTGATGTAATCTGACATATTTTTCTTTTCTAAATGAGCAAGCTTTTCCAGCATTATTTTTTCTGATTTTGTGAGTCTGAATGTGATTTTTTCTTCCATAGTAATGTGTGTATATTTGTCTTGCAAAAATGCAGAATATTAGAAAAGTCAATTACTTTTTATTATTACAATTTTATGGTATGACATTTGGATTATTACGATGTATGGCGTATAGTCAATAATATCATTCTATTAATGGTAAATGTATGACAGACATATAATTCATATTATTGACTTACAAAATGTAAATTATCCAGCTTGTAAGACGAACTATTTTCATACTGGCTTACGATTGTCCGTCAATACATAAGTGTAGGACAACATATTGATAATCATTATATTTATTGGCTTTGTATGTATTACTATCAATAATGATTATCGAATTATCATACACACAATTAGGTACGGCAGGTGTGTCTCTTTTTAGCAAGCCTTGTGCTTGTCTATCTTTTGTTTGGGGAGTGGGTTGTTTTTGGGTTGTGGTTGTTGTTTTGGATTTGATAATTTGCTTGCTTTTTATGGAGATGGTTTGTATTATTTTTGTATAAAATTAATCTTTAATTTGTAAAGATATGTCAAGATTAGCTGTGGAGATAGATAACTTTGTGAAGGCTCAGGTTGAGAATGGTTTTTCTTCGCACAAAACAAGAGAAAGCATTATTGCTCGTGTGATGGAACAAGATATTGATGAAAAAATTGCTGAAGCAAGGGATGCTATTAAAGCGGGGCAATATGAAATCGCCACCAAAGAAACAAATGCAAGACTGATAGCTGAAATAGCTAGTGAAATATTGCCTAAATATTTATAGAATGTATCACATTATTAGGTCAGAACCTGCAAGACAGGATATAAAAAATATTGCTAGATATATTGCAAAAGATAACCCATATAAAGCGGTTTCTTTCGTGCAAGGAATGATTGATAGATTTGAAAGTCTCGTGTCAAGCTTTCCAAGGTCAGGCAAAAAGTATAAAGATTTCTATCTTTATGTATACCATAAAAATTATTTCATCTTCTATGATATTAAAGATGAAATTCAAACAGTGGAACTTTTAAGAATCATCAACTCCGCACAATACACGGAATACCAAAGCTTTGTGGAATAGCATCTCTCGTATACCCCTCATTCCCATTTTAAATAGGTTATTTTGAGTTTTGTGTGGTTGGTGTTTGTTTTTCCCTTCATTGTTATAGAATATGCTTTAAAATGGCTGTAAATGAATATTAGATGGGTTTGGAATTGTAGTCAAAATTTGTGTGTTTAGCAAAGACAACAGGAAATCTTTGATTTCCTGTTGTTAAAACAACCCAACTTGTATATCTTCTTTAAGTTGTGGATATTCTTGCGTAGCCGAGGAATATAAAAAAGAAATGTTGCAAACGGGTTAAAAACGTGGTATAGTGAAATTGCAACCATAATAACAATTAGTTAATGAATTTATGAACCATAGTAGCACTAATAATAACAATACAGGATTTTTAACTGACAATGACTTAAGAAGTCTGATTGCTCATCGCGATAGTCAAGATATAAATTTCTTAAATATGAATCCTAGTAACAATGACGATCAAGCGGAAATAATAATATACTCTTCCAATAAATCTCAAGACCAACTTGAAAATACCATAGATGAATTTATAACAGGAGTTGACCAATGTGGCGATAGAAGGTTTTTGGGAAATCAGTTAAGCCTTGTAGTGCAAGTTAATAATGACCATTTTATTGCAATAAATTTAACAAGAAATGATAGTACAGGACAAGTTTCATATAGATATGCAAACTCTTTGCGTGGTGATCAACAGATTGATCAAGTAATTAAAAATATCTTGAAAACAAACGGCGCACAAGAACTTCCATTTACCCCTCAAATACAAGGTCAATCTGCAGATGATATCAATAACTGTGGCATTTATGCAGTACTTGCATTACAAAGTATGAGAAATAATCAAGATAAGGTTGATATTGACCCTGAGACGGTGGTTGGTATACGAAAAGCCATAGCAAATCAGCATGATAATTTAAATAACTATGGGAATACATTTATTGGTACAACAAAATCAATACTTGGTAAAAACGGCAAAAAAATTGCAAGCAATGCCAAGAAAAAATTAAAAGACATATTCTCAACGTCAGAACAGTCACAGAAAAAAAGAACAAATAAAGCCAAGGAAAAACTCAACAACTTACAGAATTTTAATAAAGAAAAAGCATCTGAATCTGTAGAAGTATTTGAAAAAATAATGAAAGATATTAGTGAACCAAAAACATTAAATGCACTTTATAGCAATTTACAAACAATAGCAAAAAGAACAAATCATGACAAATTTAAAATAAAAAACACCATGAAAAACGCTTTGGATACACATTTTTCTAATAACAATAATTTAACTAAAGTTCAAGATTTCATTGCAACATTTTTATATCATGACATTCATCATTCTATCAAAGATACGGGGTTTTTAACCGGTATGTTTTATAAGAGTCCTAAGTCAAAAAAGTTTAATAAATATCTAAAAAGTACGACGCAAGATACGCATACACAAAAAGAGTTGATAAAGTCCATACTGCACTCAGACATACTTTTTTCTGTTACAGGAATGCAAGGTGGTAAAGGAATGATTAAACAAGAGGATTGTGAAAAATTAAAAAAACTTTGTACAGGAGCTGATGATAATCTTGACAAAGACCTTCTTAGCTCAATAACAGGAATGCAAAATGGAAGGGGAATGATTAAACAAGAGGATTTTAAGAGGTTAATAACACTTTGCGATGGTAAGATGAGGGGTGATACAATAGAAACGAAACCTGACAAAGACCTTCTTAAATCAATAACAGGAATGCAAAATGGTAAAGGAATGATTAAAACAGAGGATTTTAAGAGGTTAATAACACTTTGCGGTGGTGAGATGAGGGGTGATACAATAGACAAGCAACCTGACACAGACCTTCTTAGATCAATAACAGGAATGCAAAATGGAAGGGGAATGATTAAAAAAGAGGATTGTGAAACATTAATGGACCTTTGTACAGGAGATGATGGTAATCTTGACAAAGACCTTCTTAGATCAATAACAGGAATGCAAAATGGTAAAGGAATGATTAAAACAGAGGATTTTAAGAGGTTAATAACACTTTGCGGTGGTGAGATTGATGATAAGCATAACATAACAAAAAAACCTAACACAGACCTTCTTAGCTCAATAACAGGAATGCAAAATGGTAAAGGAATGATTGGTGATGATGAATGCACACTGCTTAAAGAGTTATTTTACAGCACAAACGCTCCACATAGTGTTATACAGTTAGTATCGAAATTACAAGAAATAACAAAACATGCAAATGCAGCGAATACTACAGAATATAATTTTGATAATATCAATAATATAACTAATGCAGTAAAATGGATTAAGAAAAATTCTACGGAAACAAATACCATCAAGCACATTTATTGTAAAAATCTCCTTGATGCAGTAGAAACCAGATTATCTATTGCTACAAACAATCCAAGATTTACGCAAACTCTTGATACTCCCTTTTTGGATCATATGCATAGATTGCAATCTAATTATAACAAGCCAAGTTTAGCAAACCCACTATATCAATCATCACTAATTTTGGCCAATACTAATATTCAAGACACCAAAATAGATGGTAAAATTCAGTTTGTTAAAACAAATGAAGCGAATAGTTGTGTCAACTTTAAAATGCTTGCGAATAGTAATATTCAAATTTAAAATCTAATGGAGTAGGCAAAAAACGCAGTAATGTTGATCGTCAAAGTTCAGATGAAGAAAGGAAAGGCCCATCAACTTTCAAAAGACAAAGGTTTTAGAGAAATTGATCTGTTACAGTAAAAAACAATAATTTTACTGCACAATCGAAGGATATATATCATTATCGCAAGAAGAGAGATGAGTAAGAGGTTTTTCTATAAGACAATAAGGGTAGACACTATCCAACAAACTGTGTCTAATCATAAGTGGTGTCAGTTAAAATGAGATTTTTAGTCTAATTTTACCTATTACCAAATCTAATTGCAAGCTGGCTAAGAGTGTCTTCGCTGACCGCTGGTTCCCAATTAGATGGGTTTGGAATTGTAGTCAAGGTTTGTGTGTTTAATAAAGACAACAGGAAATCTTTGATTTCCTGTTGTTAAAACAACCCAACTTGTATATCTTCTTTAAGTTTAAATTCTGTTTGAGTTAATGCTGTTATTTTGCCTTTTTGTTTATCCAGTATTGTATAGTCTTGTTGTTCTTTTAGAAGTGTTCCTTGAATTTGAGTGTTGTTAGTTGTTTTGTAGTATAGTGAAATATAGCTTTCAAAGAAGAAGCTTTTGTCTTGGTATTCCATTATTAGAGTATATTCGTTTGTTTCTTCTTTGTGTGGAAGTGTGAGGATTGTTCCTTGTTTTATTGTTGGAATGTTTGTGTGTTTTGGGAAGGTAATGTTTTGAGTGAGTTGGAGTTTCATATAAGGGAGTAATAATTAAAAGAAGAATTATCGAAGTTAGATGAATATCTAACTTCTTACCCACCATTACAACACACTTTGACTTGATAAGTCATAGCGAAGTGAAACGAAGCGAGGTGGAGAACCGAAGGTCGGCGTAGCCAAACAAGACAACACGGGAGGAGGTAATGCAATTACCGACGAATTGAGCGGGCAGGAGCTTTACTACCTTGACTTATCTCAAAGAAGTGTGTTAGGGGGAAAGATTGCCTGCAAAATAGCGGAATGCTATTTTGAATGTTTTTGAATGAAGAATCAACACAAGCAAGGCAAAGCCTTGCTTGTGTTCTGCCTCTATATTGCAATTCTTTCGTATTCCTTGATTACATACTGTGCTTGTTTGTTTTTAATCATATCGTTTGAATATATGTTGAGGTTAATTCCTTCGTCTTTGTAGTATGTGTTTGGTTGCTTTGTGATTGTTACCATAATTACATCAACATTTGCAGGTCTTTCTGATGTTGTGCTTGTAAAACATCTGCCAAGGTTTTCAATAGTGCCGTATTGGTCTATTAAGGTTTTGAGTTTTAGCCTGTGGGAGTTGTATGGGTTGCAGTATGTGTGTTTGTTTAGAAGTGCGATGATTTTGCCTCCGTTGTTTAGCATTTCCCATGCGTGTAGGGTGTGTTCTGCTCCTCTGTCAAATGGTGGGTTCATTATTATGAGGTCAAATGTTAGTTTTGGATTGTTGTTGTATTTTAGGAAGTCGTTGCCAAGAAGTTTGCAGTTGTCTTTTTGTTTAAGTATTGTTTGAAGTTCTGGAACAAATTCAATGGCATAAATGTTGCTTTGTTGTTGTCGTTTGTTTTGTATTTTATTGATGTAATCAATAATGTCTCCCTTACCAGCGGATGGTTCTAGTATGTTTTTGGGAAGTGGTTTGGTTTTGTATTCGTTGAGCATTTTTTCTATAAGTTGTGATGGTGTTGGAAAGAAGTTCCAGTATGCTTTTACATCGGTTTTGTTGTTAATTGTTGTATTAATTTTTTGGTTAAATTGTGCAATTTGTTCTTGTGTTTTAATGTGTTTCATATAAGTTTTAATAATTGATTGAATTGGTAGTTTTGTTGATTAAGCCTACCTTTCGGTAGGCTTTTTTGGTATTATTGTGATACTCTTTTTGCTTTTTTGAGAGTAGCTTTTAGCCACTTGTGAACTGTTTGCAGGTCTTCAACTTGTTCTTCCGTTATGTATTCAGGACTAAGCTGGAAGTGGTCATCTACCAGTTCTTGCAGTTCATTTATCATTGTTTTGATGTTTTGAGTAAGTGTAATTACTTCGTTTGCGTTGTTTGTCATATAGATTTAAAAATTTTTGCATTGTTTGATTGTTCTTGAAAGGTGCTTCTCTAGGTTTGAGAGTTGTATTGCATCGTCCCAAGTTGGGTTTTGATTGGCATTTTTAGCAATTTCCCTTATTTCATTGAGTGATTTTTCAATGTCTTTTGTGATAACCTCTATAAGGTCTTGTAGTTCTGTTTTCATATATGGATAATTAGTTTTGATTAATTGTTTAAGGAAATAAGGGGCGTTAAGCCCCTTATTGTTAGCTTTCTTTGGTATTTAGAGATACCTTTCTTGCTATGATTTTAAGGATAACCTTGTCTTTGTAGATGTCGGCTCTTATTTCTCCTTCTATTGATACATTAGCTCCTTTTTTGTATTGAGGATTTTGCTTGATAGTGGATATAAGATTTTCACCAAAGGCTATTACTTGAAACCATTTTGGTGTTGCCGTGTTGGTTTTCTTGTCGTACTTATTCACCGCAACTTGGAATTCTATGCGTTCCTTGTTTTTGGTTTTAAGGTAGACATCTGAGCCAATGTTTCCTTTTATTATCACATTCTCGTAATTGTAGAAGTGTTTTTGGTTGTTATTGTTTATGTTTTGATTATTAGACATAAAGTTGATTAAAAATTAAAAAAGAAGTTATCGAAGTTCAGATATATCTGAACTTCTTACCCTCCTTTGAACACACTTTGACTTGATAAGTCATAGCGAAGTGAAACGAAGTGAGGTGGAGAAAAAAGAATTTTATGGAGTAGTAAAAAGTTTTTTTGAAGTGAAACGGAAGAAAAAGTTTTTGCGTTAAGCGAAGTAAAATTGTTTTTTACTACCTTGACTTTCAACAAAGAAGTGTGTTAGGGGGAATAATAACATATTCTTGCACCACCAAAGGTGGTGCTATGTTCTTATATATTCATCACTCCCCCACATTTCAATTTTAAGCAATGTTTGTCACTCAAATGAGTTCCTCATCATAAAATTGAAAGAATGGGGATTGTGGGGCTTAAAATGGGGATTGGGGGTGATTGATTTGGTAATCGTAATGTTTTAGGATTGTACACAATACAATGTAGTTATTTCCAAACAATTGGCTTTTGCTTTGTATGAAATACTCTCACTATTATGATTGTATTGTTAATCACTTTGTATGGTATGACAAAAGGCAGTTTTGAGACTTGCATCTCCCTAAATCCATCAACAAGAGAAGGCTTCCCAATGTGTGGATTTTCTTGAAGAAAAGAAACCGTTTTTTTAATTTGGTCTGCAACCATTTTAGCAGATTGTGGACTTTCTGCTTCTATATATTTTTTAATTTCTTGTAAATTTTCCAAGGCTGTTGGTAGCCATACTACTTCCATGTTTCAAGATATTCATTGATAACATCATTTGAAATAAACTTTCCTTCTTTTATTTCTTCTTCTGCCAACTTAAGTTCTGATATCTGCCAAGAATTGCGTTCGAGGTATTCTTCAATTGCCTTTTCTGCAATGTAAGATTTTGACCTGTGAATAGATTTGCCAAAACTTTCAAGATTAGCCTTTACTTGAACTGGCACTCTTAGTGTTAAAACTTCTGTTATCATAATTTTCATCAAAAATACTACTTACATACATTGTATACAAATGAATGTAGAGAAGTCAAGCAAGAATTATAGTTGTTAATTCAGGTGGGATTTCAAACCAAACTTTGGTTTCTGATACCCAGTTTAAAAAACCTAGCTCTCCACAACATTAATTTCCTCCTCACTCAACCCATACAAAGCATAAACCATTTTATCAATCTCGGCATCCGTTTTTGTAATATTTCCCCTCAACAGAGTAGCCTCTATCGACATTCGCTCAAAGCGTTCAAGCCACTCTTCTTTCAATTTTCCACCAATTGCCAGCTTCTGTTTTGAAAGTTCAGCAACAAATTCGCCCCAACTTAGCTCGCTCCATTTTTTGATTTTATTGTTAATGTTCACGCCGGCGAAGTCTCCCACCAAAAGCTTGTGGAATTTGGCGGAAAGTTCGTTCAATTGCTTTGTTTTTTCCAACATTGCTTGGGCTTTTTCAATTAATGGGATTTGTTCTTCGGGCTGGATTTGTGGGATTGGGAGTTCCCTAAACTGTCCAACTTTAATTTGTGGGAATAAATCATCAAATTCGTTGTGTAGATTTTGAAAATACCAGTGCATAACCTACTATTTAAAGCCGATAATATAAATAAAGCATTAAAATTATCATTGTTTATTTTTGCAATATAAAGCGACTGGTCAACAATGTAATTTTCACTTGTAAAAGAGCAAATCAGGTTTTTAACACCGGGAACTTTACGCATTAAAATTCTTTCACCTTCAAAAAACTTTGGCTGTCTTGGTTCGGCAAGCCATTCACCATAGCTTATATATTCGTTTTCAGGAAATATAGATAACGAATATCTGTCAATATTATATCCTCTTAACTCAAGTTTGTATGTTTCATCCTTGACCTTGGTCGAGCTATAAATTCTATCTTTAATCATTTCTTGTGTTTGAGATGGATTTCCATAGCCAATCCTGTAAGCATGTAAGCCTCTGTTTATATCACAAATATCATCCAATTTTACACTATTATTTTGCATTTTTGCAATAATTTTTGAGGCAGTTTCGTCAACAGTTATACTGAATGTATAGCCTTGATTTTGCTTAAAATTATCTTGAGAAACTTGCCTTAAGAAGGATTTTTCGCTTTCAGTAATTTGATTAATATGGATTTGATTGTGTTGGATATACCCTTTGTGCGTTGAAAGAATTATCGTATCAACATTCACATTTTCAAAAACTTTATTGCAAAGCCCTATTGATTTAATTGCGGTATTTGATAGCAAATATTCTCTAATTTTTGGAATAAATAGATTTGCAAGAATGATATTCGGTATAATCATTCCAAAATTTCCATCGTTTTTCATTAATAAGTGAGCTTTTTCTATAAATAAAATGAAGGTGTCAAGTTGGTATTCAGCAGTTTTATAATTATTATAGTAAAAATCTTTATGAATTTTTGTAAAATTGCTATTCTTAGCGTTCACATAAGGCGGATTGCCCACCACCACATCAAACTTGAATGGAAATTCATCCTCCCACTTAAAAGCTTTTGGGCAAATTGCGGGGTCGTCAATGAGTGAATTTCCGCATTTGATATTATCATCAAGTGAAACAAGGGCAGTTTTATTGTGTGCGGTTTGAATCCACAATGAAAGCCTTGTAATTTGTACGGATTCGAAGTTGATATCCACGCCGTAAATGTTGTTTTTTAGGGTGTCTTTGTAGTTATGGTTTATTTCAAAAAGCGAGCCAGTACCAAGGATTTTTGCAAAGTAATTGATTTTCTCATTCACAATTTGCCATTCATTTTCAAGATAATTGAAGACTTCAACCAAAAATGCACCCGAACCGCAAGCAGGGTCAAGAACTTTAATTGACGTGAGTTTTTCAGCATAATTTTTCCAAAAATCAAAATGCTTTTGTGCTTTTTCTTTGGTCGCCTTTGTTGGCTTGGTTTTAAGCTCTTCTTCGGTAAAAATTGGTAAATCGCTTTCATTTAATTCATTTTTCCTATCAGAAAGCCACCCACCAACTGCTTCTTCAACAATGTAGCGGGTGATGTATTCAGGGGTGTAGAATACTCCGTCTTTCTTGCGTTTTCCCTGTTTTTTATCGTGCGAAGTGTTCTCAAGTTCGGCTTTAATTTCTTCTAAATCCGTGATTGATTGCTCAAAAATATGCCCTAAAATGTTGACTGTTAGCTCGCTTCCAAAGTCCCAATCTGAAATTTTTATGATTTCTTTTAGAATATCATCTTGTAAAACCAATTCGTCAAGTTCAGCATCTTTTGCAAACAATCCGCCGTTGAATTTGTTGATGTTTTTCTGCGGAAAGCCTTTGTCTATCGCATTAAAAAGCCCTTTGATTTGTTGCCAAACTGTTGTTTCAACAAAGGATTCTTGTGCTGTTTTAAGAAGTTTTGTGAAGATTTTATCAGGTAAAAGGTTTAAATCCTCGCAAAAGCAAACGAAAATTACCCTATCCAAAAGTTTTTGCGTTTTTGAAAGTAAGGTTGTCGGCTCTTTTGTTGGATTTTGTTCCCGCAAATGGTTAAATAGCTTCTTGCGGAGGTCTTTGTAATCGTTATAAAACCGTTTTTCAATTGATTCTTCTTCTTTTGTGTTATCTTCAATTAATTTTGCAATTTCTGAAACTCCATCTTTTACAAATAGCTTGCCGCTTCCCAAGAAAAAATGAAACTCCTTTTGCTTTTCAAGACTATTTGCAAGCTCGCTCATCGTCCAACTTTGGTATTTTAACCTTCCACCAGATTTTGCCGAGTAAAGTCTTATTTCATTTGTGTTTGAAGTTATTACCCATTCAATATTTTGAATTTTATCACGGTATTCAAAGGCTTGTTTTTCGACTGAATCAAGGTTTATTGTGTTTTTTGCCTTCAATTCAATTGCAACACGGATGTCTTTTTTGTCCTTTGTTATAAACCCAAGGATTCCGTCAACTTTTGTGCCGTCTTTTTGAGTTTTATATTCGGTGAGTAGATTAAATTCCGCCTCGCCAGTGTTAATTTCATAGCCTAAAACCTTACCGAAAATATCATTTAGAAAGTTAGTTTGCAGGGCTTCTTCTTTTTGATTGTCGTTATGCCATTTTAAAAAAATGGCGGAATTATCTTTTATTTCGGTTTTATATTCAGCAACTTTTTTTGATAAAAAGGATTTGTTGAAGAGTGGGGTTTGCATGGCTTTGATTTTGTTTAGGTTAATCTCTTGATACTATCATTTCCAACCAAGCTCTTCATTTGAGTGATAGCAAGATTGTTCAACTGTTCTAATCTATCTTTTGGCTGCAAACCTTGAGAGATAAACAAGGAGTTTATTGACTCAAGATTGCTTAAAACAATTAACTGTTCCAATGTCGCATAGTCTCTGACATTTCCTTTTAAATCTGGATTTTGACTTCTCCACTCTTTTGCAGTTTTGCCAAATAAAGCCACATTTAGTAAATCTCCCTCAGAAGCATACACAAAACTTATTTGTGATTTAGAAAGAAGTTTTGGGATAAGATTTTCTTTGATGGAGTCGGTATGTATTTTATAATTTATTTTTGCCAAAGTTCTTTGCAAATTCCATTCTAGCTTTTTATTACTACTTTCCTCCTCTTTTAATCTTTGGAATTCTTTAATAAGATAAAACTTAAATTCAGGACTAAGCCAAGCACCAAATTCAAATGCTATATCTCTATGGGCATAAGTGCCACTGCTATAGCGACCTGTTTTTGCTATCAAACAGATTCCATTGGTTTGTGTAGACCACTTTTTTACTGAAAGAGTAAATCTGTTTGTGCCAGCTTCATTTTTAATTATGGCGAATTCGAGGGAATTAAAATTAGGATTATTAATTTGTTCCCAAACCCCAAGATATTCTATTGTATTTTTATTTCTAAGCCAACCTTCAATTAAAGATAAACCATTTTCAGTATTTCTGACCATATCGGTTAAAGAGATATAGTCTTTATCATCTATCTTAATAACATTTACTTCTGTATCTTGAACATTAATTACCTGTTTATTTTTCATATTTTCTCTGAACTTCATTCTACACAATACCCCCATCTTTATTAAAGTCAACCCTCCAACCCACCTAATTCTTCTTCACAACCCTACTCACTAAAGCAATACTCACATTCAAATACTTCGCAACTCTTGCATATGATGATTTTTTATTTGGCTTACGCCGACCTTCGGTTCTTCCAAATTCGTCTTCAATATAGCCTTGATTTATTAGCTTCATTATTTCGTCCTCTTTTTTAAGCTGTACGGCTTTTGGTCTGCCAAGGGCTATACCAAAACTCTAAACAACTGCATACTGATAATTTAAAACATGTTCAATTAATTTGAATTTATCTTCAAAGTTGTTGGTAAGCTTTCGATAAAGAGATTTTATTTGTGACCACTTCTTTTCTATT
>Ga0214919_10009783_pt1 | contig 12303 bp, 9 predicted proteins | sample LL1503_MetaG_FD_177994 | JGI IMG/M metagenome (GOLD analysis project Ga0214919, IMG submission 177994) | Freshwater microbial communities from Lake Lanier, Atlanta, Georgia, United States - LL-1503 | ecosystem: Environmental > Aquatic > Freshwater > Lake | place: USA: Georgia | collected 2015-03-15
AATTTCAAAGGAAACATTGAATAAATTAAAGGTGAATTTCTAAAAACTCCATCATCACATAGCACATTATATCCTGAACCAGAAAATAATAATTTCTATATTTGAATTGAATTATTAACAAGATAATTATTGATTGCATTAAATACAATTGTATCAATATAATGTTTTGTTGCAATATCTTGTGCTAATACTGGATCTGGATTATTATATATTTTATAATAATTAGCATTAATATTAGCATTAAGATCGTGTAATGATACACCAGAAATTGCAGTATTTAACTATCCTAAGTTAATTGCATCTGATGATAAAACACCATTCTATAAATTATTTATTTTATGATTGTTTGCATTAACATCACTTGAAAACGAATTTGTTGAAACTGAAATCCCTGATATTGCAGAAGTTAATTGACCATAATTTACACTATCACCTGAATTAATTCCATTTGATAATCCAGTCAATTTATGATTATTCATATTATAATCTAAATTATTTGTTGCTGTTAATGATCCTAAAGATAATGATCCATTAATATTCTAAGAATTAATTGCATTTAACATCATCTATGTTGTCTAATTTAATATATCTGATTTATTAGCTTTATCCTATTCATCAGTATAATTTTTTGTAGATACATCTTGTAAATTTATTGGATCTAAAACATTTATTAATTTATGATTTGATAAACTATAATCTGAATTACAATTTAATGTATTAATATTTGTTGGAATTATAATTGAATTAAATTTATTATCTGTATATAATTTATTACATACATCATTATCATTTATTGGATTTGATAAATTAACAATTTTTTTATTTTTTACATCTAAATCAACTGTATTTGTAGCTAATAATGAAGGTAATGAATAATTTGCTATAATTGTATCATTCATTACAGTAATTTGATTATTTGACTAATTTAAATTTAACTATAATGCAGATATTTGTGTATTAATTTTTGCATCCTAAACATCTACATATAATTTTGTAGTTAAATCATAAAATTGTGATGGTGATTCTGTAATTCTTAATTCATTATTTGTTTGAGGTGGTTTAATTAAAAATCCAGATGCATCGTTGTTTGTAATAAAATATCCTTTATTATCTTCATCATTGTCTCTAAAATTTAATCCTACTGAATTACATTGATAATTACCAGATGATTGTGCATTTAAAACAATCTATTTATCCATAATTTCAGTATTCGTTGTTTTGATACTATTTAATGCACCTTGAATATTAACAATATCATTTTTACCTCCAATATTGATAGTTTTCATATCTGTATTATTTGATGATCCAATATTTATTAATGTTGCATTTTCTCCAATATTTAAATCTGATGTTGAATCAATATTATGTATATTTAATGTTCCTAACATAGTATCTCCACTTTTTAATACATAATTATTTAAATTAGTATTTGTATTAGATGATAAATTATTTATATCAGTATGTAATTGAGATATTTCATTATTTAAATTATTAATATTTGATGTATTAGATACATCATATAATTTTAAATTAGTAATATCATCTTTATTTTTTTGTATTTGATTTTCATCAATAACTAATTTATTATTAATAGTTAATATATCATTTTTATTCTATGTTATATTAGTTGTATTAGTATTAATTTGTAATGTATTTGATGTAATATTATTTGTATTTGAAATTATATTATTTTTATTTAATATATTATCAGATTGTAATGATGATATATTAAATGTATTTATTGTTATATTATTTGTATTTTCTGTAATCTATGTTTCATCAGTTGTTAATCTATTATTATTTGATAAAATATATGTATTAATTGATGAATTTATTACAGAAACATCATTATTTTCTTTTATTTGTAAATTATTTATTAATGTTAAATTATTTGTATAATCATTTTGTTGTTTTGTTATCTAATTATTTAAATTAGTATTTAAATTTGTATAATCTGAAATCTCTGTATTTAAATTATTTGTAATTTGTGATTGTAAATTTGATACATCTTGGGATTCTTTATTAATTTGCACTGTTAATGTATTAGATAAATTATTATAATTATTATTTACATTAGTTGTTAATGAATTAATTTCATTCTATAAATTTGATACATCCTATTGCTCTTTAATTATCTATGTGTCTAAAAGAATTTTATTTGAATTTATTGCAGTTGTATTTGATACTATAACCAAATTTGAAGCAGCTAGACCTGAAATTAAATTTGTAATATTTATACTATTAATTGCAACATTTGATAATAATGAAACTATATTTGATTTATTATTTACATTATCATTTAATAAATTTGAAACATTTGATTGAAGAGAAAAAATATTTGATTCATCTATTATCTAATTATTTTTTATAATATCTATTTGTTTCTAAAATGAATTATCATCTCCAGTTTTTGATGAAAATAATAAAAATAATTGATTATTTATTGATAATATATCTGCTGCTTCTTTTGTTATTTGTGATTGTAAATTTGTTGTTAAGGTAGATACATCATTATTTTCTAATGATAAATTAGAAGTTATTTGTGATTGTAAACTAGTCAAATTATTATTAATTACTGTTAATTGATTGTATAAATTAGTTATTTTATGAACTGAAATTGTTTCATCCAAAATACTTGTATTTTGAATTGGAAATTTATCTTCTAAATTATTTAATCTAGAATTAACATTTATATCATCAATTTGTAATGCATCAATTTCATTATTTTGATTTACATCTATAATATTAATTTGCTAAATTTGAGCAGAATTTAATGTATCATAAATATTTAAATTAGAAATATTTGTTGATATTGTATTATAACTTGACTATATGTTATTTATTGTTAACTATAGATTTTGAACTAATAATTGTATTGAATCTAATGTTGATATATTTGTTGTATTTGAACTCATTTATAAATAATATATAAGATATATAAAATATAAAATATATAAAATATAAAATATAAAATATTATTTTTTATTTTATAATAGTTTATATTAATTAACTAATAGATTCTATAATAATATTTTGATAAGTAATAAAATAATATAAAAAAAATTAAATAATATAAATAAAAATAATAATTAACTTCTTTTTGTGAACAAAAAAGATAGCACATAAATCATAGATTTATTAGCATAATAATAATAATAATATTTTTGATAGAATATATATATCATCCTAAATAAGTAATAGTTATACTACCTGAATCTAATGAGTCTATTGATGGAACATTTATATTATTTGACATATAATCACCATCTCCATCTATTCTTGAAATATTAGTAAATGTATAATTAATAGTATTTAAATATGAATATGTATAATATATATCACCATTTTCTTGTGTACTTGAATATCCTGGTAAACCACCTCCTAAACCTTAAATATCATTAACATCATTACCATTACCAAATCCACTATATTATGTTATATTCTCATATGTATATGATTGTCCAACATAATTACGTTCAATAATTAATGGTAAATATGATATATTTCCATCACTAGATAAACCACCATGTCCTCCTATTCTAGTTGGATTTTTTATTTTTTCAAATGGTCCATTACCACCAGCAGCAATAATTAAAGCATTCCCAGTATCATAATCAATTATATACGATCCTCCTCCACCACCAGCAGAAATATAATCAATTAACTCATCTGTAGATACATCTTAACCAATTTGTCCAACTATACAATATAATTTTTTATTTGCTTGCAATGTAATAGTTGCAGATATATTAGCACCAAATCCTCCAATATTTTCACATCTTCCTCCTCTTGCTCCGATAACCTCAAATCTATAAGATCCTGTAATTGGAATAGTTAATATTTGGACACCTTAAATTAATGACATTGTTAAATAATTTAATATAACTGAATTTGATGAAAAATAAGATGCTAATTGTGCTTGTGTTGGTCCATTTTGATAAATTGCAGAATAACTTGTTAATTTTAATGGAAATATTTGACTTCCATTATTAATAGGATATGTTCTAAAAATACCATCATCACATAAAAATTTAGATCCATCTCCAGTAAATAATAATTTCTATATTTAAATACTATTATTTATTAAATAATTATTAATTGCATCAAAAATAGTTGCATCAATATATTTTTTAGTTAAAATTAATGAATTAACTTGTGATAATGTAGTTGCATCTTGATCATTTTCTCCATTTTATAAATTAGTTAATTTGTGAGAATTTGCATCAATATCTTGAGAAAAAGAATTAATTAAAACATTTGATATTGCATTGTTTAATTATTATAAATTTATTGCATCATTGTCAGATGTTCCATTTTATAGATTTATTAATTTATTATTTTATAAACTATAATCAGTATCACAATTTAATGTATTAATAGTTGTTGGAATTACTACTGAACTAAATTTATTATCAACATATAATTTATTACATGCATCATTATTATTTATTGGATTTGTAAGATTTATAATTTTTTTATTTTTTACATCTAAATCAATTGTATTTAATTCTAATAATGAAGGTAATGAATAATTTGCTATTATAGTATTATTCATTGTTGTAATTTCATTATTTACAGAATTTATATTTGATTATAATCCAGTAATATGTGTATTTAATATTGCATCTTATGTATCTACATATAATTTAGTTGTAATATCATAAAATAATGAAGGATTTTCTATAATTCTTAATTCATTATTTGCTTGAGGTGCTTTTATTAAAAATCCATTTTAATCAGAATTTGTAATAAAATAACCTTAATTATTAACACTACTAGAATTTAAACCTGTATTTGAACTCTAATTATTTCCAATTGAATTTGCATTTAAAATTATTTATTAATCATTAATTTATGTATTTGTCTAAATTAAATTTAAATTTCCTAATATATTTACAATATCGTTTTTTCTACCTATATTTATTGTTTTTATACCTATATCTAAAGATTATCCAATATTAATTAAAGTTGCATTTTCTCCTATATTTAAATTTGTTGTTGAATCAATATTATGTATATTTAATGTTCCTGTCATAATATCTCCACTTTTTTAAATATAATTATTTAATTTATTATTTATTATAATTATATCATCAATATTTTACGTAATATTATATTTATTATTAATATTATCATTTTATAAATTTTAAATATTTGTTTCATCAATTATTTAATTATTTTATAAAATATCAATTTAATTTTAAATAACCTAAATAGATTACCAATTTCCATTAGAATCTTTAAATTATAATTAACCATCATAATCTCTAATACCATATCCATCATTTGTATCAAGAGAACCAAAATTTATATATGAATTAGTTGATAATGTTATATTACCATTTGAATTAATAACAGATAGTGGATTTATAACTTTTCCTAAATTAATCTAATTAAAAGTTGAATTTCCTAAATTAATCTAATTAAAAGTTATATTCTAACTCATTATATATTAAATATAATTAAAAATATAGAAATAATACATAAATAAACTTTAAATCATATTTTTTAATAAATTATATAATTATTTATTTTTCAATTTATCAAATTATATATAAAATTATTTATTATATAAGATTTTATTTTATCATATACTATAATTATTAAATAAAATAAATATATTTATCATAAAATAAATATATTTTCTCATAAAATAATGTTAATTTGTTAAAATTAAATATAATGTTAATAATTAATTTAAAAATTATAAAATTGTTAATCTTAAAAAACAAATCAAATTAGTTTAATTATTCCTTATAATAAAAATATAAATGATATATTAAAATTATTAGAAAATAAATTAAAAGATACTAATAATATAAAATAAAAATAAACATTATAATCAACTAAATTAGCAATTACTTAAATCTAATATTCATTATAAAAATTTAAAAATTAAAAAATAAACTAAAATGGATTAATGATATTTTCTAATGGAACTTTATATGAAGAATTTATTCCAATTAAATAAATAACAAGTTTTATTTATAATTGTGATAAAAAATTTGATTTATATTTTTTAGAATAATAATTATAAGAAGAATAAACTTTTGGATATATTATTATTGATGGACATTCCTTTATTTGTAGTAAAAAATAATTTAATTAAAATTCTTAATTAGATTAAATTAAAGATAATATTAATAATTAAATTATTATTAATAAATAATTTTCTTAAAATAAATTAATTAAATAAAATAAATAATTATTTTTAAAATAATATATAAATTATATTACAGAAACATTTATTACAGATACTAAATTAAATGTTAGTTAAATAATATTAGCAGGTTAATAATAATTAAGAAATGAATTATATTTATAATTAAATTAATAAATTTAAAATAAAATATTAATTTAATTAAATTTATAAAATACAGGATTAAATGGATTATAAGAAGCAATTATATAATCATAATTATATATACATAATAATTTACAAAATTAAGAATATATAATAATTGATGAATTAATTGATATGATTAATAATGGAAATAGTAAATTATGTATTGGTTTAAAATAAACATTAGATAATCTAGATATATAAAATATATAAAAAATATATATAGAAAAAAATTCTAATATTTAATATTAATCATAAAATTTAATTGATTGGTTATAAATTAATTAAAAATAACATAAAATATAAATAATTTATATTAATACTAATTTAATATAAAATAATTTAAATTATGGATAATTTTTTAAAAATAATTATTCAAATATATTTGGATTAACATATATTGATATTATATATTGATATTGATTATTTTATTATTAATAATCAATATTCATTATCTTCAAATATTTTAATAATAAAATGTTTATTATTATATTCTTAAATTTAATTAACTATTTCAATTATAATTTAATTTGTAATATCATTTTATTATAAGATAATAATCATATTTTTTATTTTCAAATATTTTTTATATTATTTTATAAATTCATTCTAATTATTATTTATTTATTAAATATATTTAATTTTATCACAATTATATTCTAAAAATTAATCAGTTAAAATATCATTATCATTATCTAATTAAATTAATATATTTTTACAAATAATAAATTAATTTATTATTTCAAATAATTAATTATATATCATCATTATCAAATAATTATAAATTTTTAATTTTTCAATTTTTAATTTTATTATATTATTAATTTATTATATTCAATTTTTTTATATTATCAAATTATTTAAATATAAATTTTTATTATATTATTAAATAATAATAATAAATAACATTTAAATAATTTAAATTAATGAAAATAGAATAAATATAAAATTAGTTAATAAAAGATAATATTAAATTAATTTTATTAAATCATTACTAATTTAATAATTTTATTGAAAATATATTATAAAATAACCATTTTTCTTTATATTAAAATTTTAAAAATTAAGGATCTATAAAATTAATTTAATAAAATTAAGAATAATTATTTATTAAATAATATTGTTAAATTTATAAAATATTTAATTAATCATTTAATATTTTAATTAAAAATAATTATGAAAAAAAATAATTTTAAATTTTAAAATAATTATTATATTTAGATTTTTTAAATTATTTATATTGTTGTTAAAATAATTTAAATACTAATCTAAATACTAATTTAAATTCTGATACAATTTCAAATACAAATTCAGATTTTAATACAAATTCAGATTCTAATACAAATTCAGATTCTGATATAAATTTAGATTCTGATACAAATTCCAATTCCGATTCAGATTCAGATTTTAATTTAAATATAAATATGAATGCAATTGTTGATACAAATTTTAATTTAAATACAATTGTTGATATAAATTAAAATTCAGATACAAATTCTATATAAATTTTAAATTTAGATACAAATTCTAGTTTGGATTTAAATTTAGACAATAATTTAAATATTATTTCAAATTCAATTTTATAGATAGATAAAATTTTAGATTAAAATATAAAATAAAATAAAGATATAAAATAAAATAAATAAATAAAATTAAATAAATAAATAAATAATTACATTTATAAAATTCAAAAAAAAATATAATAAAATTAATAAAATAAATAATAAGAAATTGAATAATAATAAATTGAATAATAAGAATAAATTGAATAATTTAAATAATTAAAAAGTTTAAAATATTCATAAATATCATTAATATAATTTAATTATTATAAAAAAATAATTTTTAAATATAATTAAATTTTTAACTATATTTAAATATGAAAAAAAATATTTAATAAATATCATATGAATAAATCAATTTTTTTATAAATATTATAATTAAATATTATTTAAAAATTCAATTTCTTTTTAAAAATTAAAATTTAATTATTGTGGTTTAAATTCTTTATTTTATTTCCAATATTATTAAAATTATATCATATCACCAATAAAAATATATTATTTTACATTAATATATTCTTTTTTATTTATTAAATAAAAAAATTTATCAAAACTATTAAAACATTCATCGCCATCTAAAATATTAATAAAATATACATTTTTTTATTTTATTTTATTATATATCCTAATTAATATTTAATAAAATGATAAACTTCTCTTAATGTTATAGTTTATGCTCCACCTTTATCACATACAAATTTAAGATTAAAATAATATATATTATTATTTTATAAAATTTTACCATCAAAATTTTCTGTTAGTTTGAAACTATTAATTTATTTTAAAAATTTATAACTAATAATTTAATTTGTTTCAATATTAATTCTTTCATTAGTTTTATTTAATTTAATTTCTATTATTTATTCTATTAAATTATATTAATATATTTCACATTCATTTTATTTTCCACTAATATACCACTATTAACTTTTTCTCCAATCTTTTGTTTAATATTTTGCAGATATTAAATTTAAATCATCAATATTTTCTTAAATATTTAAATTATCAAAGTTTTTCATAATATTTAAATCATTAATATTTTCTTAAATATTTAAATTATCAAAGTTTTTCATAATATTTAAATCATTTATATTTTCTTAAATATTTAAATTATCAAAATTTTCTAATATATATTAAACTATTAAATAAACTAAATCAAATGATATTCTTTTTCTTGCTATTTCTTTACTTTCTCTATAATTAGTTAAAAATAATGAATTGTATTTTTCTCTATTTTAATTTAAATATTTATTAAAAATATTAATTAATTATTTTTATTTTTAAATATCTATTTATGGTTCAATGATTAATATCGCATATGTTCTTGCAGATTAATTTATTATATCATCTATATATATTTTATCATTAGAAACAAATGATAAACTAATTTTATTTTTTTCATTATCATCAATACATTTAACTAAAATATTAGTATTTTATTTATTCAAATTTTTATTAGTTAATCTTGATACTTTATAAATATTATTTATTTTTAAATTATAAATATTTCCACCAATTATATAATTATTATCATTATTCAAATTAGTTGATATATTTTTTTTAGATGGATATATCATTATATTTAATATATTTTAATCATTTACATTATTTTAATTATTTTATTATTTTAATACAAATTAAAAAGAACATATTGTATAACTTGTATCATCAAATACTTGTTCTTCAAATATATTTAATATTATAATTTCATAAATTTATAAAAATTATTTTCTTAATTAAATATCACATTATAGAATTGAATACCAAAAATTTAATGGAATTATTAATATACCACCTTAACATATATTAGTTAATAATTCTTTAATTAAACATTTATATAAATCATTAACATCATATTTATCAAATAATTTTTTATCTTTCGATTTATTACGTGCAAGATATGGTAGATTAGTAATAATATATTTATTATTATAATTTGGAGGAAATTAAATAGTATCTTATTATATGATAAAATCTTTTTATGGATCAATATCATATGCTTCAATATTATATGTATTATTATTTAAATTAATAAAATTTAATAAATCACCATTTCCTGCAAATGGTTCAATAATATTTATAATATCATTTGGAATTATAATATTTTATAATATATAATCACAATGAGTAGTATAAAATTATCCTAATTTTTATTTATTTTATTTTTATTCTAATTATTATTTCATTATTATTTAATATTAATTTATTTATATATATTATAATATACTATCATATCTATTTATATTAATAAATATTATTACAAATAATCTATATTTCAATTTTTTAATTAATTATAGTATCTAATAAAATTGATTAAAATAAAGAATTTTTAATAAAAATATTAATTAAATAAGAGTTTTAAATGAAATAAATAATAATAAATAATATTTCAATTATTGAAATATTAAAAAATTTAAATATATAATTTAATAATTATGGTTTTACTTAACTTTTAGGAAAAGAAGGAAATAATAAATAATAATTATTTAAAATAATTGATATTATAAATATATTTTATGATATATCATTTGAACAAGTATATGAAATATGTAATAAAAATGAAATTATAAAAAATGTTAATATAAAATAATAAAATTCTGAATTTAAATATATTAAAACTGATCTTGTATCTGAAAAAGGATTATATAAAATAATTAAAAATTCTAAAATAATTATTGCAGAATAATTTAGATATTCATTATAAAAAATATTATCAAATATTCATTTTACAAATAATGATATATTAAATGATTAAATATTAAATAATGAATAATAATTAGTATCCACTCCATTTTAACAATTTTTTCCTTTGAAAAAACTTGTCATCATTAAAAATAATTATAATGATATGTTATAATATGAATATGAAATTATTAAAGGTAATCAAATTGAAGTTAAATAAAATTGTATTAATTATTTAGAATAAAATAGTAATAGTAAAATATTTTATTAAATTGAATTATTAGATATAAATAGTTATGAAGATAATTTTAAAAAAATATTATCTAAATAATTAATATTTGATAATAATAAATTTAATATAGTATGGAATATTTTATCAGATTAATAATTATTATTAAAATTAATTTAAATTGAATATTAATAAAATAAAATAATAAAAGATTAATAAAATAAAATAATTGAAAATTTAATTTAATAAATAATTTAAATTTGATTTAATAATATATAAAAAAATATTATATTAACTAATTTATTTTTTTAATCTATTTTATAATTTTTTATAATTTTTTATGATTTTTTATAATTCAAAGATTTATTAAAAATATATAATAAAAATAAAATAATCACCAAAACTTCAAAGTTGAGGAAATAGAAATTATTTTTTAATTTTAAATAAAAATAATTTTAAAAAAAATATTATTACAATATCAGCAATGTTGACATTATTGAATTAAAAAAATTGAAAATTAGTTATTAATAAAAAATTTAAAATTTATTATTCAAAATAAAAAATTCAAAATAAAAAATTTATCATTCAAAATATAAAATGTAAATTGAAATGTAAATCAAAATTTATAAATATGATTAATGTTCATAAATACAATATAATAAATATATGTATTAAAGTCATATAAATATAGTTCATGATAAATTTACATAAAATTAAATAGCACTAATTTAAAAACCAAAATATTAAATAATTATACCAAAATAAATAAAAATGGAAGATCAATATTACTCAATGAATATATGATATAATTAAATGAAGAAATTTTTCAAATAGATTTGAGTTTTTTAGAAACATTTATGAGTGTAATATAGTATACAGAACCATGCATTCTATATTAGTTGTTATAAGAATTTAACATATTATAATTCAAAGATTCGTATAATTTTAAAAGAATATTAGATAAAAATAATTTTGAAGAAAATATTGATTACCAAAACCTCAAGGTTGAGGTTATGGCTAGATTATAAGGAGGAGGAAGATAAATAAATGAATATATTTTAACACCAAAATGTTTCAAAGTAATCTTAATGAAATGTGCAAATAATAATAAATTTATAAAATATTATTAATTTATAGAAGATTGTATTTATTATTACAGAGATTATTAATTAGAAAAATAAACTCGATAATTATAAATGAAAGATGAAAAAATAGATTAATTATCAAATTAAATAAATAAATAATCAAATTAAATAGAAAAAATTTTATAATAAAATAATATATAGTTAAATAAAATTAATGATTTAAATGAAAAATTAGATGAACAAAATGAAATTTTAATCGATACAAGAGAACAAAATTAATAAATGTTTGGAATGTTAGATCAAGCAACAGATAATTACGTTGTAAATACATTAATTTAAGATAAATAAGAATAATTAGTAATAGTACGATTATAAAATAATAGATATAGATTTATCAAAGGA
>Ga0214919_10009784_pt1 | contig 12303 bp, 7 predicted proteins | sample LL1503_MetaG_FD_177994 | JGI IMG/M metagenome (GOLD analysis project Ga0214919, IMG submission 177994) | Freshwater microbial communities from Lake Lanier, Atlanta, Georgia, United States - LL-1503 | ecosystem: Environmental > Aquatic > Freshwater > Lake | place: USA: Georgia | collected 2015-03-15
GTTATACCGGAATATTTTTTGACAACATTAAAGGTTCCGGTATAACTGGAATTCTTCATCCAATAATGCACCCAATGGAAACATTTAGAGGAATAGCAAAATCAGCTTCAGGTGAACCAGATGAACTGACAGCAAAGAGAGTAGCACTGTCACACTTAAAAGAATCCCTCAAAGACATTTATGGTGGAGAGCTAATAGTCATCGGTAATGCAGATATAAGACCATTTGACCTTGTGTATCTGGCGGATGTTTACGAAAGAATGTATGGCATATTTGAAGTAGAGCAAGTGGTCCATCACTTCACTCCTCAGATGGGATTTGTAACATCTATTACACCAAATGCATTTGTTACAGTTAATGACCCAGCAAGATGGTTTATGTCATCTTGGATATCAGGTCATTTCAGCATGCAAGACTTAAGAAACAGCTCAAGATTCTTGCTTGGAAACCCATCTAGCAATTCTTTATTAACTACAAACGGCGACGTATCTGTTGACTCATTGTCTCAAAGTTTGAAGACTCAGTTAACAGGAGCTATGCAATATACGCACGGACACTCTGCTTTAGTTAAAGATATTATGGCAAACCAAGCTGCACAACAGTTGCCGGATGCTAAAGAAAGAATGAACGCTTTATCAAAAGCAAGTACCGGTAGACAAAATGGCTCCATGGGAATGGCTGTATTCAGTGCAGTTGTTATGCCTGTTGTCACAGCTGGCGTTGTTGCTGTAGCTGCTGTTGCTTCTGGCGGTACTGCTGCTGGAGTAGCAGCTGGAGGAATGGCCTTGATAAGTGATGGTATTTGGAATGGATGGAAGAAGATTAGGGACAACGTTTTGGATCAACACGGATGTTACATCCAATATTTAAATAAAAATGGTCAACCAATGGATGCAGGATTGTCTTTTAATCAAGGCATGGTAGTTGGTAGATATCATTCTATAAAAATACTTCCAGGGATTTTGGGCGTTAGATCCAATACTCGTTCTGCAGAAGGAAATTTATACATTAGAAGTGACGATTTACTTAAAAGTATGGGTTGGAAAGAAAAAGAAATTGGCAGTCTGGTTAGGCACATAAGCCTTGAAAATGCAATTGTACATTCTCAAATCTTAAAATATTCTGGAATTGGCCCAGATAAAACTGAATTAAATGAATCTTTTAAAGCTATAGTTAAAGTCACACATGTTAAAGACGGTGACACATTTGAAGTACAAGATGTTATATTTGGCGGTGGAGCATATACAAACACTTATACAGTTAGATTTGATGGAATAAACGCAGCTGAATTAGTTAAATTTGGAACAGGAAACACGAGTGATGGAACAAAAACAGCATTTATTGATGAAAACTCTTCAGCAGGACAGGCTATGAAATATGTTCAAGAAGCAGTTCAGGGTAAACTTATAGTTTTAAGAATTAATCCAAAAGATCCATCTAAAATATTAACTGTCGACAATGCATACGAACCTGGTTCAGAACAAAATATACCAGCAAACTATACGTCTGCTTATAAAGCTGGAAGCTATGCTGATTCTGCGGACAGATACATGGCTACAATTTTTGCTACAACAGATTCAAACGTTTATGCAAACTTAATTAAAGAACTTAAAAGTATATTTATTGCACAACAAAATACGCAATTTGTTACAGACTTTAAAGAAACTATTAAAGAAAATGTAAGAAAGAAATTTTATCAAGAATCAGTAATGTTTATTAATTTTAATAAAATATATACATCACTTGATGCAATGGGTGATATTCTAGATCATTTTGGCCAACCTGAAATTTCTGACCCTCTTCATTCTTTGGCTGAAGCTGAGATAAAACTTTTCAATGTATTGATGAATATCTTGATAACTAATGAGTTATACGAAAAAGCTTCTGAATGGCCAATCGTATCTTGGGACGAGTACTATGAAGATGGACGACCAGTCACTCTTAACTGGGAACTTATAGTTTCAGGTTTGGCACAAGTTTACATGACAGGAACTCAATACCAACAAAAATCAGTAGAAACCCCGAAAGACTATATGCCTCAGTTAGTTCCATCTTCTGACTATACAGTTGGAGGAGGAGGCAAATATGTCAGGTGATATAAATCTTAGTGTTGATGATCTAAATGATTCTCAGTCTAGTGTTACAAAAATATCTGAAACATTCTATCCAGATGGCAAGCCAACGTATACTAATACAACTCAATCTAGGGAAGATTTAACTGGCAAAACTTTAACTTCTGCAGATCCATTAAAAGCTCTTCAGGGGGAGGGAATATATCGAAATCCAGCTTTTGCAATAAATGGTTATATGCAAAATGTACAGTCTTCAATGCATGGAATAATATCTATGGCTGGAGATATAGATGACGGTGTACAGATGATTGACCCCAATGATCCAAATGGTAACACACTAATTTCCGGAGCTGCAGCAAGACAAGAAATTGCAAAACAATCTTTAATGACAACTGGTTACGCTCCTGGCGGATTTAGCTCTGCGCTAGATGCTGTCATCAATTCGAAATCAGCTACTGATTCTGGTTCTGCCGCAGGAGGAACAGACTCTAGTTCAAGTACTGTGAGTGGATCTCAAGGAGAAGCTTTAGCACATAGTCTTAAGGGCTATGTGCCGTCTACAGACGCTGAAGTATACAACGGTGGCTCTAGGGCTATAGCGCTTGTTGAGCAATTATCGGAACAAGAAAAAGAACAATATAATATAAAACTAAAAGAATTACATGGTAAAGCTAAGTTTGATGCAAACTTATATGATTTTAATTTAGATTACAATACAAACAAAGCAAAACAAGATCTTAAATCTTTTAACTTTGAAATCTCTCAAGGTGGAGGATATTCAGAAGATGGTAAATACTTGGGTTCAGTTGCAATTGATAAAACTTTGTTGGGAACAGGAATGAAATTATGTAAAGTTTCTGCAGCATTAATTGCATTAATGTTAGAGCTAACCAACAAGTTGCACATTAGAGGTGGTCAAGGCACCGACAGAGGCATAATAGGCAATAACTTTACTGAGTTGACAGCAGAAAACAATAGTGTCACTGACCATGCATTCGGCAGAGGTTTTGACATAATGGGGTTAGGTAATAGTAAAGCTGAAGAAATAACTTTAGGTTTGGGTAGTTTTGTGGCTAAAAAAGTTGACTATTTAAGAGCTTTAGATATGCTTTTGAATGTTCTGCAAGCAATTCCTTATGATCTACATCCAGATCTAATAATGATAAGCGATGAAGTCAGTGTAGAATTAGGATTAAAAGATAGCCGGATTAGAAGATAGTGGTTCAGCTATTAGAAAAAAATATCCTAAAATAGCTCCACATTTAAATTTTGGAGCAGATGGTGGTCACAGAAACCATATACACGTTAGCTTTGGTCCATATAGGGCAGGAAGTTTTATCACACCTGAGATAGCTGTAGCAATTACTGGCATTTCCTCAACTGGAACTGGCACAGCAGGAATAGAGTCTATAAGTAAATTTAAAAAATCTTATAAGACAGACCAGCAAACATCTTTAACTAGAGATGAAATGATGCTGCTATTAAGAAGTTCTGGTTATTACTCTGATGAAGTAGCTGCACTATTTGTTGGCATAGCTGAAAGAGAGTCGCATTGGCGACCTGGTTCCATAAATACAAATAGAAATACTGGAGACTTTTCTTTTGGATTTTTGCAAATGAATCTACTACCAGACGGTCATGGATCTAAAACTTTTTCATTATCTTATCCAGCTAAAGCTAGCGTACTAGGATACAAACTAGCTTATAGCACAACAGCTGATACTGATCCAGAAGTTTTAAAAAACAAAGTAAAAACAGTTGCCACCTTAGAAACAACTGATGAAAGAATTTTTATTCCGTATAATCAAGTTGCCATGCTACTTACAGTAGCACTTAGTGCCGAAGAAGCTAACCGTATTATAAAAACTTTAAAACCAGTAGATAAATTTATTTTTCATGCATGGGGAGATTATAATGTATATCCAGAAAATGATTCTAGATATAATCCGGATTATACTGTTGGCACACTGGGTAGCGTAAAGTACTCTACCGTAAGAGATGTGTATACTATTAATACAGGTAAATCAGAAGAAGTTTTAAAAGCTTGGATCAGAAAAGCATTTACCACAGTAAGATCACCGGGACTAGCATATCTAGATAGATGGTTTGCCGGGTCCGTATTTGCACTAAAGTATGGAACAGAAACAAAGGATCCTAAATTCTAATGCCAATAAATTATCCAAAGTTTGATCAAAAGATAAATGATCAAATATCTTTAAGTAAATTTCAAGACTCAAAAGCTAGACCTGGTACAATTATGGGCTATGACAGAACCAGTAACACGGCAACACTTATGCTTGACGAAAAATATTCAAACACTGTAGGTAACATGTTTGCAAAAGTTCCTTGCCCATTTACATACGGTATACAAACTGTGGCCCCAACTCCCGGAACTAGATGTTACGTTGCTTTTAGGGATGTATCTGAAAAACAACCTTATATAATAAATTATTTTATAGATGAAAATTCTATTTATAAAAATACTGTTAACAACGTTGTTGACACCGGAATACCAAAGTTTATGGTTTAAATATGATTGATGATTATGATTCACAAAATTCTACAAATGATCTATTTGACGAAAGTTATGAAATTAAAAGAAGAACAGAATTCTCGAATAGAGAAGTTGGTATAAACCACCCAGACAATAATTCTTTCTTAAGAGTTACAGACGCCGGAGAGGTAGAAATATTTGCTTGCCCAGGTGTAGGCATAGTCATTAATTCTAACACTAGAAGTGTTTCTATATTTGCTGACAATATTAAGTTTTATTCTAGGGATGATGATGGACTTAGATGGAATGGCATGTCCTTTAATCCAGCCTCAGATATGTATAATGAACCTGCTCTTATTAAAACAAATTCATTTTCAAATAATCCCGCTTACCATAATGCTACTCGTTTTCTAGATAATTTAGAGAATTTAGAAGACCCTGCTTTGAATATACCCGTTACTATAGATGGCAAGTATGGTTTTTCAGCCCCTAAAAGTCCGATTGAAGATCAGGGTTCAAGTGCTGGAGAAATAATTATACCTAAAAATACACAGAATTTAATAGATTCCTACGCTAAAACTAATACTGATATCAATGTTCAGGCTTTAATAAAACTTATTAAAGGTGGATATTCTTTTAGTGAAGCTAAAAATAAGGTTGACTCAGAAGATGGATCAACCAGTGATAATCTAGAGAACTTCCCTTGGATAAGAAACGATACCTAAACAATGCCCGACCTATATTTTGATCTATCAGGAGATATTAAGCTAACTGGAAACAATGATTTGGCAGTAGTTTCAGACTCTGGACAAAAGAATGTTCAGCAGATATATATAAGATTAATGACGGAAACAGGAGATTTTGCATCCTATCCTGAGCTGGGGTGTGATCTTTCCATTCTGTACGGCATGCCCCAGACAATGGTTACTGGTGAAATTGGAAAAAATATGATTAGATCTGCCCTGGAAGACCCAAGTAGGGGTGGAATTTTTAGGGGTGCAAATATAACGATTGAAGCAGTTCCAACATCAGCTAATTCAATTAGATTTGATGTCCACATATTGGACAACGCAAATAAGCCAGTAACACTATCTGTCACTCAAGATCTATAATAAGGAGATACGATGCCCCTAATATACAGTAAAAATAAAGATCAAATTTTAACGCAAATTATACAGTCCCTGCAGAGCAATGCGGGGATTACAGCCACGCACCCTGGTGCCATAGCAAGAGCCTTTGCAGAGGCCTTAGCAGTTGAAATAGGGGACTTATACGAGGCCCTGAAGTTTGCCGTAGACCAAGCTAGTTTGTCCACGGCAAAAGGTAGGGCACTTGATCTAATAGGAGAGCTATATTCGATAAGAAGAAGAACGATAGCATCAGAAGCAGAACAAGATAGAGCTAGTTATAATATTCAATTTTATATATCTTCGCCCCAAGGATCTGATATCGTAATACCAAAAAATACACTGATTTATAATGACGTAACATCTTTTTCTACCAAGCAATATCAGTACAAGCTGGTAGACGATGTAATGATATTGGCCGGAACAACTAAAGTATTTGGTAGATTAATGGCTAATTTTGAGGGAAATGATTTTACTGCCTCCATAGGTGCTCTAACTAAGCATAATTTTAATTCATCAGATGGAACATTGGTCTTTTGTTCAAATCCAAAGGAAGTCTATTCCATGATGAATATGGAATCAGATGATCTTTATAGACTTAGAATTAGCAGATCAATAAAAGAGTCCTCTTACGGAACTAATGAATCAATGAGATTAAGTGCTCTTGGAATATCTGGAGTAAGAGATGTTAGGGTAAGAGAGTCATCTTATGGCCTTGGTTCTTGCGACATTATAGTTGTTCCAGAAGCGCAAAGAATAGATGTAAGACTAGCTGACAATATTTTAGCTGTTCTGTCTTCAAAAAAACCAGTAGGAATTAAATTAAACATAAGAATAGCGGATAGGGTTCCAGTTAATGTGGCAGTAAACATAGTCCTGCCAGCAAGCGTAAGTCAATCAGTCAGAACTGCCGTAGAAACTCAATCTTCGTTGTTTGTAAAAAGGTATTTAAATTCAATGACGATAGGTAGCAGTTTATCTTTTGGTGATATAGAATCACAAATTAGGACGTCATCAGATCTTATTAAATCAGTTAACGTACTTAGCGTAAATGCTAATGGTCAAGAAGTTCCAAAAGGGGTATATAGAATAAATTCCGAAAGAGAGTACATGATTGCAGGGTCTGTGTCAGTATTTTCTGTTATAATATCTTGATTAACTTTTATCAAAAGGAATTTTTATGCCACAAACAACTTATCTAGTAACACATACTCAGATAATTAAAGCTAAGAACAAAGGAAATGCAGAAGCTCTTGTAGTTGGGGACGATGATATCCCTGGTGCGGTTCTAGGAGGTAAAGTAGATTCTAGAGAAATTGACGAAAAAGAAGCAGCTCGTTACTTTACGGTTATTAATACTCAACAATTTATCCCTGATTACAATCTCATGGAAGATGAAGAAGAGGAAGAATCTAGATTTTTAGAATTAGCTGTTCAACCATTGGTCAGCGTACAGGCTAGTACTGTTGATTTCTTGAGATCAGAGAACAGAAGATTAGCAAGATTAATTGATAAGTATAAGAATGTAAGAGACGAAGCATCTCACGTTGTTTATCAAGCAGCTTTTGACGCCTTTAGTAGTTTTAATCTACCAGCTGTTAAGAAGCCAGAGTTAGCAAAAACTATGGGAACTTCAGAAACAGCTGTAGCAGTCCTATCTGATTGGCAGATGGGTAAAGTCACTCCAGATTATAACTCAGAAGTCCTATCCAAAAGAATGGACATCTACATGGATAAATTGCTTGAGATAACGGAGATACAAAGAGCTCATCATCCAGTCAAGAACTTAAACGTTTGGATACTAGGCGACATAGTTGAGGGAGAAGAAATATTCCCTGGGCAAAGTCATCTTATTGATTCCGGCATCTATAGACAGGTTGGAGTAAATGGTCCAAAGATCCTTGGTAAGTTCCTACATCAAGCACTAGAGCATTTTGAGCACGTACATGTTACAGCAGTGATAGGAAACCACGGCGCTGTTGGTGGTCGAATGAGAAAGCAGCATGATCCAGAAACTAATATGGACAGACTTCTTTATAAGATCTGTGAGTGGATATTTATGGATAATGATAGAATTACCTTCAATATACCAGAAGGAAAAGGCGAAAGAAATTGGTATGCAGTAGATAATATTGGAACATATTCAACCTTATTACTGCATGGTGATCAACTTCCTCACCCAAGCTCCGTTAATGGTTACTATAAAAAGGTAATGGGGTGGAAGGATGGTGCTATTCCTGAGTCGTTTGATGACGTATTCATGGGGCACTATCATCAGCAGGCTAAAATGACGATAGGCAGTACTATCTTAAGAGTATCTGGTTCGCCGGAAAGCTACAACACTTATGCCCAAGAATACTTCCACTCAATGAGCAGACCATGCCAGCACTTAATGTTTGTTCACCCAGAAAATGGTGTTACTTCAGAATATTCGATCTGGTTAGACGAAGCATAGGAAAAATCTTATTAAATGAAAACTTATTTTTTAGCTCTTAGAAACGAAGATTTCAACGTTAACGCTAACGTATGGACTACCGACTCTATAGACCTATACGCAAATAAGTTTTACACTAATTATTCAGTATATAGATCACCCTATGGGGAGAACCTATTGGGGGACTATACATTTACTGGAACAAAGACTTTGGCCAATGCAACTCCATCCATGGACAATGCTACGGTCGTCACAAATTATGGAGAGATAGTCTTAGACAAAGACTTTGGGCAATTTTATCTTTACGATTATAGTGAAGAAGATGACCAATTTTTCTATTATAATTTGACCAATGGAGCAACACCTTATAGGACTTTGTTACCAACATCCTATGAAACTTTGCAACGTTTTGTTGACACGTCTAGTCCGATAGATATTCTTGGATTCAAACACGCTTTTTCAAATCTTAAAGGAACAGAAAATCCAACTTTTTCTTTAAAGATAAAAACAAGTTCAGAACAAAGCAATAATGAGTCTGACTACAGGGAAATATCAAATTCAAATGATAATGTAACTGTCTTATTCTTACGAAATGTAAATAGGTATAATAAATTTGAAATAACATTTGATTCAGAAACAGACCTATCTGATTCAAAATTTCTTTTGTTGGTACAAATAAATATAGCAGAGACTATAAGTCCAGTTATAACAGACCACACTAGGAGTATGTTATCCAGGTTTCCTGGATGGACAAAAATATATCAAGATTCTTTAGAAAAGGCAACTCCATCATTAGCGACTCCATCGTCAACTGCTGGAAAGTTTTTAAACGCTGCGTCGGGAGAATTACTAGATCGAATTGACGGACTTATAACAAGGACGGAGCTTGATTCATTTATTGCTTCAGTTGATTTAGAGCAAGTTGATTGGCTATACATAAGTCAGCCAGTTGAGCCTGGTTTCATTAAAGTTAGAGGAGATGGAATAGAGTTAACTAGAATATCTAGCTTTGAAGAATTAGTTACATCTAAATTAGTTGATAACGTTTTTTATTATAACTTTCTTACATTTCAATTATATACTTTAAAAAATTATACAACTCTATATACAGATAAGGTATCAATACAACAGATCCCTGTTCAAAACTTTAATACTTTTGATGAATTTGGACTAAGAGTTGGGCTTCAAAGATTGTATCTTGAGTCAAATCAAAACTTTAAAAATAGAATATTAGACGTATACATTAATCCTCCAGATATCTCTGCAAGCGGACTTCAGAGAACTTTAAGAAGAGAGCTAGATATTTGGAGAGCTTATGACGCAACTCCAAACTCACTATACCAGGGGGCTACTCCTGAGATATTAGAAATTAGCGACATATTAAATAGCTCAATATACTTTAGTCAAGAAGGAAATCCAAAACAAGAATTCTTTGATCTTGTAGAAGACTTAAATAAAAGGTTTCCTTCAAATTATGGTTACATTAAATGGGAAGAAGCATATTGGGATTATGCGGGAACACGCGCAGAGGGTGTATCTAGGATCCCGCAATATTCTGATGCTACACCACTAGCAACCCAAAATTATCAGTTAGGTATTGGAGACTTTGAAGACGCAAGACTTGTTCTTCAAAAACTTGATAAGAGAACAAAAGAATACTCTTTTGGATTAAGAGCTCATGGCTACAAGTATGATACGAAAACTGTAAATAATTACGAACCAATTAAAGTTGCTTATGACACCTATCTATCATACAGCGAGCCATATTATGATCATGATACAGCTACTGTAAACTATGAGGTCTACTTAAAGTTAAATCAGCATGGTTACATAAATGCCAATAGAGTCTTCAAGGCTAACTTAACAGATTATGTAAAGAATGCTTACGCACCTGGTTCTTCTTCTTCTCCAGAATATATAGTAAAAGATATATTTGGCCCATCTGGATTAGCATCAAATCAAATTTCATTCTATTCAGTAGATGCTGCAGCTACGCCTTATTTAAATACAATAGCCCCTTCAGCAACTGAGTCATATACAATAAGCCAGATACCATTATACGCAGTGCAGCAGGCAACCATTAACTACCTGTCTTCTAAGAACCCAAGTGGAGCAATAGGAAATTATGCTTGGCTATCTTTTTCTTCTGGTTCTATAGTAAATAATTCTTCTAATGTTGTTGTAAAGAATTTTAGCAATCCAACATACAGTGATGGACAGATTAAAATAAATTCAAACATTTATAGCAGTGTCAAAAATAGAACAGTTGAAACTCAGAAAGTAAGATATTATGGAGACTACACTATAATAAATTATCCATCTATAGGCTCAAGTAAGAGCAATATAACGATGTCTACTACCGATATTTTAAAGCATTTTAGTGTACCGACCAATGCAACTCTACTGTACATACACATAGATAACGTCTTACTGGGATCTTATAATCAAGCTCCAATATATGATTCAGCAAAAATATATGGTGGAATTTCTGTTAATAGAGATGAAAACGATTCATACTATATACCTTCATCTCCAAATATAAACATATCTCTGATGGGAGCTACCATAGCTTCTCCGTCTAGTCATGGAGACTACGACAATACATCTGGCTCTACCGTTAATTATTTCTTTACGCAAACAAGAATACCATTTGCCTCCACCCCGGATTCAATTGTCATCAGATCTAAAGATGGTACAGTGTATCCATTTCAGTATCCTGTCTGGCAGGAGTTCAGCGCAAATTCAATAGATCAGTATAATTTCTACATGTCAGAGAATGGGGTTGTTCACGCATCTCCTAATGTCAATCAAGATTTATTGCAGACTAAGAATGCAAACGTAATAGATTATTACACTATTCAAAGATCAGATTTTGGCCTAGGCAGTTACGCCTCATCTCCAAATCTTTATTTTACTTCCGTAGAAGCTATAAATGAAAATGATGACGTGACAATATGGACAGATTATAATTTTGTAGAGAATGAAAAAATTGTATACACAGATGATCTTGAAAAAAATGTTTCTTTAAATTATTATGATTCTGCTTCAGGAATATATAAGATAGCAAGCTTGCCAGTAAAGGCTGAATTTAATTACGATTCAGCAAAATACATATCTCCTTCAATTAAAAGTGGCTGGTACTTTCAAGATAGTGAAAGATTTATCTACGCAGATCCAAAGGTTGACGTAAGCCTTAATCAACCAGCAATTGTTTTAGAACAGCTTGCCAGAAAAGGTTCTCCTGTGCTTGTGTCTACTATAAATTCTAGTGGGTCTACAGTAAACTATAATCAAGTTTCATTCTTTGATGAGGCTACGCCAAGTATGTACTCTAACTATAATTACGAATACATAACAGCTAAAAACGAATACATGATGCACTTGGCTTATGCCAATGTTTTTGATGTAACAATAGTCGACACGTATACTGGTGAGACTGTCTGCTCTGGTTTTTCTTCCCAAACTAATTCTATAAACATTATATCAACACCAGAAGATCCACCGTTTAAAGTTGGAAGATCTTACAGGGTATCCTATAGGGTGGTCAATGTTTTCAATGTAGATAATCAATACTTTAATACTATTGACAACGATTACAGAACAAAAGTGTCTCTGCTGAGCACCCCAAATTCAAGCTATCATACATACATAACATACGAATCAGCCCTACAGGATGATGACTATGAGCTACCAGAATTAAAGCTTAACCCATTATATTCTGCATTAGATTCTGGATACATTTATCTCTCTCACGAAGAATATGATTATGAAACTTTTGATTATATTCTTTCTCCAAAACAAGTTCTTGCAGATGGTAAAGATTCTATGGTTTTAAATGTTTTCTCTAAAGATATAAATGGAAACCCAAAGCCATATAAAGATTTTGTAGTATCAGGCTCGAACATATCGGCTACTCCTTCTACACTTACCTCCAATGTAGACGGATATGCTAGATCACAAATTAAATACACTGGTTCAAATGTTCCTTATGGAACTGCTGCGCATCTATATGTAACTGATGAAGACAACTATAGTGCTACAGTTAATTACTTTGTAAAGCCAAATCCAAGCAGTATCGATAGACTAACTGCAGAGGTAGATGCAAAGATAATTACTGCAGATGGCGTGCAAACGGTAAAGGTAAGCGGAAAAACAAACCCAGACGTTTATGTTTAT
>Ga0214919_10009785_pt1 | contig 12302 bp, 9 predicted proteins | sample LL1503_MetaG_FD_177994 | JGI IMG/M metagenome (GOLD analysis project Ga0214919, IMG submission 177994) | Freshwater microbial communities from Lake Lanier, Atlanta, Georgia, United States - LL-1503 | ecosystem: Environmental > Aquatic > Freshwater > Lake | place: USA: Georgia | collected 2015-03-15
ACTTTGCTCGTCATGTGGGTATCTGCAATTTCTAAAGTCATCTCTATTCGTCACTGATTTTAAGGGGGCGACAGAATACCAAATTACTTATTTAAAAATTATGCGCACTAGATCGCGGGAATGTGGGTTATTAGGTTTTTAATAAAATTCCAATCATCACACTGACCATAAGAATAAAAACAGGCTTAATTAATTTAACTCCCTGTTTTAACACTAATTGGCTACCCAAAATGGCGCCCAGTGCTTGACCAATACCCATAACGCAGCCGATAAAATAATTAATATGGCCAAAAGATATAAACCAAAATAGCGCGGCTAAATTACTCGAAAAATTAAAAATCTTCGCATGCATGGTCGCTTGTTTTAAATTAAGCCCCAAAAAAATCATGATTAAAACAGCCCAAAAAGAGCCCGTACCTGGCCCAAAGAATCCGTCATAAAAGCCCAGAATCAAACCAAAAATAATTAAAAAAATTATTTTATTTAATTTGGGTTTTTTAGTTTGGTGTAAATATTTCTGGGGCGTGAATAAAATATAAATTAAAGCCACTAGTAATAAATACGGGATGATTTTTTTGATAAAACTAGCTGAGAGAAAAATAATACTTAAAGTCCCTAAGCTTGCCCCCAAGAGGGTGATTAAAATTCCCAGTAATAATTCTGGATTAGTAGAGCTGATCTGACCGGATCTATAAAAACTATAAGACGCTGTTCCAGCGCCAAAACAGGCTTGTAATTTATTAGTCCCTAAAGCTGTCTGGGGTGAAAGACCCAAAAGCAATAAAACAGGCAAGCAAATCAAACCTCCGCCACCAGCAATGGTGTCAACGGTTCCAGCCACTAAAGCCGTGATAAAAACAATAAAACTGAGTAAAAGATCATGCAGCACAGCTGGGGAAGAGAGTGGATTTAAAACTAAGTGTAAAAATGGGCTCATGGTTTGAATTTTTTTAAGATAAAAACAGGGCGCTAAGATACCAGGAAGTTTTAATTTTTATTATTTTCACCATTAAAAATAGTGTATTAAATCTATTTTTTTTAGCAAAAAATAAAGATACAGTGCCGGCTGTTTTTTTAAGTTTAATTTTATTTTTATCAGGAGAATTTGATATGAGTGGAAGCACTACTTTAGAGGCTGAATTTTTGCGTGCTAGCGGTTATTTTAGTTTTCTTTCTTTGATGATTTCAAACGCTCGATCTCTTGAGGTAATCCGTTTGTTGGTCGCTAGGATTAATGAATCTGAAGAGAGTGTTTTCTCCGGCTCCCAGTGCAGCAGGCCTACAACTTTAAAGTTTTTGTTTTTAGGGGTCGGGACAGGCTTAAGCACTGCAATGAATGAAGTTATATTAAAAGCTTTTAATAGCGATCTTAACCGTCTGTCAAATTTTCCTAATTTCATCAGTCTTTTTAATAAAACTTTTCCAGATAATGAAATTGATGTGACATCGAGTTCTGTGACCTCAGTTTCTGGAGGCGCTTCGGGAGCTGCTTCTGCAGTTGTGCAGGAAGAAGTTCTTGAAGAAGAAGTTCCTGGAGAAGACGTTACTGCTGGACCAGTTGCTTCGTCTCCTGGAGGGGCAGCCGCTTCAGTTGCAGGGTCTGGAGCTGGTAGCTCAGTTGGTGTTAGTGGTGGAGCTGGGTATGGAATTGCTGGTGGCGGGTCAGCTGGACCTGGTGGAGCTCCAACGTCAGCGCGCACTGTGTTAAGCACTAGAATATGTGAGCTGCTTAATAGTTGGGTGAACCTAACTCAGAGAATAGAATGTATAGGTACAGATTTTGGTAGCATGATGAGTCCTAGACGGGCAGTTTGGTGGCCACCTGCGCCTCGGCCAGTACTTTGGGGTGCTGCAGCAAGTGGAGGCGGTGGAGAAAGGGTTCTTTTTGAAGATACTTCCAGTGAGAGCTCTTCGGAATTGAGCTTTGCTTTAGCTTCTCCTATTTCGGATGGATCTGATAATGCTAGTGCTAGTGTCCAGCTTTTTAAAAGTGGTTTGGCGCAAGAGTTTCCTTTTTTGGGGGAAGGAAGTGTTGTGGCTAAAGTGAACGTGTTCGGCCAAACTTCGCTGCGACTCTCTATCCCTGCCACTTCGTCTGTAGTGGTTTTAAAGAAATTACAACAGCTTGTTATTGAAGGGCAGAAGCTTGAAATTACAGCTACTCAAACTATGAAGGCCAAATGTTGAGAGCAGTATGAAAACCAATCAACTCTTTTGCTACTGGCTCCAAGGCTATTTTGAAATCGGCATGACTGAAGAGCTCAATCAGCATGTGGTTATTTTAATCAAAAAAGAGCTGGAGTTGATTGAAGAGCCATTGGGGGAGTTCACCGCTTGGCTCTTAAAAGTCTGTATTTTTCTAGAAGAAAATGCTTGTGAGAAAAATCTTTGTGAGGCTTTAGCGCCCGTCGTTAAAAACGCCTTGAATTCCGTATTTTTGCACGTGATTGATAATAGCTATGACACAGAGATCCCTCTGGAGACTTTATTAGAAATCCATCAAGGCAAGAGGAGCTCTCATGAGTAATGAAGAGTTTAAATATTGGCTCTTGGGTTTTGTGCTTTTGGCGCAAGACCCGCCTTTAAATAGCAAGCAGATTTCTATTATTAAAAACCATGCCAATTTAGCCATCGCGATTGATGGGGCGCTAACCCTTAAGAATCAATATTTATTAGATCACTTGGTAGTCGGTGTGAGGCTTTCAGGGCTTTTGAGTTAATTTAATTTTTATTATTTTTGCCATTGAAAATAATGTATTAAATCTGTTTTTTCCAGCAAAAAATAAAGATACAGTGCCGGCTTTTTTTGAATTTGATTTGATTTTTATTAGGAGAATTTGAGATGAGTGGTGATAGTCCTAAAGAGGTTTATACAAATCTGACTATTGGAAATCTTGCCTTCGTGCTTCGTAACAGAGGGCGTGTCGATTACTGCAAAGGTGATTTTTTTATAATCAGTTGTCTAGTTGGTAAGTTTAGTGAGTCTTTGATTCTCTATTTAACGGTGCTTGAGTTTCAGGGCACAACGTTGTCTTTTCCATCTGATAGTGCGAAGCGTGTATCTATATCGGTGCCAAAAGCATCTCTTGATAATTTTTGTATCAGACTTTTTGGCCTAAAGAGTATTGGTGACTTGTTTAGTAGTCCCATTTTTGAATTGCTTAGAGATTACTCTTCATTCGCACGAGGAGATTCTGGATGGTTTGAGTTAGCAGAAGACTATCTGACTGCAAAAACTCTGGAGCTCGCTGATGCTGCGTTCAGAAGAATATTGGCCAGGCTGAATGTAATAAGGGCTCGAGCGGGACTGGTAGATCTGACCGATGAGGACCCCTCAATTGAAACTCTTAAATCTTGCCATCCTCTTAGGCGCTCTTTGGCAACTGCTGTTTCAGCTACAACGACTACTAAAGTTTCTGGAGTTGCACTGTCAGCTTTTGCGGCCTCTGCTGGTCTAGGTGGTGGAGGGGCTTCTGGTGGAGCTGGAGCTGGGGTAGGTTGTGAATCTCCGCAAGTAGAGCCTAAGTTTACTAGGATCGGCGATGAAATATGTTATTTGCTGAATCAAGTGATGCAAATCACTGAAATTAACGAAAGGCATAGTCAGTGGGGCTGTCTGGATTCTGTTAAAAAAAGAAGGATTCTTTTTAAAGAGAAAACCCTCGGCATGAGCGCCTCAAACTTAAGCTTCGTTTTAGAATCTGAGCTTCAGGTGTCTGATACTCTTCTTCTTGATTTTCTTAAAGATGCTTTTAGAAAAGCGCTTGATAGTGGGGGGGAAGTCAGTGTTGTCACTACACCGGGCTTTTATGGTTGCACTTCAGCACAAGTTTCTTTCCCGGAAGCTTCGTCTGCATGCGTTTTAGCTGACTTAAAAAAACTTGTGAGTGATGGAACGAAGTTTGAAATAAGCCCTACTAACGTTTGGAAGGCTCGTTGTTGATATCAATATGAAAACCAACCAACTCTTTTGCTACTGGCTCCAAGGCTATTTTGAAATAGGCATGACTGAGGAGCTCAATGCCCACGTTGTGCCTTTAATGCAGCAAGAGTTGCTTTTGATTGACGAGCCATTGGGTGAGTTTACGGGTTGGCTTTTAAAAGTTTGTCTTTTTTTAGAAGAAAATGCTTGTGAGAAAAGTCTTTGTGAGGCTTTAGCGCCCGTCGTTAAAAACGCCTTGAATTCCGTATTTTTGCACGTGATTGATAATAGCTATGACACAGAGATCCCTCTGGAGACTTTATTAGAAATCCATCAAGGCAAGAGGAGCTCTCATGAGTAATGAAGAGTTTAAATATTGGCTCTTGGGTTTTGTGCTTTTGGCGCAAGACCCGCCTTTAAATAGCAAGCAGATTTCTATTATTAAAAACCATGCCAATTTAGCCATCGCGATTGATGGGGCGCTAACCCTTAAGAATCAATATTTATTAGATCACTTGGTAGTCGGTGTGAGGCTTTCAGGGCTTTTGAATTAATTTAATTTTTATTGCGAGAATTTTCTGGAGTTGGAGCTTTAAATTTGAGTATCAGAATTCTTTAAGACAAATCGCATAGTATGCGTTTTTCACTATACAAAAATTACAAGAGAACTAACTATGTCATTCGCTTCTTCCAATTCTTCTGACCGTGATTTTTCTAATGCCACAAAAAAATTGAGTGATTTAAAAGCAGCTGGATCTTTAACCCCAGCTGCCATTGCTTCGGCATCCTCTGAAAGAGCTGAGACTCTCCTGTCAAAATTTTCTGGGCTAGACGATATTAAAACAATGCTAGATAGCTTCGGTGGGATCATCGAGGCAATCAATCTAAAAAATGCTCACTTGGATCGAAGAGATTCAATGCTAGCGAAGAAAGTGAATTCTGATGCTGCCCCAGCCCTTGTGCCATTAGTCTCTATTGAAGCGGGAAGTATTGATGATTTGGCTGCTTTTACTGCAGGCGATTCTGGTGAAGTAGTTTTAGGTGCGGGTGCAGGTGCAGGATCTGGAGTCGTTGCCTCGTCTGACAGCGATATTGGAGGTCTATTTACCTCGGCCGCTGTCTTTGCGAGCAGTTATGCGGATGGCTTGAGTCGTGGAAGCATTGATTCATTGGAATCTTTGCTCAAGATTGGTCCAGCATTTATGTCATGGAACAACGACGATCCTGAGGTTTCTCATAAATATACTTACCATGATTTTCCTCATGGCGCAGAAATGCTGATGGATACCTTGTTGAAATCTTCGATCCTAGTTTTTCAAGACGAAAAATTTTCTTTTTTATCTGCAGAACAGAAAAAAAACTTAGTGATTCTTTTGGCTCTTTGTGCGTCCTATCATGACTCATACTTTCGTGGAACTAGAATGTTAGATGAAGCGGCATCGGCTCAGCTTGTCATTAAGCTTCTAGGGGAATGTGCTGGTCTAAAAGGACTTCCTGAAGATCTTGCATCTTTCATTGAATTAATGATTCTCGGTGGAACGCTTCCTGTTTTTGCAGGCGACAAAATGCCAGCTTTGATTGAGACCTTAAGAAAGCCAGAGTCAGGAGAGCAGGCTCGAATTGTTTTATTTGATTTGGCTTGCTTGCTTGGGACTCTTGATGTCCATCGAACGAATGATGCACAGGTAAGATCTTCGACTCGAATCGAAACTTTCAATCAGATTATCGGTAGTGATACAGGTTTGGCTGCAGGGCTAGAAATGATTAAATCAATCGCCAAAGATCTTTATAATGACTGGCCAGAGGCCTTTAGAGCGCGCCATTCATTCGAAGATTGTTTCGAGGCACTGTTAGACAAATGTGGGCAGAATATTCGCATGGGTAATGAGATGGAATCTTCCCTTGAAGTCAGAGGGTTGATAGGCCAAGGTCGCGATATTTTACAAAGAGATGCTTTTTTGTTGCAACTAGATCAAGAGGGTTCTTCAGATGCTGCAGTAATAAGTTGTTTTAATAGGTTGGTTCAGAAATCGAATGCCCGTTTTATGCTTGTTTTTGCTCGAACTGTAGCAGTCGGTGACGATTTTAATTTATGGAATGCGCACTCTTTGTTCTTAAATAAATTAGAAGAAAAAATTCTTTCTGACGATGACAAAAAACAAGTAGGTACTTTGCTTGCCTTAAGAGCTGGAGCTCAAGACGGCGTACATTTTAACAAGCTGCTTGCTGAGCCGGTTTTTTCAATATGTGGCATGGTGGAAGATCTCTATGATATGGAACCTGAGCAGAGAGCTGTAATGACAATGGATGATTTAATGGCGTTTCAATCTAATGGTGCTGTTGTCAGCGCTGTGCCATTTAGGGGGGCAGCAGCAAAAGATGGAGAGTCAGAAGTAGAGGCAGCAGAATTGCTGGAAGTAGAGGCAGAAGGACAAGCTCCAGCAGGTGCAGAGCCAGCAGAAGGACAAGCTCCAGTAGCAGAACCACCTGTTCGGGTGGCTAGAAACGCTTCTTGGTGTGGCTGTTTTTTGAGATTTTTTGGTTGTGGTCCCGACGCTGATCAAGCTGATCAAGCCCCAGGTCAATAACCTCTGGTGTAGTTGTCAAAACAGCCTGTCTAAACCAGGCCAATTTTCTCAAGATTTTAACGAAAGAGATCTATATACTGCCGCCCTTGTTTTTTCAGGTTTTTCCAAATTTGGAGCAATGATGACGGCAGATTTAAACAAAGATTTAAGTAAAGATTTAGACCCACAAGAAACCCAAGAATGGCTGGTGTCTTTAAAAAATATTATTGAAAAAGATGGCATCGATCGTGCCTTATTTATCTTGGCGCAGTTAAATCAAAATGCAGGAAGTTCTATTGGGTCTTTATCCACGCCTTATTTAAATAGCATTCCTGGTTCTCAGCAGCCCCAATATCCGGGTGATTTAGCCATAGAGAAAAAACTCTCAGCACTAGTCCGATGGAATGCGGCCATTACCGTTGCGGGTGCCAATTACAAAGAAAGTACTTTGGGTGGGCATATTGGAAGCTTTGCCTCCAGCTGTGAATTATACGAAGTCGGTATGAATCATTTTTTCCATGGAAAAAATCAAGATCATGGTGGCGACTGTATTTTAACCCAGGGCCATGTCGCGCCTGGAATTTATGCCCGCGCTTTTTTAGAGGGGCGTATTTCTGAATCTGAGATGGAAAATTTCAGACAAGAATGTGCAGGAGCTGGCCTGCCGTCTTATCCCCATCCCTGGTTAAAACCTGATTTTTGGCAATTTCCGACGGTGTCCATGGGCTTAGGGCCCATGATGGGAATTTATCAGGCGAGATTTATGAAGTATTTAAACTCTCGTGGTTTGGCGAATACTCAAAATAGAAAAGTCTGGACTTTCTGCGGCGATGGCGAGATGGACGAGCCAGAATCCATGGGGGCGATAACCCGCGCTGGAAGAGAAAAATTAGATAATTTGATTTTCGTGATTAATTGCAACTTGCAAAGACTCGATGGATTAGTCAACGGCAATGGGAAGATTATCCAAGAATTAGAATCTAGTTTCAGAGGCGCCGGCTGGAATGTGATTAAAGTGATCTGGGGCGCGGACTGGGATCATTTAATTAAAGAGGACCGCACGGGAGAGTTATTAAGCCGTGTGTCTGGATTATGCGATGGCGATTTCCAGACTTATAGATCTCGCGGCGGTGCTTACATGCGTGAGCATTTGTTTAATACAGATTATTTAAAATCTTTAGTCTCTGATTTGTCAGATCAAGATTTGTTTAATCTAACTCGGGGTGGTCATGATCCTGAGAAAATTTACGCGGCGTATCATCATGCGGTTAATCATGTCGGTCAGCCGACCGTGATCTTAGCCAAGACTATCAAAGGCTATGGCATGGGTGGGGCGGGAGATTCTAGAAATATCGCCCATAACCAAAAGAAAATGAAAGAAGAAGAATTAAAATATTTCAGAGATTTTTTTAGTATTCCCGTGACTGATACCCAAATAGAAAAGCATGAGCGAATTCAGCCCGATTTAAATTCACCAGAGATTAAATATTTAAAAGCCCAAAGAGAAAAATTAGGTGGATCTTTGCCAGCTCGATTTGATTCTAAAAAATCTTTAAAAATTCCAAGCTATAAAGACTTTGCGGCAAGATTATTATTAGGCACGCAAGAAGGCCGTGAGATGTCAACGACGACGGCGTTTGTGCAAATTTTAACGGCGCTTTGTAAAGATGCTGAGCTGGGTAAATATATCGTCCCGATTACACCCGACGAATCTAGAACGTTTGGGATGGAAGGTTTATTTAGACAGCTGGGGATTTATAACCCAGCCGGTCAATGCTATGAGCCTGAAGATCGTTCTGAAGTTATGTATTACAAAGAGTGTATTGATGGCCAGATCTTACAAGAAGGGATTAACGAGGGCGGAGCGATTTCTTCTTGGATTGCCGCGGCGACGTCTTACTCGGTTCATGATGTGCCGATGATTCCGTTTTATATTTTTTACTCGATGTTTGGGTTTCAAAGAATTGGCGATTACGCCTGGCTAGCTGGAGATATGCGTGCTCGCGGATTTTTACTGGGAGCAACGGCTGGTCGTACAACGCTCAATGGCGAAGGCTTGCAGCATGAAGATGGGCATTCCCATGTCATGGCCGGTTTAGTGCCTAATTGTCTTTCTTATGATCCAACTTATGCCTATGAGCTTGCTGTGATTATTGAAAATGGTATGCGCAGGATGTACCAAAATCATGAGGATATTTATTTTTATATCACCATGATGAATGAAAACTATGCGCATAGAGCCATGCCAGAAAATGACAGAGCAAAAATAGAAACGGGTATTCTAAAAGGCCTGTATTTATTAGAGCAGGGGCCAAAAAATCCAGACAATAAAAATAATAAAAATCTAAAAGTCCAGCTTTTAGGCTCGGGCAGTATTTTAAAAGAAGTCGAAGCCGCGGCTGAAATTTTATTTAAAAACTATGGCGTCAGTGCGGATATCTGGTCTGTCACGTCTGCTAATGAGTTATATAGAGATGGCTTGAAAATTACTCGGGAAAATAGATTGGATTTAGATTTAAAAAATCATCAAAAATCTTATTTAACCCAATGTTTAGAATCGACAGAGGGGCCAATAATCATCTCTACGGACTATGTGAAATTATATAGCGAGCAGTTGAGACAATTCATGCCTAAAGACCGCCGTTATGAAGTTTTAGGGACCGACGGTTTTGGTCGAAGTGACACAAGACCTGCGCTGAGATCTCACTTTGAAGTCGATCGTTATTTTATTGTCTACACGGCTTTAAAAGCTTTATTAGAAGATGGGTTAATAGATCTAAAAATTATTCAAAAAGCGGTGAAAGATTTGAATATAGACTTAACCAAACCAGACCCGTTTTATATTTAATTTTATTTTTAATTTTTTAATTTATTTAATATTTTTTAGGAGAATATTTTGGCTGCTCAAAACCCAATTCAGACTCAAATTATTTCAGTACCCGATATTGGTGAGTACAAAAACGTTGATGTCATAGAAGTATTTGTGAAAGTCGGCGATGTGATTAAAGAAGAGGCGTCAATTATTTCTTTGGAGACAGATAAGGCGACGATGGAAGTGCCATCTCCTAAAGCTGGAAAGATTGCAAAGCTATTGGTCAAAGTTGGAGATAAGGTCTCTCAAGGGACGCCGATGTTTGAGTTAGAGGCGGGAGATGCCCCTTCGGCTGAAAAACCTATCGTATCTGCGGCTTCTTCGGCTCCTTCGGCCCCCTCTCTGACACCACCTGCGGCGGTGTCTGTCTCTCCCACCGGGGGAGAGACGAAAACAATCTCTGAACCCTCTCAACCCTCTGAAGGCATCGCCGGTGGTTATGCCTCTCCAGCTGTTCGAAGATTGGCTTCGAGCTTTGGTCTTGAAATTACTCATATTCCAGGGACCGGTCGTAAAGGCCGCGTGACTCAAGAAGATATTGAAAGTTTTGTGAAATCTAAATTATCTGGCGCTGGCGCTGGTAATAATAATGCTGGTGGGGGTTTGAATTTATTAGCAGACCCCGTGATTGATTTTGCTAAGTTTGGCGAGATAGAAAAAGTAGATTTATCCAGAATTAAAAAAATCTCTGGAGCAAATTTGCATAGAAATTGGGTGAAGATTCCGCACATTACTTTTTTTGAAGATGCCGATATTTCAGAGCTAGAAAATTTCAGAGCGGCTAAAAAAATAGAAGCTGAAAAGAAGGGTATAAAAATCACCCCGCTGGCTTTCATAGTCAAAGCCGTTGCCAAAGCACTGGAGGCTTTTCCAGAGATGAACGCGTCTTTAGCGCCTGCTGGAGACCAGCTGATTCTTAAAAAATATATTCATGTCGGTGTCGCAGTAGATACGCCTGTGGGCCTCATGGTTCCAGTAATCAAAGACGCTAATAAAAAGGGCATTTATGAGATTGCCAAAGAGCTAAATCTATTAAGTGCCAAAGCCCGGGATGGGAAATTAGTCGCCGCGGATATGCAAGGCGGGTGTTTTACTATTTCTTCACTCGGCAATATTGGGACTCAATACTTTGCGCCCATAGTGAACATGCCTGAAGTGGGTATTTTGGGTGTTTCGAAATCTCAGATTAAACCTATCTGGAATGCAGGCTCTCATAATTTCGAACCCAAGCTCATGCTGCCTTTGTCTTTGTCAGTCGATCATCGCGTGATTGATGGCGCGTATGCGGGGAAATTTATTGTCATGGTGGCGGGTTGTTTATCAGATTTGAAAGAAATTATTTTATAAAAAATAAAAATATAAGAGGAACAAAAAATGTCAGAGTTAAATACACAAGTTTTAGTACTGGGTTCCGGACCTGGGGGCTATACGGCTGCTTTTAGAGCGGCTGATTTAGGCTTGAAAGTAATCTTGGTAGAGCGTTTTGAAAACATTGGGGGTGTTTGTCTCAATGTCGGATGTATTCCTTCGAAAGCTTTATTACATGCGGCCAAAGTGATTGATGAAGCCAGTCATATGTCCGCCCATGGGATAGAGTTTGGAAAGCCAAAATTAGATATTTCAAAAATATTAAATTGGAAAAATGGGATTATTACTAAGCTGACAGGTGGCCTGAAAGCCTTGGCTAAACAACGCAAAGTAGAAATAGTTCATGGCACTGGAAAATTTATTTCCCCCAAAGAAATCGAAGTAGAAAATAAAGAGGGTAAAAAGACAAAAATTAGTTTCGAGTCTTGCATTATTGCCGTGGGGTCTAAGCCTGTTAAATTAAATTTCTTGCCAGAAGATCCCAGAATTTTTGATTCAACGGGCGCGCTCACACTCTCTCAGATTCCTAAAAATTTATTAGTTCTAGGCGGGGGTATTATTGGTTTAGAGATGGCGACGGTTTATAACCAATTAGGCTCAAAAATAGATGTTGTCGAATTCATGCCGCAGCTAGTCAATGGCGCGGATTTGGATCTGGCTAAGATTTATCTGAAATATGTTCAGAAAAAATATAATAAAATTATGCTCGAGACCAAAGTGGTTAAAGTCGAAGCTAAGAAAGAAGGCTTATTAGTCAGCTTTGAAGGTAAAAACGCGCCAGAACAGCCTGTTTTATATGACGGAATATTAGTATCTGTAGGGCGCACACCCAATGGAAATTTAATTCAAGCAGAGAAAGCAGGTGTTCAAGTTGATGAGAAGGGTTTTATCAAAGTAGATAATCAGCAACGGACGAATATTCCCCATATTTATGCCATTGGAGACGTCGTCGGTCAGCCCATGCTGGCTCATAAAGCGGTGCCAGAGGGCAAGATTGCTGCTGAAGTGATTTCTGGTTTGAAACATTATTTTAATCCCAGATGTATTCCCTCTGTCGCTTATACAGACCCTGAGATTGCGTGGGTGGGCGTGACTGAAATTCAAGCACAGGCTCAGAATATTAAATATGAAAAAGGGGTATTCCCTTGGGCTGCGTCTGGAAAATCTTTAAGCATGGGCCGTGACGAAGGCATGACTAAGGTTTTATTTGACGAGCACCATAGAATCATTGGCTGTGGAATCATTGGGCCTCATGCCGGAGATTTAATTTCAGAAGCCTGTTTAGCCATAGAGATGGGCGCGGATGCTGAAGATATCTCTTTAACGATTCATCCTCATCCGACTTTATCTGAGAGTGTTGCCATGGCGACGGAAGTGTTCGAAGGGACAATTACGGATTTATATATGCCCAAGAAAAAAGCTTAGTCTGCAGAGAGGGGGGGGGATCCAGGGCCGACGCATGAAAAATTTTTTAGTTTAAAAATCGCGTAAATTATTTCATATTGCACGCTTTTAAAAAACGAGAGCGGCAGATGGAAATATTTAAAGTTTTTGAACAAGTAGAAGATCCAAG
>Ga0214919_10009786_pt1 | contig 12301 bp, 23 predicted proteins | sample LL1503_MetaG_FD_177994 | JGI IMG/M metagenome (GOLD analysis project Ga0214919, IMG submission 177994) | Freshwater microbial communities from Lake Lanier, Atlanta, Georgia, United States - LL-1503 | ecosystem: Environmental > Aquatic > Freshwater > Lake | place: USA: Georgia | collected...
AGAACTAGCCATTAAAAGACGGCTTAAAGCGTCCACCTGCTTTACCTTTCTGGGAATTTTACGCATAGCGACTGCCCCAGCAGACTTGTTAGAGACTCTATGCGGATGTGCTAACACACTAGGAGTTCTAAATGGCTATTTCTACATTCGACGGCCCCGTCCGTTCGCTCAATGGTTTCTATTCCCAAGGTAACGGCAATATCCTTACCCTTGGTGCTACGGTAACGCTTTCTGTTGCCACTCACGCCGGTCACACCTTACTGGTTCCCGCTACCTGCGCGATTACTCTTCCGACGATTGTGGCAACGGCTGACTCTTCGGCTTCTGGCCCCGGCTCTGATCCAAACACAACCAGCAACATCGGCGTTGCGTTCAACTTGTTCTTCAACGTCATTTCGGCTGGCGCTACGGCCCAGACGGTTACCTGCGGCGGCTCAGACAAATACGTTGGTAGCTTGGGTGTTGTGTCCACTGTCTATAACGCGTTTGCTTCGGTAACTGGCACGGTCATTACGCTGAATGCCACAACTACAGGCGGTGCTGCGCGTGGTAGCCAGATCACTCTGATACCGCTGGCGGCTAACCTCTGGTCTGTAAATGGTGTTTTGATTGGTTCCGGCACTGCTGCTACGCCGTTCTCTTAATCTTCTGGGGGCTTCGGCCCCCTGTTAACACACTAGGAGATTAACCATGCAGACAGACGTTCTATCAGCACATCTAAACAGCAGTGGTTTTGCTGTCCTTGGGCGCTATAGGCTTAAAAGCATACTGTATATTGCTTCGGCTACGGCTGGAACTATTAACATATACGACACCACCACCGCCCCAACTGCTGCTACTACGGGGTATGCTCAGTCAACCAATACCGTTACGGTTACTAGCACCGCACACGGTTTTATAGTCGGGCAACAAGTCGGGATTACTTTCGGTTCGGTTACGGGTGTATCTGCTACCAATGGAAACTATAAAGTAGTTACGGTTGCAGATGCTAATACCTTTACCGTTACTGACATCAACAGCAGGACAATTGTTGGTGGCGCTTGCACTTTTACTACAGGCCGTTGGATGACTTCAATGGATACGGCTGCGCTTACCACCTCTGGAGTGCCGCAGAACCAAAACGTGTTGATTCCGGGCGAGGGTATTATTGCCTATACCGGCATGTATATTCTTCAAACAAACCAAACTGGCGTAACCATTTTTTACGGATAAAAATGCAAACAAGCACAGATTTTCATCTGGCGGGTAAGAAGTTGATGATAGGGCTTCCCGCCTATGACCACAAAGTAACTGTAAGCATGGCTGTGTCACTTATGAAACTCAGCCAGATGGTGATGCGGCATGGGATTGATATACAGGTGAACAGCATCTGTGGTTGCTCTGTTGTCTCCCGTGCGCGTAACGTCATTGCCAAACAGTTCTTGGAGTCTGATTGTGACCACCTGATGTTCATTGACGCAGACATGACGTTTGAGCCTGAGTCAGTTATTCGGTTGATGGGGTGGAATCAAACCCGTGGGGTTGTTGCTGGTGCGTATCTAGCCCGTAAAGAACCAAAGACCTACATCCTGTCATTGGATGGTGGAGATGGTATTAACGGCTCCCGTGGCAAAGTCACGATGGATAAAGATGGTCTTGTCAGGGCTTACCGCGTAGCTACTGGCTTTATGATGATCCAGAAGCAAGTCTTTACCACGCTGGCTGAACAGCATCCTGAGTGGAAGCACATGGATAACGGCAGTCCGCAAATGCTTTACAGCTTTTTTGACTTCTTGGTAACCCCAGAAGGAATGATTGGCGAAGACTTTCTCTTCTGTGACCGTGCGCGTGAGGCTGGGTTTGAGGTGTGGGTTGACCCGACTATCAAGCTGGGTCACATGGGCGTGATTGAGCATAAGAGTGACTTTGGTAACGATGTGCTTTATCCGTCCTTGGACGCCGCGCAAACGATGAGTACCGCAGCGTGAGTACGATTAAAACCTCCCCAGTTACTTGGGTGGTAGAACGCCTGATGTGTGACTGCGGCGGTGAGTTTCAACATAAGTTTAGCGTCAAATACAAAACCAATCCGTTCACTCATGTGTGCGATAAATGTAATGCAATTGAAGAGACAGACGCCATCTATCCTAAAACCGTTTGGAGTGAAGCATGAGCCAAGCATGGACGCGTAAAGAGGGTAAGAACCCCAAAGGTGGTTTAAACGCCAAGGGCAGGGCTTCTTACAACGCAGCCAATCCAAGTAAGCCCGGTTTAAAAGCTCCTCAACCCGAAGGTGGGAGCCGCAAGAAGTCATTCTGTGCCCGGATGACAGGTATGAAGAAGAAACTGACTTCAGCCAAGACCGCCAATGACCCGAATAGCAGGATAAATAAAAGTTTAAGAGCGTGGAAATGTTGAGTTTAAAACGCACTTGGGGGAGAGTGGTAAAGGCGGCTGATGAACAAGGGCGGTATCGCTGTAGTAAGTGCTATGAGTGGAAGCTCCCAAATGAGTTTAATAAGAATAGGCATCAAAAATCTGGTTTAAATTATTGCTGCAAGCCTTGCGGCGTAATGGATTCTAGAAAATACAACTTACCTGCAAAGTATGGTATTACAGCGGCACAATTTGCGGAAAAATTACTAGCTCAAGGCGGTAAATGCGCGTGTTGTGAATTAACGTTTGGGTTTGATGGAGTTAAAAGCACTAGGCCGTGCGTAGACCATAACCACAGCACAAAAGAAGTTCGTGGGTTGCTTTGCGGAAGATGTAACTTAGCTGCTGGCAATGTTTTAGATAGTTCTGCTAAAGCAGATCAACTTGCCACGTATTTGAAAAAATGGAAATGTTAGGAGATAAGCATGGCTAATGACGCAGAAAAAATGGAAGATGCACGTAGCCGTGCCGAACGTGCCGCAACCGAAGAAAAAGATATGCTCAGTAAAATTTCACCTGTAGCGAGATCAGGGGCCACTAAAGACTTTAATCGAGCCATTGCGGACTTTAAAAAAATACCGCAAAACGTGCGTGACAAAGCAGCGTATGACCAATCAGGGCATAAAAAAGGCGGCACCATCAAAAAGATGGCGCGTGGCGGTGGTATTGAATCTCGCGGCAAGACTAAAGGGCGGTTTGTATAATGCCTTCCTCCTCCAAAAAGCAACATAACTTCATGGCAGCAGTAGCTCATAGCCCCTCATTTGCTAAAAAAGTTGGGGTATCTCAATCTGTTGGCAAAGACTTTAACGCTGCTGACAAAGGTAAGACTTTTAACAAAGGTGGCATGATGAAAGAATCCAAAGGTATGATGGGTAAAGAAGTGGCGTTCATGAAGAAGAAGGGCGCTCCTGCTTCTATGCTCAAGCATGAGAAGGCCGAAATGGGTATGAAAAAAGGTGGGATGCCCATGAAAGACGGAAAACCTGCGTTCATGAAGAAGTTTGCCAAAGGCGGCGGTATTGAATCCCGTGGCAAGACCAAAGGCACCATCATCCGTATGGCTTCGGGTGGCTCTGTTAGCTCCGCCTCACGCCGTGCTGACGGTATTGCTCAACGCGGCAAGACCCGCTGCTAGGATGCGCCCATCTCGTGGGATGGGGGCCATAGCCCCCTCAAAGGTGCCTAAACTCATCAAGAAGCGGGATGGGAACGAACCTGTTAAGGTGTTTAAACAGGGCGGTAAGGTGCGGCGTTTTAGCGCAGGGGGCGAGGACATGGATCGCGACGTTAAAAAACGCCAAGAAGCGCGTAGCTCTTCTGACGGGCGACCTTCCGGCCCTCGGTTTACTGGCGGTGGCGGCAAAGATGACTACGTAACAAGCGGGGGTGGGCGTCTAAGTTACGATATACCGGTGGGTAAAGACGCTACTTTAACCCCTTATGTTCAAGGGTACTTTGCAAAACCAAAAGAAAGCGAATTGACGGGTAAGCTTACCGGTGCTGGGGTGACGTTGAACAAACCGTTTAAAAAAGGCGGAGAAACAAAGTCTAAAGTAAATGCTGCTGGTAACTACACCAAACCGGGGTTGCGTAAGCGTATCTTCAACAGCGTCAAGGCTGCGGCAATTGTGGGTACGGGTGCTGGGCAGTGGTCAGCCCGTAAAAGTCAAGTGTTAGCAAAGAGGTATAAGGCTGCTGGTGGCGGGTACCGTGATTAAGAAGCCACAGCAGTCCCTAAAAGACTGGGGTGACCAGAAATGGCGCACGAAGTCGGGTAAACCCTCGTCAAAGACGGGTGAGCGATACCTGCCAGAGAAGGCAATAAAAGCCCTCAGTTCACAAGAGTATGCAGCCACTACCAAAGCTAAACGGCAAGGTAAGGCGGCAGGTAAGCAGTTTGTAGCTCAACCCAAGAGCATAGCCAGAAAAACGGCAGGATATAGATAATGGCGTATAAGACCACAGATACCACCGCTTTTAACCTAGACCTGAATGGTCTGGTAGAAGAGGCGTTTGAGCGTTGCGGACAGGAGTTACGGTCTGGCTACGACATGCGGACGGCGAGGCGCTCCCTGAACCTGCTGACGATGGAGTGGGCTAATCGCGGTATCAACATGTGGACTATAGAGCAGGGCAGTATACCGCTGGTATATACCACCCCAACACCGACGATTACCTACGACCTGCCGGTAGACACCGTAGACCTGCTTGACCACGTTATCCGCACAGGAACTGGCACCAACCAGACCGATATCAATATCAGCCGTATATCGGTCAGCACTTACGCATCCATCCCCAACAAGAACGCGACGGGTAGACCCATCCAAGTTTGGATACAGCGCCTCTCAGGGGCTACAGACTCGGCTAACGCTACCGTCCCGCCTAACATCAACGTCTGGCCTTCGCCGGATAACAGTCAGACCTACACCTTCGTTTACTGGCGTTTGCGCCGGATGCAGGACGCTGGGAATGGTATCAATGGGCAGGACATCCCGTTTCGGTTCATGCCCTGTATGGTGGCTGGGCTGGCTTACTACCTGTCTCTGAAGATACCCGGTGCAGAAGGCCGTATCCAGATGCTTAAAGCTGAGTATCAGGAACAGTTTGAGATGGCGGCGACGGAAGATCGGGAAAAGGCGTCTGACCGGTTTGTTCCCCGCCAGATGTTTATAGGCTAGGTCATGGGCAATAAGTTTGCATCCGGTAAGAACGCTATCGCGGAATGTGACCGCTGCGGCTTCCGGTATAAACTGACAGAACTGAAGCCTTTAACGATAAAGACCAAGATAACCAATATTATCGTTTGTCCCAGTTGCTGGGAGCCAGATCAGCCTCAGTTGCAGCTTGGGATGTATCCAGTTAACGATCCACAGGCGATTAGGAATCCACGCCCAGACACCAGCTACGTGACTTCAGGGGTGGGCGATGACGGATACCCTAGCGGGGGTAGTAGAATCATCCAATGGGGCTGGAATCCGGTGGGCGGTTCTAGGCAGTTTGACGCAGCTTTAACCCCCAATAACTTAGCCCTAACGGTTAGTATTGGCACGGTTACAATAGCGGTTACTTAGGAGATTCAAATGGATAAAAAGCAAGTTAAGAAGATTGCCGATGTTGAAGTGAAAAAGGGCGTAAAGGGCCATGAGAAGTCGATGCATGGCATGAAAAAAGGTGGCCCTACTGGTATGGCGATGAAAGCAGTTGGTCGTAATATGGCCCGTGCAAACAATCAAAGGGGCAAATAATGGCTAACAATCTTCCCGCTTCTGCATATGCCAAACCGCACACGATGACCGGTAAATCTGTAACCATTAAAAATAATCCCGGTTCTGGTAAGGATATGAGCGAACTTAGCAACCGGCGCATGAGTGTTGGCAATGTCAGCACTTCGATGAACAACGAAATCAAGACCTCTGGTATTCAAGTGCGTGGCGGTAAGGCACAGACCAAAGGCAAGATGGCTCGTGGCCCGATGGCCTAAGCTATGAACTACTCTACGCTGTTTCTAACGATCAAGGGTTACCTTGAGTCCGACTTCCCCGATACTATTTTCTATGGTACCGATGGAACAACCGCGACTACCCTTACCAGCGTAGAGCAGATCAACACGTTCATCACTCAAGCTGAACAGCGTATATACAACTCTGTTCAGTTTCCTTCGTTGCGGAAGAATGTGATTGGCGCTACAACTGCAAACAACAACTATCTGTCCTGCCCTACTGACTTTCTGGCTCCATTCTCAATGGCGGTGGTTACGGGCGTTGTTGGGACAAACCTTAATACCGGTACGTATTCTTTCCTGTTGAACAAAGACGCTAACTTCATACGCGAGTCCTATCCTTCGCCAAATGATACTGGCGTTCCGGCGTATTACGCTCTGTTTGGCCCTACCACAAGCAGCACTTCGCCCTACACTCCGACTACGGAATTGTCGTTTATTCTGGGGCCAATGCCTGATGCTGCGTACTATATAGAGCTTCACTACTACTACTATCCTGAGAGCATCACAACGGTATCTGGTGGTCAGACTTGGTTAGGGGATAACATTGATTCAGTCCTGCTCTACGGTGCAATGGTTGAAGCTTGCACGTTCCAAAAGGCTGAAGCAGATATCCTTGCCAACTACAACGGCAAGTATCAAGAAGCTCTCATGCTGGCTAAACGGTTGGGTGATGGCCTTGAGCGCCAAGATGCTTACCGTAGCGGGCAAGCTAGGGTTCCGGTGAAATAATGGCATTTACCGGCAATTACACAACTGACGCCTTTCTCTTGGGAATGCCTAGCGGGTTATATAACTTTGCTACCGGCACTACAGATGTATTCAAGATTGCTCTGTATACCAATGCAGCTACGCTGAATGCATCAACTGCGGTCTATACCGCCACGGGTCAGGTTACAGATGCTGGGTATACAGCTACGGGGTCTATTTTGACGGTTAGCACAGTCCCTGTTGTTACAAGCAACGTATCTTACTGGTCGTTTGACAATGTTTCATGGTCAGGCGCTATTACCGCCCGTGGTGCGCTGATCTACAAGGTCAGTGGTGGGACAGTCTGCGTTCTGGACTTCGGTTCGGATAAGACCTCTACCGCCACTTTTACCGTGCAGTTTCCTTCGCCAAACGATACGTCAGCCATCATAAGGATTGCGTGATGCTTATTACGACAACCAAAGGCGATATGGAAGAATCCCTGCTGGAGAAGCGGGAAGGCACCATTGATAATGATAACGAACTGACTACTTGGGTTGAATACCGGGATGCGGGTGAGTTGGTGCATCGTTCCGCTCATGTAACACTTAAAAAATCTTTTTCCCCATTTGTAGAAGTAGCGCCTTTAGGCTAAGGAAATATTATGGCAAATACTCAATCACTTTGCACCAGTTTTATGTCTGAGTTAATGCTTGGGCAGCACCAGCTTGGCACATCAACAATTACTTCCCGCACAAGTCTGACTTCTCCGACTACTGATACGGTAAAGGCGGCGCTGTATTTAGCTTCGGCTACTTTAAACGCTTCTACCACTGTGTATTCTGCTACCGGAGAAGTGTCTGGGACTGGTTATACTGCTGGCGGGGTGGCGGTAACTAACGGAAACACTCCTGCGTCAACAAACAGTTCTATAACTGCGGGCGTGGCTTACTGGACTCCTTCGGCAAGTATTGCGTATACAACGGTAACGCTCTCTACGTCTTTTGACACAGTTTTTTTGTATAACTCAACTCAAAGCAACAAGGCTATTTCTGTGCATACCTTTACCGCTCAGACAGTTGTTGCTGGCACGTTTACGATACTGATGCCGTCAAATACCACAGCCGCTGCCTTGATTCGTTTTTCCACGACGTAACTTATGTTTGGTAGCTCCGCATTTGCAGAGACACCGTTTAGTGCTTTAAGCGCAAACGTAAGTATTGCTATATCGGGTGTAATTGCAAGTGGTGCTATAGGTTCTGTCACTACTGTTGTAATTGTCGCGGTAACAATAACTGGCGTACTAGCAACAGGCACACTTGGACAGATAGCGGTTACTCAAATTGTAAATATTACCGGAGTGTCGGCAACAGGTTCCGTTGGAACGGTAAGACCACTTTTGTTTTGGGGGCTGGTGAATACATCCCAGCCCTCTAGTTGGACAAATATAAATACAAGCTAAGGAAATGCTATGGCCCTCGTTACTGCGGATCGGGTAAAAGAAACTACTACTGTTACTACAGGGACGGCAACCTTACTTGGGGCGGTTACTGGGTTTCAGTCATTTGCTGTTATTGGTAACAGTAATACAACCTACTACTGTATCGCAGGGCAAACTACTTCAGAATGGGAAGTTGGAATTGGCACGTATACTTTATCTGGCACCACGCTTGCGCGTACAACAATTCTTGCCAATAGTTCTGCAACCCAACCCACTGCGTTAACTTTCAGTGCGGGAACTAAAGACGTATTCGTTACCTACCCGTCTAGTAAGGGCGTTTATCTTGATGCTTCTGGTAACGCAATTGGTTTGGGAACTCCTGCGGCCTTTGTAGCTACCAACGTAACAGGTTTACCAATTTCAACGGGTGTATCCGGGCTTGGAAGCAACGTAGCTACATTTCTTGCTACACCATCAAGCTCTAACCTAGCTGCTGCGCTTACAGATGAAACAGGCACTGGGTCTGCGGTATTCGCAACGTCGCCTACACTTGTAACGCCAGCACTTGGCACCCCTACCGCTATTGTTCTTACTAGCGCAACCGGCCTACCAATCTCTACGGGTGTTTCTGGTCTTGGAACCGGCGTAGCTACATTTCTTGCTACCCCGTCAAGTGCCAACCTAGCTGCTGCGCTCACGGATGAAACCGGAACCGGGGCTAACGTATTTGCCACTTCACCAACTCTTGTGACGCCAGCACTTGGTACGCCTACGGCTCTTGTCCTGACCAGCGCAACGGGTCTTCCGCTTTCTACCGGCGTTACCGGAACCTTACCGGCAAACAATGGCGGGACAGGCGTTGCCAATAACGTAGCCAGCACTATCACCATGTCGGGTAACTTTGCCAGCACTTTTGTAGTGGCTGGCGCTAACTCATATACTTTGCCTAATGCCTCAGATACTTTGGTCAATTTGGGATCAACGCAGACCCTGACAGCAAAGACGCTGACGAATCCGACCGTAACCAATTATGTTGAAACCCTGCAAGCAGTTGGGACGGTTGGCGCGTCATCTACCCTTGCTTTGACCAATGGAACGGTTCTTACGGCTACGCTAACCGCATCAACGCCTTGCACGTTTACAATGCCGACTGCTACTGCTGGCAAGAGTTTTATCCTTATACTGACGCAAGCTGCTACAGGCATGACTACGGCTACGTTCACATCGGTTAAATTTCCGGGCGGCACTGCCCCAACGATAACTGCTACGGCTTCAGCAGTAGACGTAATTAGCTTTGTGGCTAACGGTACAAGCTGGTATGGCAACTACGCACAGGCGTTTGCATAATGTTTGCTGCGCCTAATTTCTTTCTTACTAGAGGCGCTAGTGGTTTTCTAGTCATCCAGCAGTTCACTGCTTCTGGAACGTGGGTTGCGCCTACCGGAGTAACGAAGGTTGATTACCTTGTGGTTGCGGGAGGCGGTGGTGGTGGCGGGGGTTCTAGCGGTGGTGGCGGGGGTGCTGGTGGATTTAGAACGGCAACGAGTTTAGCGGTAACTCCAGCAGTTTCGTATACGGTCACGGTTGGCGCGGGTGGTGCTGGCGGTGCGGCTGGCGCTGATGCCTCGCAAGGCAATGATTCTGTGTTTTCCACAATCACATCCGTAAAAGGCGATGGAGGCGGCGGCGGTGCGGCAAACTTTAACGCAAATATGACCACTACAGGCGGTTCTGGTGGCGGCAAAGGTCTTGTTGTTGGCGGCGTTAATTACACGGGCGGCAACGGAACATCTGGACAGGGTAACAACGGCGGCGCTGCCTTTGGTTCTGTTAATTACGCTGGTGGCGGTGGTGGTGGTGCGGGGGCTGTTGGCGGCAATGGTTCTAGTGGTGTAAACGGCGCTGGCGGCGTTGGAACTGCATCTAGTATTAGCGGATCGTCTGTGACATATGGCGGCGGCGGTGGTTCTGGTGCAAACACGTTTAGCACTACACCCGGTAATGGTGGGACAGGCGGCGGCGGTAACGGTGGCACAACGTCAGGTTCAAACGGAACTGCAAATAGGGGCGGTGGTGGCGGTGGTTCGCAAACAACTACTGGTGGAACGGGCGGCTCAGGCATAGTAATCCTGTCCTTCACCGCGCCTAGCAAGATTGCCGTATTCAATCAGTCCGGTATCTGGACTGCCCCGACTGGCGTGACAAGTGTTAGCTACCTTGTTGTGGCGGGTGGGGCGGGTGGTGGTTTTTCAAGGGGCGGCGGTGGTGGTGCTGGTGGATTCAGAACGGCAACAGGTTTCGCTGTTACGCCCGGAACTGCCTATACAATTAGCGTGGGCGCTGGTGGCACTGCTGGTAGTGCTGGTCTACGCGGCGGCGCGGGTGGCGATTCAGTATTTTCTTCTATCACTTCAACTGGCGGTGGTGGCGGCGCGACTAATACCGGAGAAAACACAGGTGCAAATGGCGGCTCTGGCGGTGGCGCTCATCCAAATAATGCGGTAGCTGGTGGCACTGGCAATACTCCGTCCACAAGCCCAAGTCAGGGAAATAACGGTGGGCTTTCTGACCCTTCCGATGCATCTGGCGGCGGCGGGGGTGCTACTGCTGTTGGCGGCAACGCATCAACAAATACTGGTGGAAATGGCGGCAATGGCACAGCCTCTACACTTAGCGGTGCTTCTGTAACGTATGCTGGTGGCGGTGGTGGTTCTCCGGCAACTGCCGGTACAGCAGGGACGGGTGGTTCTGGTGGTGGTGGCGCTGGTTCAATTACCGGGGTAGGTGTCTCAGGCACAACAAACAGGGGTGGCGGCGGTGGTGGTGGTTTTGCTGCGTTTGGTGGCGGTGCTGGCGGTTCAGGCATAGTGGTAATTGCATGGTAAAAATTTATCAACTATACGGCGTTGATACCGCCATGCAACTGCTGCGGCCTAATGCGCGGTGGGAGATTAGCAACAACGTAATTACCAAGTGGGAAGACTACCGCGAACAGCCGACATGGGATGAGATACAGGCTACGATGGACAAGATAAAAGCGTTTGAGGATTCCATTCCTACCGTCTGGTCTCCAGCACAGATTAAAGAATACACAGGACAGGAGAAGTAGATGGCACATTTTGCTAAATTAGAAAACGGCGTAGTTACTCAGGTTATTGTCGTTGGTAACGCTGACACAGCTAATGCTGAAGGTGTTGAACTAGAGCATATCGGCACTGCGTTCTGTGAACGGATACTTGGTGGCGACTGGAAGCAGACCAGCTACAACGGCAACATCCGCAAGAACTACGCCGGAATTGGCTACATTTACGACGTAGGGCGTGATGCGTTTATTGCTCCACAGCCTTTTCCGTCTTGGGTTCTGAATGAGCAAACCTGCCAGTGGGAAGCGCCTGTGCCTATGCCGACCGATGGCAAAATGTATTCTTGGGATGAAACAACCTTAAATTGGATTGAGAGCGTTTAAACATGGCCTCAACATACAGCAACCTTGGCATCGAACTGATCGGTGCTGGTGAACAGACTGGAACGTGGGGAACCACGACCAATACCAATCTGGGAACCTTGATAGATCAGGCAATTGGTGGGTATACAACCGTAGCTTGCACTACTGGGACAGATACCACTATCACTATCCCTAACGGGGCTACTGGTGTGGCGCGTAATATGACCATACAGTTGAGCGGCACTGGTGGCGCTAGCACAAATTTAATTGTGCCTACCAATACAAAGCTTTACTTCATCTACAACAATGCCTCTGGCGCTGTAACCGTAAAAGTCAGTGGGCAAACTGGCGTATCAGTCCCCGCCGCTGCAAAGGTAATACTTGTATGTAACGGCACAGACGTTCTTACTGCCCAAAACTATTTCGCTTCGCTGACCCTTGGCGCTGCCCTGCCGGTTGCTTCCGGTGGCACGGGGTCTACATCTACTACTGCTTACGCAGTCTATGCAGGTAATAGTGCGGGCACCGGGTTTACTCCAATTGCTCCCAGCACCTCTGGTAATTTGCTTACCTCTAACGGGACTAACTGGGCTTCTACCGCGCTAACAACTTTTACTGGCACTGTTGTAGCAACTAGCGGATCAACCATATCTGATGGCACTACAGCCTTTGCTATTGGCTATCGGGATATTCCACAAAACATTCAATCCAGCAACTACACGCTTGTCCTGATTGACGGTGGCAAGCATATCTACAGCACTAACTCAGGCGCACAGAGTATTACCATCCCAACCAATGCTTCGGTAGC
>Ga0214919_10009787_pt1 | contig 12301 bp, 11 predicted proteins | sample LL1503_MetaG_FD_177994 | JGI IMG/M metagenome (GOLD analysis project Ga0214919, IMG submission 177994) | Freshwater microbial communities from Lake Lanier, Atlanta, Georgia, United States - LL-1503 | ecosystem: Environmental > Aquatic > Freshwater > Lake | place: USA: Georgia | collected...
CTTGCTTTCCTTAACACGTTTTGCATCGTCAACTCTTTTCTGCTCTTTTTCGAGTTTTTCGTCGTCTAGTCTTTTCTGATCTTCCACATCTTCCACATCTTTCACATCTTTCACATCTTTCACATCTTTCACATCTTTCTTCTGAAAGTTTGTTACAGGTTCTTGAGTGGATGTAATTGTTTTTAGTTTTCCATCATCAACAAATCGTTGTTTATCAGGATCCCCCCCAAGTTGGGTAATAAGACTTTTTAGTTTGTCTTCTTGGTCGGCATCAATAGTCCACCCATCAAAATAATTAGAACGCCTCGCATTAAGCAGTTTAAGAGCTTTTCCATATGTATCTTTATCCCCATGAATTTCCATTTTTAATTTTTTCCTATGATGAGCAGGAAAGACAATATAAGTAATGTCTGCCATTTTTTATTACATTATAATAGGTCTTTAAATTATATTCTTACAATTTATCCGTTTAAAGAACCAAGAATAAAATAAAAGTAAAGATGTCAAAAAATGTTATGATTAATATATCGAACGGAAAACGAGAAGACGCTTTTTTGTCAAAAGCTGTAATTGATCGGTTTAAGACTGATATTCGGTCTAATCAAGCTAAAAAATCTGAAGCATATTTGAAAGAAGGATGGTCCTATACGATTAAATCAATTGAAGAAAAAGATATTATCGTTGATCTAAGCTATGAAGTAAAAATATTTACGAATGACCAATCTCGCCAAAAAGAAAAACTTCGTGAACGATTGCACAATTTGAAAAAACAAAGACAACCAAAGCATATTACCGACATGAATCTTAAAAAAGTTCCTGCCGATATAGCAGAAGCATACACAGATGTTCAAAAAAGTGTGCCGGTAAATATTATGGACCCCTATGATGTGATCACTAATCCTAAAAAATATCAGAGTGATATTCAAGCGATTGTGCAAAGCACAACCCATCTTTCTAATCCTTATACAAAATATTATAATTTACTGCACAATTATCTAGAAACTAAAGATGAAATTTCACTTGAAGATACTCATTCGAAAAAATAAAAATAAAAAAATATAGAAAATAATAATAATAATAAAAATAAAAATAAAAATAAAAATAAAATAAAAAAATATAGAAAATAAAAAATAAAAAAATATAGAAAATAAAAAATAATATGAACGTGAAACAAACCATTATTAATTTTCTATCAACATCGATAACATTCGATTCGGCCAAACAATATTTAATTTCTATCAGAAATGACCCTATTCAAGGACATAATTTGAAAGAAAGCAGGATGCTTTGGTTTTCTTTATTGATGTATAAATTTCGACAAGAACAAAATACGCCCGACGAATTATGGGACGATGCACGCTCATTTATTTTGAATGTATTGCGTGATCAACCATACGAGGAAAGTGCTCGGAAATTTATAATTCATTTTTCAGAGTGGAAAGAATCAGACTTTACAACTTTTACAAACGAAATCGTGAAGTATTATCTACAAGTTCTTCATCTGAAAGAAACTATAGAAGAAACAAAAGAGGAAGAAACTATCCAAGAATGGCAAGATAGTTATCAACGCCTTATTTTAAAAATAAGAAATTCGGCCGAAAAAGTAGGATGTTTACATCAATTAGACGAACGTGTTCAACAGGTACATGAATTACGGCATACGATCGTTTCTACTATAATGCGTCGAGCGTATTGGGATATGTTAGAAGAAGATATCAGACAACAACGATACGAAACGGTAATTTGTCAATTGGTAGAAATAAAAGATCTAGTTCGCTCCATTATTCCATCCTTATACCATGCCGATTTAGATGATAAATTTAATATAGAATATGTAAAAGAACGAATACAAACGCAATCGTTTGATCAAACATATCTTGTAGAACTATGTCGATGGATCATGGAATCTATGAAAGAATCGGATAGCGAATCAGCATGTCCAATGTATGAACGCGAAATAACAAGATGGGAAAAATCAATAAATGTTCTTGAATGGCCTACTTTTATTCGATTTAGTTTGGAGTTATGCACCGTTTTGGCATTAGATGCTAAAACACGAATCTCTGTATGGAAATCAATCATAAACAATGTTAAATAAAAAAAATAAAAAATAAAAAATAAAAAATATGATAAAATCTTTTATTTTATCATTATATCATTCTATCTCACAACTATATCATCAAATCTTATTAAATTCCTTTAAATTAACGCTTCGTTTTACAATACGAGAAACTTCTGTATCATGTGTAATAATAATTAATGTTTTTCCTTTCGTTTCCTGTCCGATCATATCCAATACATTCTCGCGTGTAGATGGGTCTAGACTGGTAAGTGGCTCGTCAAAAATATAAACAGTAACATTATCTTTCAAAACCCCCCTTACAAGAAAAATAATCTTTTGCATACCAAGACTCATATTTGTTCCTGTTTTTTCGACCATTTTATCTAGACAATTTGAACCATCTTTACAAAAAATCTTCAGTAAATCATATTTCTTCAATAATGCAATAATTTCCTCCGTTGTTTTATGGTTACCATATTTCATATTATTTATGATCGTGTCATGAAATAATAATGTTTTTTGATTAACATAGTTAATATGACTTCTAATGTCTTTTTCGGGGAATAAATTCATATTTTCGCCATCTAACAAAATTTCTCCTTTTTCAATCGGATAAAATCCAAGAAGAAGTTTCATGATAGTCGTTTTTCCAAATCCACTTTGTGACACAAATGAAACTCGATCACCTGCAGGTATCGTAAGAGAAAAATCATTAAGAATCCATGGAGCGTCTTTCGAGTAACGAAAATATATATTTTTAAAAGAAATTTCACCTTTAAATGTTGCTAGCGTTTTTGTTTTTAATGTATTCTTACTGACTTGAGGGTTTATTTTTACATGATTTTTGTTTTTCCTTGATAATGCCTCCTCAATATTTTGAATATTGCCGAGTGTCATTAACGAAAATGGAATATCTTCTGCCATATTTTCCAGAGTTGATAAATAAAATGTAAAAATAAGAAGTCCGTTAACAAAATTTTTCGTATCACTTGATCTCTTATAAAGGAGCCACATACTAATGAATGCAAATAAATAATTAGTGCCCTTCAATCTCGCTGAGAATTTTTCTAATTCTTGATTTTGTAATTCGCATAAACGAGTATATTCTTTCTCTATTTTTTCATTTTCTCGAATCGTATCTTCTGTTTTATTATTTAAATATATGTTAAGCAAATTATTGAAATTTTCATCCAATATTCCAGCCATCTTTAAATATTCATTTTCACGGTTGTTTGATCCTTTAATCAATTCAGGAGTATATTTAGATAAGATATAAAAATTTATTATATTCCCCAAAAGCATTACCCCTCCAATAGAAGGATAATATACCAAGAAATAAATTGTAATAAAACTAGATAATACAACCGTTGGTATAAAGGTCGAAACGATCCACATAAATACATCTCTTATATTACGTGTTACTTCTAAAATCTTCTGTAAATCTTCGGTAACATTCAAATCATTAAATTCGACCTCATTATTCTTAACATAATTTTCAAATAATTTCTTACGAATGTATGACAAAAAATCTGGAAGGAAAGCCGTCTCGATTTTCGACTTGATGACATAAAGTATACATAACAATACCCATACGCCACATATTTCTTTTATTGCACGTTCGAAGTTATCGACTTTAAATAATTTAGTATAGACATGTGATGTTAACAATACCTTAACAAGATATAGAGCACAACAGACGACTAAAAAAGAATTAAATAATGTTTTTCGATGGGTAATATAATCAAACACAATTTCTTTAAACGTCATCCTTTAATATTTTATAAAATTATAAAAATTATAAAAAAAATAAAAATGAAACGATTTGGAAGATAGTAAAATAAAGAAAGACAAAGAAGATAAAAATGTCATTCGCTACTTCATTTGATGGAATGGTACGAGATTTCTGCCGTATTCTTTCAGAAAAGTATCATCTAAAAGAAGATGAAGTCCTTTCCGTATGGACAGGATCAATCTCTCAGACTACTCCTACTAAATCCTCGTCATCCTCGTCATCATCGGCAACCGCGTCAAAATCGGTTCCGGATGACCCCGATACCGAGATTACAAAAGAAAAAATTATGGCAGCTACGAAAGATATGCTTGCTGCCATGTGTAAAAAGAAGGGCCTGAAGCAATCAGGAAAGAAAGAAGAGTTGTTCAAACGATTGGTCGATTCTCTTTCGTCGACCGTATCGACAGCTGAGTCCGCCACAACCAAGAAACCAGTTGTATCTTCAGGAAAAAAAGAAGATGCTCCTATTATTAAGACCATTAAAGAACGTACAGCGGAACTAGCTATCCGTAAAAATAAATTTGGTAATTTTGAGCATGTACCAACTGGTCTCATTTTTAATACCGATAAAATTGTATATGGAAAACAACTTGCAGACGGAACTGTACTTGAACTAACTTCTATTGATATTGACACATGTAACAAGTATAAATTTCCTTTTAAAATTCCCGAAAATTTGAACACGTCGAATAAGAATATGGACGATGTAAAAATCGATGATATGGAAGATGAACTTCTCGACGAGGAAGACATTGAGGAAGATGTCGACGAAGATGATGTCGAAGAAGACGAAGACGTTTAAAAAATATAAAAGAAAAGATATAAATTAATTGATTAATTTATAAAAATATGTAAAAAGTGTAAAAATGATAATCAATTTAATCATTTATCTCTTAAATATAAAAGAATAAGATATGAAAATTTATGAACGTGAACATTCTCTTCAAGTCGTCTTTGACGAAGAAGATAGATCAAGTGACGTAATGAAAGATATCATCCATCTATCTACCCAGTACGATGGGTTTGAAGGAGGTAATAATGAAAAATTATTACCTTCCTTATTCGGCGTAACAATTGAGGGGTATCATTTCCCGACATCTCTTTTACGAGAATATATTAAAATTAATGATTCTCCGCTGAAAAAATATGCCAATGTTGCCGATTTTATTGTTGCCTATAAAAACGAAGACGAATTGTCTAAAAATCATCAACGTCAGCATGCTAAGTACTTTACCGATCCGAACTTTCGCGAGGCAGTAAAAGAATTGTGGGAATCATTCCCGCAAGAATATCGGGTGGATGTGAAAGAAAAGTTGAACAAATCAGACAAGCCAGATGACGATGACTCTCTGATCGATGAATTTCAGGCATTTTATTTTACCGAAAAACCAAACTTTTTCAAACCTCCCAAATCATATAAAAACTATATCCGTAATATTAAATATTCTAATCAAACCGGACAACCACCCGTTCAAAATTACCAGCCAATTCATTATAGCCATAATAATAGTCATAATAATAGCCATAATAGTCATAATAGTCATAATAGTCATAATAGTCATAATACTCATAATACTCATAATACTCATAATAGTCATAACCAATCCAATCATACACGTTCTCATAATTCGCATCATTCCTATAATAACAACACTAATAATACACAAAATTACCCCCGTCATATCCAAAATATCCAACATTCACAGACTCAATCTTATACAAACACAAATAATACCAACCATTCTAGAAATCGCCGTAAAAAAAATAAGAATGAAAAAAATCAAAAAAATGATAAGAATGAAAAAAATGATAATGAATAAGATCGTTTTTTAGAATTTCTATTTGACATTTAATCAAATAGAACTTAATATAATTTATAAAATGGCAAATATGAATAATATTCATAAAACTAACAACACTCATAATCAAAATAATCAAAATAATCAAAATAATCAAAATCCGTATCCATATACATACTCTCCTTTGAGAAACCCATATAATGTACCTAATCAAATTTTTACATACGAAAGGCTTTCATGGGTATATATCGTATTTTACTGTGTTACGATGTTTAATATTATTTTTTCAATTATTGACGTACTTTTGTCCTTCAGCGATTTTGATTGTAGAAATATTATCAATCCAGAAATGCCAAGTCTTACCATTGGCACATGGTTACAAGTAAGTGGTTTTTTTGGAATTGGATATTCAATGTTAACCACCATTTCTGTATTTTATATCGTTCAATTTCTAGAATATAATGATCATCATCGGAAATGTCAATGTGGTGTCAAAATATTATATGCATGCTGTGTAGTATTTATAGTAGCTTGGAATATGTTTGGTATCTATATTTTTTTTAGTTATTATCAATCTGTATGTAATGTCAAGATGATAACCGATTATATATGGGTGAGACTTTCTCTTGGATTAGTTGTTAATTTTGGGTCTTTTATGATAGCCTTTTGTAGCAATTTTCTAGTCACCGACTCAAATATCCGTTCCTATTTTTATAGTATAACGACAGAATAATTTTTTATGGTAATAATAAAAAATAAATAATAAATGGGCAACTGTTGTCATAATCTATATTTTTTTCAAGAAGACGATCCACCCGCAAATTTTGATGAAATTATTGAAGAATATAAACGTAACCATCCCAAACCATCGCAATCACAATCTCTTTCAATGGAGTCGATCGATTCGACTGAAAAAGATAAAGAAAATAAAGAAATAAAAAATAAAGAAAAAGAAAATAAAGAAATAAAAAATAAAGAAAAATCTGAAAATCCCTATCTGTCTGAACCAGGTATGGCAATTCAGATTTTTCCGCCAATCCGTCGCCAATATTGTATTCAACTAAAAGATTAGTACTTTCTTTTCATCCATCCAAATCCGTAATAAAATTGATCGAAGTCTTGACTCTTATATGGTCTTATAGTTGTATAAAATTTATAAAGATTTCGTGTAAAGATAAGAAAATAATTCATTCTTACTTTAGTTTATATCTTAAAATATCTTAAATTTTTAAAATTAATATTTAAAAAATACTAGAATTTTCGATCAACAATCAAAAAAGTACTGTCATCTGCATCAAACAAAGAAATCAAATTATTCCAGATGCGATGGTAGACATCATTATTTTCATAATCCTTACATGTATAAATATCCATCGCAATATAGTTTTTCTCTGGGAACGTATGAATGGAAATATGCGATTCTGATAAAAGATATAGAATCGTAATTCCTTGAGGAGTAAACGCATGTTCTACTTTATGAAGAATCGTAAACTGGTTAGTTTCACAAATCGTGTCCAATACCTTTTTGAGGCCTTCCATGTCATGAATAAGCTTTTCATTTTTGATGTTTTTAATATCACCGATTAGATGCTTTCCCGACGACATTTCTATTTATTATAATTTATTTTTTTATAATTTAATTAAATTCTAAAATTGAAAGCTTTTTGCTTTCCATACTATATTCTTTAAAAATATAGATAATGATCACGGCAAAACCTACCATTACCGAAGTAATTGAGAGGGAATTAGCTGATTGTTCCTTTGATGACACGTACAAAATGCCTAAAAATGTGCTGAAAACATTTCCGGTAATGGACATCGAGTCCATTCAATTCGGCATTGCGTCTCCCGAAGAAATTATCCGTCAATCCGTATGTCATATCGACAGCTCGAAACTAAGTGGTCCAGGTACTGTATACGACGAGAGGATGGGTAGTATGGAACAAGATGAGTTGTGTGTATCCTGTGAACTAACCCCCAAAGAATGCCCCGGACATTTCGGCCATATCGAATTACATACCTTTGTTCTTCACCCTATGTATATGCGGTACATCACCAATTTTTTGAAATGTATGTGTGTCAAATGTTTTCGTGTCGTTCTTACCGAAGATCATCTTCAACTTGACGGTCTCACTCGATCTCACGGAGATACTCGATTCGAAAAATGTGTCGAACGCCTAGAAAAAGTAGATGCCTGTTACCACTGCGGTGGGCCCAAGCCAAAAATTACATATCAGCAGAAAACTAATGATCTCTGTATGAAATTTCGCGAGAAAAAAATCACCCTTTCCGACAAAGACATTAAAAAATATTTTGACAATCTACCCGACGATGACGTTCGTCTTCTCGGTTTTAATCCAGAACACATGCACCCCAAAAATCTTGTCATCTCCGTTCTTCCTGTTATTCCTCCACGCGCTCGTCCCTACGTCATCGCCGATAACGTCACATGCGACGACGACCTCACGATGCAATATACCGAGATCGTCAAGGCCAACAAAAACCTCCTAGACCCCGAAATCTCCGAAACCAAACGAGAAAAATCTATCCAAACCCTAAAATTTCGCATCAAAACCCTCATGAACAACTCCCAAGCACGCGCAAGACACACAAATGGCGCACGTCATACAAACGAAAACATTTATCTATTTTAGAAAAAAATGTTTCGACTATGATATTGCCATGAAAAGTATCATTCCGAGTAGATTAAGGCTCTTTATTCGGATAAAGATTTGAGTTCCTTATTGTATATATGACTTTTTAAACTCTTCCGCCATTTTCTGTTTTTTATCAATAAGTTCTGGTATAATTTTATTTGATTTTTTCATATTCTCTGTTTTTTCTAACGGATGCATATTGCTCCAATGAAAACATCTTTCAATTTCTTCTAAATTTGACATATTACAAGAAGCAATCGGCGTAATATGGTCAATGTGCCAATATTTTCCGTGATTTTCCCATGACATATTGGAATCGAATTGATGTTCAAACCATTTTTTGAGAAAATCGATATCACATCCAAGTATTTTCAGTGCACTTTTATGTTTACGAGTCCCTTTCAAAGCCGACAATAAAGATGATCGTAAATGTTTAGTCAGCTTAAAAGCCGGATCGATCTTTTTTCGATGATTTTCTTTTGCGTTAATTTCTTTGCGATGAATCCGATTGTACTCTTTTGTATTCTCTAAATCTTTCTTGACATACTCTGGATGATTTTCACGATATTTACGAGTTACTTCGGTTCGATGAACGCGAGTGGATTTGAGATAAGGTTGTTTGGCCTGTTTTACACATTCCTTACAATTTGCTCGGCGAACTTCAAATTGTTGAATGGGCTGTTCGACTTTGCATGTTTTGCATACACGAGTCGAGGTATCAGTCTTCCTCTCCTCTTTTTGGAGTTTACGTTTAGCAAGTTGACATTCTTTACATTGGTCTTTTCCAAACCAAAAATGGTCCCACGTTTTCGATTCATAACAAACAGGGCATGCCTTTTCTTCTCCCGACTCTATTTTTTCTTGAACGATCAAGATAATACACTCTTTACATTTCCTATAGAGAGCTCCAGAGTGCATTTCCGTCTTTTCCTTTTCGATATTGCATCGTTGACATTTTATACGTGATGATGTCATGTTATGTATGACACGCTCTAATTGTATTATAGACATATCTTTAAACATGTATTATATTCCTTTTCTCTGATCGTTTCTCTCACCCCTTCCTGGCGGAAGACTTTTAACATCATATTATATACAACACAACCAGATACTAGTAGAATGGAAGGCGATCCATCTGCAAAACACCTTATAATGATTCGGGAATCTCCTTAGAGCCGTATCTACTACTTATGTTTTTGAAAGAAAATGTAATACCCGGGGTAATGACCTAGGGCATAGTAATAACGATACGGATTGGACAATCCGCGGGTAAAGTACCTCACCGTCATAGCGACCAGACGATGGTACTCCCTCAACGACCGCACGGGTGTTGGTGAGCGATGAAGGGTGGTTCCCAGAGCTTGCTTAAGATACAGTCTAGGCCCACCCGAAAGGGTGTTTATTGTTTTCTAGCGATTCGTCGCGTCTTCTCGAATCGGGTAAAACATAAAATGCAATGACACGGGAAACAAATAGCCCGGAGAGCATGGTACACACGAGACCCATAAAAGGAATTAAAGAGCGCTTGAGTGGAAAGGATGGTCTCATCCGATCCAATTTGATGGGAAAACGCCGAAATCAATCCGGTCGTTCCGTTATTTCTGCCGATCCAACGGTGCGTACGGATGAACTCGTCGTTCCAGAAAATGTTGCATCCAATCTAACGATGCCGGAGATTGTGGCTTCATTCAACTTGAATTATCTTCAAGATCTTGTCAATCGTGGTAAAGCCAATTTTGTAACCAAAGCCGACGGTACCAAAATTAACTTGAAATATGCCATGTATAAAAAAGGAACACAATTGCTATGGGGCGACAAAGTCATTCGAAACGGTACCGAACTTGACCCATTCAAACAAAAATCATTCGAACTTCGCACGGGAGACGTCATCAAACGTGGCGAAGAAATGATCACAGGAATCGACATCGCGAAAACACGAGACTTTCGCATCGAACTTGGTGACGTCGTCGATCGCCAACTCAAAAACGGCGATGTCGTCCTGTTTAACCGTCAGCCGACTAAAAATGTATGGTCGGAACAGCAGACTCGTATGTATTAATATATACGAAGTGTTATCTGCTAGTATTTTTTATATTGAAGGCGTTAATATAAAAAGTGCGAGACATCTCAACAATCGGGGAACCCCTTAGAGCTTTTACTACCACTTATGTTTTTGAAAGAAAATGTAATACTCAGAGTAATGATCATGAGCATGGTAAAAACGTAAAAGATTGGGCAATCCGCAGGTAAAGAATCTAAGTCTTTTGTGGATTAAGATATGATTCTCCTTCAACGACTGGTGCCTTATTTATAAGGAAACGGATGTCGGTCTGAGGAGCTCCACGCTCCAATGAAGGCTTAAGGTATAGTCTACTCCTCTTTGGAAACATCGAGGTATATGGTTACATAAAAGTTCAATGCTTGCAAAACGGATCATTGTCCGCCCATGCAAAACATTTCGGTTCAACTTGGCGGCGACCAAGTCATTTAATGCAGATCAACTCCATCAAGGTTTGCAACAGTCGGCTTGAAAAGAGTGCTACCGGCTAGTCGATATATATCGGCGACATACTTAAATTGACGGGAAGTCCCCAAAGCCTTTTCTACCACCCCTTGTATGAAAATATAAGGGGGAACACGGTTAACTGCCGTACCCAATGGTAAAAAAGAAAAGGATGATAAATCAATGCGTTGATTTTGAAACGGGTAATCCGCATCCAAGATCCTTAAACCCTTTAAAAAGGGAATGGATAAGGTTCAGAGACTAAATAGGTGTGGGGGCTTTTTAATAAAAGCTCTTAAGATATAGTCCGACCCTATTTGAAAGAATAGGGAGCGTCGTTTGACGGAGATATGTTTATTTTGTCTCCAACAGTGGGGCGCGTATAAGGATGCTCATTCACCTTATATGAAAAACGTTGTAAAATGAGTCTTTGATATAACCCGCTAGTGTATCTTTTAAAAGGTTACGCAAGATTTTCAAACTGTTCTGGAACACCTTAAAGCTTAACTTACTAACTACTTTTTAGAAACATCAAGTAGAAATTACGCGTAATGGCGTATATCAGTAAAAATGGTTAAGATCGTCCGAAAGGACAATAGGTTACCAGCAGCCAAGTTCCCCTGTTTCGTTATAACAAGAAACGAGGAAAAGGTTCAGAGACTAAACGGAAATCGGCTTTCAATGAAGGATTAGTTATCCCGAGATTGCTTAAGATATAGTCCAATAGCTTTTCGAAAGGAAAGATGCTATCTATCTTAAAAAGTCTACCTACGTTATATAATATGGTAGGCGGATAGTGATATGGAAATGAATATTTTTTTACCCCAGGATTTGGACGCGCGGGCAGAATTGCTGAATTTGTCCACGACCAAACATAATATTATGACGAGCCAGTCTACGAAGAACGTTATTTGTATCACACAAGACGCTCTTCTCGGTTCGTTTTTGCTGACTAGGGATGACGTTGATCTTGGTCAGGCCACGTTTTTTGACATATGTATGAAGGGTGACGGTTGGTCCGCTACCTACATTACGGAACGTCTTAAACATATCGAGAAAGTGCGCGATCACTATGGCTATACCTTTCCGCTCTATTGTGGCAAGTCCCTCTTTTCGCTGATGTTGCCTGACACCCTCAATTATATCAAGAAAAATGATGCGAGGAAGGACCAGCCTGTTGTAAAAATCATAAAGGGTGTCATGGTAGAGGGCGCGTTATCGAAGGCTAATCTTGGTCAGGCTCACAACTCGCTTATCCATGTTCTCCACAAAGAATATGGTATGGACGTATCGATCGGCCTGATCAACAATACTCAGTTTATTGCCAATCAATATCTTCTTCACCGTTGTTTTTCGATCGGCATCAAAGATTGTGTGAGCGAAATCGCCCAAGAAACCGAAAACATCGCTTATAAATGCTTCATCGAGGCGAAAGACACCGAGGCCAGTATCTCGCATGAACGTATCAGAGAGCTGAAAATCTGCGCG
>Ga0214919_10009789_pt1 | contig 12296 bp, 12 predicted proteins | sample LL1503_MetaG_FD_177994 | JGI IMG/M metagenome (GOLD analysis project Ga0214919, IMG submission 177994) | Freshwater microbial communities from Lake Lanier, Atlanta, Georgia, United States - LL-1503 | ecosystem: Environmental > Aquatic > Freshwater > Lake | place: USA: Georgia | collected...
AGCGGCCGGCCGCTGTCGAGCGCGATCCGGCGCAGTTGCGCCAGGCACTCGCGCTGCGCCGCGCCGCTGGAGATGTCCGGCCCGACCTGGAAGATGCCGGTGTCGAGTTCGGCCAGCACGCCCACGAGGGATGCGATCTCGCTCCAGTCGGCGATCCGGCTGGCCACCGGCGAGCCGTCAGGCGTCATGTGGGTATTGGCGCGCGAAGTCGACAGGCCAAGCGCGCCCGCGCGCATGGCCTGCCTGACCGCATCGCGCATCTGCTTCAGGTCCGACTCGTTCGCCTTCTCGCTCAGCGCGCGCCGGCCCATCACGTACATGCGCAGGGCCGAATGACCGATGTAGGCGCCGTAGTTGATCCCCTTCGGCAGTCGCTCGACGTGGTCGAGGTACTCCGGAAACGTTTCCCAGGCCCAGTCGATGCCGGCCAGCATCGACTCGGTGGGAATGTCCTCGACCGCAGTCAGGCAGCGCGCGAACCACTCCCGCTCCTCGGGCTTGCAGGGCGCCAGCGCGAAGCCGCAGTTGCCCATCACGACCGAGGTCACGCCGTGCCAGCTGGAGCAGCTTCCCTCGGTGTCCCACGACACCTGCGCATCCATGTGGGTGTGGCCGTCGATGAACCCGGGCGAGACGATCAACCCTTCGGCGTCGATCGTCTCCCTGGCCGACTCGCGGATGCGGCCGATTTCGGCAATCCGCCCGCCCACCACGCCCACGTCGGCGCGAAACCGCGGGCTGCCCGAGCCATCCACCACGGTGCCATTGCGAACCACCAGATCAAAAGCCATTGGGCGTCTCCGTTGTAACGAATCAGCGGCGCCGGGGCTCGAAGAAGGCACGAGCGGGGACCCGCATCGAATCGAAATGTACGCGAAAGATCGGGATCGCGCGGCGGATCGAATGCAATCGCATCGTGGCAAAATGCACCATGTCCACCGCCCGCAACCTGCGCAACTTGCTGTGCCTCGAGGATTTCGAGCCCGCGGCGCGCGGCTTTCTGCCGCGCCCGATCTTCGGGTACATCTCGGGCGGGGTTGAGACCGACGCGTCGTTGCGTGCCAACCGCAGCGCGTTCGACGACTACCATTTCGTCCCGCGCGTCCTCGTCGATACGCGCGGACGCAACCAGAAGCGGGAACTCCTGGGGCAACCCTACGACCTGCCGTTCGGCATCCCGCCGATGGGCGGGATCATGCTGGCCGCCTACGACGGCGACGCCGTGCTGGCCCGCACTGCGGGAGCGCTGAACCTCCCGATGATCCAGAGCGGCGCCTCGCTCACGAAGCTCGAGCGAATCCACGAAATCAATTCCAGGGCGTGGTTCCAGGCCTACCTGCCGGGGGAACATTCGATCATCACGCCGCTGGTGGAACGCGCCCAGCATGCGGGGTTCGGAACGCTGGTGCTGACCGTGGACGTGCAGGTGTCGGCGAATCGCGAGAACAATGTCCGCACCGGCTATGGCTCGCCGCTGAAGCCCACGCTGCGTCTTGGCTGGGACGGCGCCATCCGGCCGCGCTGGCTGTTCGGCACATTGCTTCGCACGCTGATGAACCACGGCCTGCCCCACCTGGAGAACATGGGCTTCGAGCGTACGCCGGTCCTGTCCGGGTCCGTCGAGCGGCCCCAGACGCCGCGCGACGGGCTCGCATGGGAGCACGTGGAGCTCATGCGCAAGCTTTGGAAAGGCAAGCTCGTGCTGAAGGGCGTGCTTGCGCGCGAGGACATCCGCATCGCGCGGGAAAGCGGCGTCGACGGCATCATGGTGTCGAACCACGGCGGCCGCCAGCTTGACTACACGGTCTCGCCCCTCCGGATGCTGCCGATGGCGAAAGCGGAGGCGGGCGGCATGGCGATCATGCTCGACAGCGGGGTGCGACGCGGCACGGACGTTCTGAAGGCCCTGGCCCTGGGCGCCGACTTCGTGTTCATTGGCCGGCCGTTCCTCTATGCGGTGGCGCTCGGCGGAGAGGCGGGCTTGCGCCATGCGGTCAGGCTTTTGCGCGATGAGATCGATCGCAACATGGCGATGCTCGGCATCTCCGAGCTCGGGCAGCTGAAACGCGAGATGCTGGTCCCGAGCACGGGGCCGGTTTACGCCTAGCTTTCAGCCCCCGGTTGCGGGCCGGGAAAACTAGAGGACGACCGTCTGCTCGCCGTCGCTGTGCTTTTCTATGCGACCGATCGTCCACACCGTCTCGCCGCCATCGGCCAGGATCTTCGAAGCCTGCGCCGCATGCTCCGCCGCAACCACGATCACCATGCCGATGCCGCAGTTGAAGACGCGGTGCATCTCGTCCTCGGCGACGCCGCCCTCGGACTTCAGCCACTCGAACAGCGGCGGCCGCGGCCACGATTTCCCATCGATGACGGCGCGCGTGCCGTCGGGCAGCACGCGCGGTACGTTGCCGGTGATGCCCCCGCCGGTGATGTGTGCGAGGCCTTTGACCGGCAGCGCCTGCATCAGCGCCAGGGCCGATTTGACGTAGATGCGCGTCGGTTCGATCAGGACGTCCTCGAGGGAACGGCCATGGAAATCCGCCCTGAGGTCCGGTTTCGCGCGCTCGAGGATCTTGCGAACCAGCGAGTACCCGTTGGAGTGCGCGCCGCTGGACGCCAGGCCGAGCACCACGTCGCCCGGCACGATCGTCTTCCCGGTGATGATGCTTTCCTTCTCCACCACCCCGACACAGAACCCCGCGAGGTCGTACTCGCCCTCGGGGTACATTCCCGGCATTTCCGCGGTCTCGCCGCCGATCAGCGCGCAGCCGGCGTACTCGCAGCCCTGCGCGATGCCCTTGATCACGGAGGCGGCCACCGCGGTGTCGAGCTTGCCGCAGGCGAAATAGTCGAGGAAGAACAAGGGCTCCGCGCCCTGCACCAGCACGTCGTTGACGCTCATCGCCACGAGGTCGATGCCCACCGTGTCATGCCGGCCCAGCATGAACGCAAGCTTGAGCTTGGTCCCGACGCCGTCCGTGCCGGACACCAGCACCGGCTGCCGGTACTTCTTGGGCAGTTCCATCAGCGCGCCGAACCCGCCAATGCCGGCGAGCACCTCGGGCCGCATGGTGCGGCGGGCGAACGGCTTGATGGTTTCAACCAGCGCATCCCCGGCGTCGATATCGACGCCGGCATCGCGGTAGGACAGGCCTTTGCTCATTGAGAAAACCGGGGGAAGTAGGCCGCGCGGGCGTGTTAAAGTGGGGGCACAGGCAATCCGTCTTTTCCTCTCGCATTTTACGTCAAATGAATGGCCTTGGCTTAGCGAACCCGCGCATGTGGTCATGGCTCGCCATCGCGGCAATCGGCGCGTGGCTGGTCTGGCTGCTGTCGCCCATCCTCGCCCCGTTCCTCGCGGGCGCGATCATCGCGTATGTCCTCAACCCGCTCGTAAACCGGCTCGAGCCCCGCATCGGGCGCACCGCGTCGGTGATCATCGTGATGCTGCTGGCCCTCGTGGTCGTGATCGGGCTCATGCTCGTGGTGCTGCCGCTCTTCTACCGGGAGGCGCGGATGATGATGGACCGCCTGCCGGACTTCCTGACCTGGCTGAACAACAATATCGCCCCGCTGATGCAGACGCACCTGGGCATGGCAATCGTGTTCGACCTGGAGTCCGCCAAGCAGTTCCTGACCCAGCTGGTCCAGACCAACCGTGGCCTCGTGCAGCAGCTGCTCGGATCGCTGCAGATCGGCGGCCTCGCGCTGCTCGGCTTCCTCATCAACCTGCTGCTGGTGCCGGTGGTGCTGTTCTACCTCCTGCGCGACTGGAACGATCTGCTCGCCCGCATCGGCCGTGTTCTCCCTCGCGGGCGGCGCGCGCAGATCCTCACCATCGCCGGCGAGATCGACGCCGTGCTGGCCGAGTTCCTGCGCGGGCAGCTGCTGGTGATCGTGGTAATGGTCCTCTTCTACTCCGGCGCGCTGTGGCTCGCGGACCTCGATTTCGCCCTGCCGATCGGCGTGATCACCGGCGGCCTCGTCTTCATCCCGTATGTCGGCGCCTTCATCGGGACTGCACTCGGCACCGTCGCCGCCCTGCTGCAGTTCGACAGCTTCACCGGGGTCCTCTTCGTCTGGATCGCCTTCGGCGCGGGCCAGGCACTGGAAGGCATGCTGGTGACGCCCACGCTGGTCGGAAAGCGCATCGGCCTGCATCCGGTCGCCGTGATATTCGCGCTGCTCGCGTTCGGGCAGGTGTTCGGCTTTTTCGGCGTGCTGCTCGCGTTGCCGGCCAGTGCGGCGCTGCTGGTAGGCATGCGGCACATGGGCGCCGCGTACCTGGCGAGCCCGCTCTACGGCAAATCGACCGACACCGGGCGCGAGGACACGGGCAAGTGAGCATGCGGCAGTTGGTGCTCGGGATCTCCCCCCCGCCCGAGCCCACCTTTGCAGGGTTCGTCACGGGACGCAACGATGAGCTGATGGCCCGGCTGCACTCCCTGGCCGCCGGGACGCTGGGCGAGACGGTGGTGTACCTCTGGGGCGAACGCGGCGCAGGCCGTACCCACCTGCTGGGCGCCACCCTGCGCGCCGCGACAGACCCGGCCCGCCTCTTCGTGACCGACGACGTCGACAGGCTGGACGAACCGGCCCAGATTGCGCTCTTCAACCAGATCAACGCGGTCCGCGAGCCCTCCGGCACACCCGGCGGCACCGTGCTCGCCACAGGCTCCGCCCCACCCGCACAGCTGGCGCTGCGCGACGACCTCAAGAGCCGCCTCGCCTGGGGCCTCGTGTACCAGGTTCATCCGCTGACCGACGCAGAAAAGGCCGACTACCTTCGTGAAGAGGCCGCCCGGCGCGGGCTGCGCATAGGCGACGAGGTCGTCGGCTACCTGCTGACTCACGTCCGCCGCGACCTGCCCACGCTCGTCTCCATCCTCGACCACCTCGACGAGTATTCGCTGTCGCGCAAACGCCCGCTCACGCTGCCGCTGGTGCGTGAGGCACTGGGAGCGATGCAATGAGCGCCGCGGATCTGGCGCTGTTCGACCTCGACAACACGCTGCTGGCCGGGGACAGCGACTATGAATGGGGCCAGTTCCTGATCGACCGGGGCGTGCTGGACCGCGATGCCTACGAGGTGCGGAACACCGCCTTCTTCGAGCAATACAAGGCCGGCACGCTGGATATCCACGCATACCTGCAGTTCGCCCTCGAACCGCTCGCCCGGCACACGCCGGAAGACCTTGCCCGCTGGCACGCCGACTTCATGGACACGCGCATCCGCCCGATGATCGGCCGGCAGGCCCAGGCGCTGGTCCGCCGGCACCTCGACGCCGGAGACCTGTGCGCCGTGGTCACGGCAACCAACAGCTTCGTGACTGCACCGATCGCGCGCGAATTCGGCATCCCGCACCTGATCGCCACCGAACCCGAGCGGGCCGGCGACCGGTTCACGGGGCGCGTGGCGGGCACCCCCTGCTTCAAGGAGGGAAAGATTACCCGGGTACAAGACTGGCTGGCGGGGCTGGGACGCCCGCTGGAGGCTTTTTCGCTTAGCACGTTCTACAGCGACTCGCAAAACGACCTGCCCCTGCTTTCTCTGGTAAAACAGCCGGTAGCCGTCGACCCGGACGAGAAACTGGCCGCCGAGGCGGCCCGCCGCGGCTGGCCGGTAATCTCACTAAGATAAAATTCAGGAGGCATGATCAAGAAGTTCATCCGCAAGGTGCTCGGCCTCAAAGCCGAAGGACCGCTCCGCGTCCCGCACGCCAAGCACGCCATCGACCGCAGCCGGATCAGCCCGGCGGCGCTCAAGGTATGCGGCGCACTGCAGGAAGCCGGATTCTCGGCCTACGTAGTCGGGGGCGCCGTCCGCGACCTGCTGCTCGGCGCCACGCCCAAGGACTACGACGTGGCCACCAACGCCCGCCCGGAGCAGGTGAAGCCGCTGTTTCGCCGCGCGCTGCTCATCGGCCGGCGCTTTCGCATCGTCCACGTGATCATTGGCCAGGAGACCATCGAGGTCTCGACCTTCCGCGCAGCGGAGTCAGCCGACGCGCAGAAGGACGAGCACGGTCGCGTGCTGCGCGACAACGTGTTCGGCACGCAGGAGGAAGACGCCCTGCGCCGCGACTTCTCGGTGAACGCCCTCTATTACGACCCCGCAACGGAAGAAATCATCGACTTCCACGAAGGGCTGTCCGACCTCAAGAAGCGCACCATGCGCGTGATCGGCGACCCGGCAGTGCGCTACCGGGAGGACCCGGTACGGATGTTGCGCGCGGTCAGGCTGGCGGCCAAGCTCGGGCTGTCGATCGAGGCCAGCGCGCGCGCGCCCATCAAGAAAATGGCGCCGCTGATCGGCAACGTGCCGCCGGCGCGCCTGTTTGACGAAATGCTGAAGCTCCTCATGTCCGGCCACGCCAGCGCCTGCGTGCGGCGCCTGCGCGACGAGGGCCTGTCGCAAGGCCTGCTGCCGCTGCTCGACGTGATCCTAGACCAGCCGCTGGGCGAGCGTTTCGTCACGCTGGCCCTTGCCCAGACCGACGAGCGGGTGAAGACCGACCGCCCCATCTCCCCGGCGTTCCTGTTCGCTTCGCTGCTCTGGCACGAGGTGCTGGCCAACTCCAAGGGGCGCGAGAAGAACGGCGAACGCCCGGCGCTCGCTCTGGAAGCCGCCATGGACGAGGTGCTCGAGACGCAGTGCGAAAAACTTGCGATCACCCGCAAGCTCACCGCCACCATGCGCGAGGTCTGGACCATGCAGCCGCGCTTCGAACAGCGCTCCGGGCAGCGCCCCCACCGCCTGCTCGAGTCGCCGCGATTCCGCATGTCTTACGATTTCCTTGCGCTGCGGGCGGCGAGCGGCGAGGTTCCCGAGGAGCTGGAAATCTGGTGGCGGTCCTTCCAGTTTGCCGACGAAGAGACGCGCCACGCGATGCTCCAGCCCGAAACCGGGCCCAAGCCGCGCAAGCGCCGCCGGCGCAAGAAGCCCGCCGATGGATCGTCCGGCCCATCGACGGATTCCGCGGCCGACGATTCCACCGGTTGAGGCCGGCTTGAGCACCAGCGCGTTCATCGGCCTCGGCGCCAACCTTGCTGACCCGGGCGCGCAGGTCCTGCGCGCGCTCGACGAACTGGCGCACCTCCCCCGCTGCGCGCTGGTGGCGCGCTCGTCCCTGTGGCGCTCGGCCCCGGTGGGAAATGCCGACCAGCCCGAATTCATCAACGCCGTCGCGCAGGTTGAGAGCACGCTGACGGCCGACGAACTGCTCGACGCACTGCAGAAGGTCGAATCCACCCATGGCCGCGTGCGCAGCTTCGCGAATGCGCCGCGCACGCTGGACCTCGACCTGCTGCTCTTCGGCGACGAGGTTCGCGCCACGCCGCGCCTCACGTTGCCGCACCCACGCATGCACGAGCGCGCGTTCGTGCTGAAGCCGCTGCTCGAGATCGCGCCCGATGCGCAGATCCCGGGTCACGGGTCCGCTGCGGATTGCCTCGGCGCCCTCGCGGGCCAACCCTGCGAGAAGGTCGGTGGATAAGCTCAACTACATCGTCGTGGAGGGACCGATCGGCGTGGGCAAGACCAGCCTCGCGAAAAAGCTCGCCACGCGCCTGTCGGCCGGCCTGCTCCTCGAGCAGCCGATGGAGAACCCCTTCCTCGCGCGCTTCTACGAGGACATGGCGAGGTTTGCGCTGCCGACGCAGCTTTTCTTCCTGTTCCAGCGCGCCAAACAGCTCGAACCGCTGGCGCAGAGCGACCTTTTCAGCCAGGTCACGGTCGCGGATTTCCTGCTCGACAAGGATCCCCTCTTCGCGCGCATCACCCTCTCGGGCGACGAGCTCGCGCTGTACGACCGCATCTTCGAGACCCTGAAGCCGCAGGCGCCGCAGCCTGACCTGGTGATCTACCTGCAGGCGCAACCCGACACGCTGATCGAGAGGGTGAGGAAACGCGGCGTGGACTTCGAGCGCCAGGTCAGCGAGGACTACCTCGCCCTGCTCGCCGAGACCTACACCCGGTTCTTTTACCATTACACTTCCGCCCCCGTGCTGATCGTGAATTCGGAGAACCTGAACTTCGTCGACCGGCCGGCCGATCTCGACCTGCTGATGCACCGCATCGCTACAATGCGCAGCCGCCGCGAGTTCTTCAACAGCGGCGGCTGACGACACTTAGGAGGCAAGGCGCCATGGCCAGACTTACCCTGCGCGATCTCGCGCGCCTGCACGGCGAACAGTCCAGGATCACCATGCTCACGGCCTATGACGCCAGCTTTGCGCGCGTCCTGGACGACGCCGGCGTGGAGACCCTGCTGATCGGCGACTCGCTCGGCATGGTGGTCCAAGGCCGGGACTCCACGCTGGCCGTAAAGCTGGAGGACATCGCCTACCACGTGGAATGCGTCGTGCGCGGCACCAAGCGCGCATTCATCCTCGGCGACCTTCCGTTCGGCAGCTACCATGAAGGGCGCGAGCAGGCGATGCGCAGCGCCGCGCGCCTGATGGCCGCAGGCGCGCAGATGGTGAAGCTCGAGGGCGGCGAGCTGATGGCCGAGACGGTGCGCTTCCTCTCGGAACGCGGCGTCCCCGTTTGCGGCCACGTGGGCCTGATCCCGCAGTCCGTGCATGCGCTGGGCGGCTTCCGGGTGCAGGGCCGTGACGAGGCCGGCGCGCGGCGCATCGTCGCCGATGCGAAAGCGCTGGCCGCGGCCGGGGCCAGCATGGTCGTCCTGGAGGCGATCCCGGCGGCCGTGGCGAAGGAGGTGACCGCCGCCATCCCCGTGCCCACGATCGGCATAGGCGCCGGCCCCGAGTGCTCCGGGCAGGTGCTGGTGATGCACGACATGCTCGGCGTGTCCGGCTACGAGCCCAAGTTCGCGCGCAATTTCATGCTGGGCGCGAGCGGCGTCGCCGATGCGGTGGCCCGCTATGTGGCCGCGGTCAAGGAGGGTTCCTTTCCCGGCCCGGAGAACTGCTACTGATGCGCATTGTAAGGTCGATTGCGGACCTGCGCGCCGCGCGCCGCGCGCTCGGCGAGTTGGCGTTCGTCCCGACCATGGGCAACCTGCATGCGGGGCACGTGTCACTCGTCCATCTCGCGCGCAGCCGCGCGAAGCACGTGGCGGCCAGCATCTTCGTGAACCGCCTGCAGTTCGCTCCCAGCGAGGATTTCGACAGCTACCCGCGCACCTTCGAGGCCGATTGCGAAAAGCTGCGCGCCGAGGGGGTGGAACTGCTGTTCGCCCCCGACGAACGCGTGCTGTACCCGCAGCCGCAGGCCTACATCGTCGAGCCGCCGCCGATCGCAACCGAGCTCGAAGGCGCCTTCCGTCCGCGTTTCTTCCATGGCGTGGCCACTGTCGTGCTCAAGCTGTTCAACTGCGTGCAGCCTGACGTAGCCGTGTTCGGCAAGAAGGACTACCAGCAGCTGATGATCGTGCGCAACATGGTGGCCCAGTTCGACCTGCCGCTGGAAATCGTGCCGGGCGAAACGGTGCGCGAAGCCGACGGGCTGGCCATGAGCTCGCGCAACACCTACCTCTCGGCCGCGGAACGAACCGAAGCACCGAGGCTCCATGCTGAGTTGGCGTCTATCGGCGAAGCGGTGCGCAGCGGTCGCACGAATTTCGACTCGCTGGTATCGCAGGCGACAAGCCGGCTGGCGGATGCAGGCTGGAAGCCGGACTATGTCTCGATACGGCGGCGCGCGGACCTGGCGCCCGCAACCGGCGGTGACGCCGGGCTGGTGGTACTGGGTGCCGCAAAACTCGGCGCCACGCGCTTGATCGACAACCTGGAAATCGCCCCGTAGGGCCGGCCCGGGGTCAGCCCGGGTAGGGATCGAACATCAGCGACTCGACCGGGCAGCCCACGGCCTTGGCGATCTGGTCCATGGCGTCGTCGGTGATGGCGACCGCCTGGAAATCCGCTTCGCCGCCCTTGGAGGTGATGAACGCCTTGGCGTCGGCCTCGTTGTTCCAGGTCACCACCGGATCCGGGGAGACCCCGTCGACCTGGCGGCAGATCGGAAAACCATCGGATTTGTAGACGATTGCGAACATTATTTTCCCCCCGCCTTGTGGGCAAAACTGTACCCCATGTGCGGCCCGGTTTCCACCCTTCAGAATCCTGCCACGGAACCATCGCTCCGGGGATCGAAACCGCCTTCCAGAGCGCCGTTCGGGTGCCGCACCAGCGCGCCGGCATGCCCCATGGTTTCTTCGAAATCCCCCAGTACTTCAACGTCATGGCCACGCGCTTTCAGGTCACCTATCACCGCAGTTCCGAGGCGCGCCTCGATCTTCAGCGTTTCGGACACCGAACCCCAGGTGCGGCCCAGCAGCCAGCGCGGGGCGCTGACCGCGCGCTGCACCGGCTGGTTGAAGACGGCGTAGCGGGTAAATACCGCCGCCTGGGTCTGCGGCTGCCCGTCCCCGCCCATGGTGCCGTAAACCATGGTGCGGCCATCGCGCAGGCGCGCCAGGGCCGGATTCAGCGTATGGAACGGACGCTTGCCCGGCTGCAGGCTGTTCACCGCCTCGGGGGACAGGGAAAAACTGCAGCCGCGGTTCTGCCAATTGATATGCGTACCCGGCAGGACCACGCCCGAACCGAACTCGTGATAGATGCTCTGGATGAAACTGACGGCACGTCCCTCCCCGTCGATCACGCCCATCCAGATGGTTCCGCCGGGCTTGGATTTACCGCCCCACGGTTTCGCCTTCTTCATGTCGATGTTGGCCGCCAAGGCCTTGAGCGCGGCATCCTCCAGCAGCGACTGCGGATCGACTTTCATGTACGCGGGATCGGTCACGTGCTTGTCGCGGATCTCGAGGAAGGCCTGCTTGGTTGCCTCCACCACGGCATGCACGTGGTCAGCGCTGTCGGCCTCAAGCTTCGCGAGGCCGAGGCGATCCAGGATGCCGAGGATCGCGAGCGAGAGCACGCCCTGCGTGGGCGGCGTCATGTTGTAGAGCGTGCCCGTGGAATGCGCGAGCTTCAGCGGCGTCACTTCGCGCGCCACGTAGCCTTCGAGGTCGGCGAGCGCAAGCGGGCTGCCGATCGCCGCAAGATCGGCGGCAATTGAGCGCGCAAGGTCGCCACGGTAGAAGTCGCCCAGCCCCGCTTCGGCGAGGCGCTCGAGCGTTGCCGCCAGGGTTTTCTGTGCAAACAGCGACCCGCGCACCGGCACACCACCGTCGGGCATGAATCGATCTGCAAAGCCCGGAACCGGCTCCAGTTCGGCCCGCTTTCCCGCCGTGTTCAGCTCCTGGCTGACCGTCACGGGTACGCCGTTGCGCGCATAGTAGATCGCGTCCGCAAGCAGGCGCGACAGGGGCAGGCGGCCGCCGAACCGCGCCGTGGATATCGCAAGTGCGCACTCCCAGCTTGCAATCGTGCCGGCCACCGTGTTGGCCGCCAGCGCGCCGCGGGGTGGAATGGCCTGCAGCCCTTTCGCCTTGTAGTAGTCGATCGACGCCGCAGCAGCCGCGGTACCCGAGCCGTCGATCGCCAGCGGATCCTGCCCCGGCGCCGCGAGCACCCAGAACGCATCGCCGCCGATGCCTGTCATGTGCGGGTAGACCACCGAGATCGTCGCCGCGGCCGCGACCATCGCTTCGATGGCGTTGCCGCCCTCGCGCAACACCGCGGTTGCCGACTGTGCGGCGAGCGAATGCGAGGCCACGGCTATGCCGCGCCGTGCGAAGCTGGTGTTGATCATTGCGTTCCCGGGAAGAATGGCGCGAAAGACCGGATGTTCCGGGTTTGCGGCGGCGCGCGCAAGCGCACTGGTCTAGAATCCGCCGACCGCCCGCCCCGCATCCTTGGAGAACGCGCATGGCCAGCAGGACCCCGGATGAGCAGTTCTTTGTTTCGGACATGTTCAAGGGCCGCGAGGGTTCGACACCCTTGCGCCCGGACCTGGGGCGCGTGCACGAGCCTGCACGCGACATCCCGGTGTATCGCACCTGCGACGTCCTGGTCGCAGGCGGCGGACCTTCGGGCACGGCCGCTGCAGCGGCCGCAGCAAAGATGGGCGCCGACGTGGTGCTGCTTGAGCGGCACAACCATCTCGGCGGACTGTCGACCGGAGGCCTGGTCATCTGGATCGACCGGATGACCGACTGGGACGGCGGCTTGGTGATTCGCGGATTCGCCGACGAGGTGTTCGCGCGCCTGCCGAAGGACGCAGTCGCCGGGCCGGGGCCGGAGGAATGGGGTTCGCGAAACCCGGAGCGCGCGGACTACTGGTCACACCGTACCAGCGCCTTCCATGGCGTGGTCACCTGGTCCCCGACCATCGACCCCGAGCGCCTGAAACTCCTCTCGCAGCA
>Ga0214919_10009790_pt1 | contig 12294 bp, 13 predicted proteins | sample LL1503_MetaG_FD_177994 | JGI IMG/M metagenome (GOLD analysis project Ga0214919, IMG submission 177994) | Freshwater microbial communities from Lake Lanier, Atlanta, Georgia, United States - LL-1503 | ecosystem: Environmental > Aquatic > Freshwater > Lake | place: USA: Georgia | collected...
CTCAAGATCTTTTGTCTCAACTCGTGGCTGCCATCCTAGGTGCGATGGTGTTGCTCAAAGCTTCCGAAGTGGCGGGATATTGGTTTGAATCTCAGGTGCAATCCAAATACACTGTTTGGGTTCAAAACAGCGCCTTTTTATTTTTTGCGGGTATCAAAGTGGTGCTCATCCTCATCGGGGCTTCACTTGTCAACTTCGCTTGGGCCATGCTGGCAGAAGCGCTGGTCGTTGCTTTAGCTCTCACGCTGGCGCTACACCGACTTGGGCCACCCCTTTACAGCCTGCGTATCAGTTATGACCGGTGTTGCGCCCTGCTCAAAGCAGGCTGGCCCTTGATGCTATCGAGCATTGCCGTCATGATCTACATGAAAATCGATCAGATCATGATCGGACAAATGCTGGGTAATGACGCCGTAGGCATCTACAGCGCTGCAGTGCGTATCAGCGAAATTTGGTACTTCATCGCGACAGCAGTCGCAGCCTCAGTATTGCCCGCCATTCTCGAAGCAAAGAAACACAGTGAGGGGCAGTATCGTCAACGGCTGCAAGGGCTTTTCGATCTGTTGACCTGGATGGCAATCATTGTTGCTTTGCCTGTGACTTTTTTTGCCACGCCCTTGGTCACCATGCTCTTTGGGGCAGATTACAGCGAGGCCGGCGGCGTATTGGCCATCCATGTGTGGGCAACCGTATTTGTTTTCCTGGGTGTAGCTGGTGGCAACTGGTTTTTAGCAGAAAACCAGCAACTTATCAGTTTGCAAAGAACTGCACTTGGTGCAGTTGTCAATGTGCTGTTGAACATCTTGTTGATTCCCATGATGGGTGTGGTAGGTGCTGCGTGGGCCACTTTGATCTCATACGCAATTGCAGCAATGCTGTCTGACGTGCTGCAACGCGCAACACGAGATATGTTCATGATGAAGCTGAAGTCGTTCAATCTATTGAGCAGCTTTCGCCGACTGACCGTATCAAAAGACTGGATCTGACATGCTGACTGAAATCAGAGCTCTGATACCGCAGCCCATCAAAGATTTCCTTAGAAGAATCATTTATGCCTATCGATGGGACCCTTGGCAACGAAGCTCATGGTCCCAAGAGGGCGAGGATCTCATCTTGGCCAGACTCTTCGGAGATAAGCGCCATGGTTTTTACGTCGACGTGGGAGCCCACCACCCCAAGCGTTTTTCCAATACCTACTATTTCTACAGACGCGGCTGGCGGGGTATCAACATAGATGCGATGCCTGGCAGCATGAATGCTTTTAACCGCTTACGCCCTTTGGATATCAATATCGAGCTTGGCATTGGCAGTCAGCCCGGAGAGTTGAATTTCTTTATGTTCAATGAACCGGCACTCAATGGCTTTGCTAAGGAGTTGGCGCAAAGCAGGGATCAATCCGACACCCCGTACAAGATCATTGGCACACGGAGTATCGAGGTTCGACCTTTATCACAGGTGCTCGAAGAACACCTGCCATCTGAACGCACCATTGATTTCATGAGTGTTGATGTGGAAGGGCTAGATCTGGATGTGTTGAGATCAAATAATTGGACTATTTATCGGCCCATGTACTTACTTGCAGAAATTCTCGACAGCAGTTTGCACGACATAGAGAAACATCAGGTAACTCACTTCATGGCTGAGGTAGGCTACCGCGTCTATGCAAAATGTGTACATACGGTAATTTTTAAAAACATGGATGCTTGAATGAAAAACTACAACCCCCAAAGTCAGACGCTTGTGACCGGCGGCTCAGGCTTTCTTGGCTCCCACCTGTGCGACCGATTGATCAAAGATGGCGTCGACGTGCTCTGCGTTGATAATTTTTTTACCGGGAGCAAACGCAATGTGGACCACTTGCTAGAGCATCCGCGCTTTGAACTGATGCGACATGACATCACATTACCGCTGTACGTAGAAGTTGATAGCATTTACAACTTGGCCTGCCCCGCTTCCCCTGTGCACTATCAGCACGACCCGGTTCAAACTACCAAAACCAGTGTGCATGGCGCCATCAACATGCTGGGGCTTGCTAAGCGCACCGGTGCCCGCATCTTGCAAGCGTCGACCAGCGAGGTGTATGGCGACCCCGAGGTACACCCCCAGCCCGAGAGCTACTGGGGCAAAGTCAACCCCATTGGGCCACGCTCGTGCTATGACGAAGGCAAGCGCTGCGCTGAAACACTTTTCTTTGATTACTGGCGCCAGCACCAACTTGAAATCAAGGTGGTGCGCATCTTCAACACCTATGGCCCGAGGATGCATCCGAATGATGGCCGCGTGGTCAGCAACTTCATTGTCCAAGCGCTCAAAGGTCAAGACATCAGCATCTATGGCGACGGACAGCAGACCCGATCGTTTTGCTATGTGGACGACTTGATCGAAGGTTTTGTGCGGATGATGGATAGCAATAGTGAATTCATAGGGCCAGTGAACATGGGTAACCCTGGCGAATTCACCATGCTTGAATTGGCTGAGCAGGTCATCCGACTGGTGGGTGGGCAATCCAAATTAGCGTTTCACCCTCTGCCTACCGATGATCCGAGGCAGCGTCAGCCCGACATCACACTGGCGCATTCAGCGCTGGGTTGGCAGCCCAAAGTCGCCTTGGAAGACGGCCTGAAAGAAACCATTGCGTATTTCAGAAAGCTGCTTGCATGAGCGAATTCACGCTGACCACGCCGGTCGCCTTCATTATTTTTAACCGTCCAGATACAACTGCCCTTGTTTTTGCGGAAATCGCCAAAGCACGCCCGCCCAAGTTGTTGGTCGTCGGTGATGGACCCAGAGCACATAAAGCAGGCGAAGCAGAACGGGTTGCTGCCACACGCGCCATCATTGATCAGGTCGATTGGCCCTGCGAAGTGCTGACTCATTTTTCACAGACAAATTTGGGTTGTAAAAAAAGAGTTTCCAGTGGCATCAACTGGATTTTTGAGCAAGTCGAGGAAGCGATTATTTTGGAAGATGACTGCCTGCCGGACCCCTCTTTTTTTAGGTTTTGCCAGGAATCTCTTCAACGCTACCGTCACGACGCCAGGATAGGAATGATCAGCGGTGACAATTTTCAGATCGGCCGCGCGCCGATAACAGATAGCTACTATTTCTCAAAATATGTGCATATATGGGGCTGGGCCAGTTGGCGTGACCGTTGGCAGGCTTATGACGTCGATATGGGCCTTTGGCCGCAGGTCCGCGATCAAAGACGCATTGAAGATCTTGTTCTTGAAAAATCCGAGGTGCCCTTCTGGCAATCGATTTTTGAACGCGTCTACCGCGGTGAGATCGACACTTGGGATTACCAATGGGTATTTGCCAACTGGTGCATGGGGCGTCTCAATATCCTGCCATCCGTGAACCTGATCTCGAACATCGGCTTCGGCGCTGACGCCACGCACACAACAGGCTCTAGCCCACTGGCGAACCTGCCTACAGGGTCTATGGCATTTCCACTGACACACCCGGGCATTCAAGCGAGAAACCGTGAGGCAGACCTTTACAGTGACAAACACTGTTTCAGAACTCCCTTGGCCCCCAGGGTTTATCGCCGGCTCGCCGAACGACTCAAAAGCTGGATGAACTGAATGTCTACTTGTCCTATTTGTTCCTCCGAAATGCGACACGTCTTCGAGGCGCAGGTATTAAAAAAATATCTAGCTCAATTCGAGGTTTGCGGCGCATGTGAGTATCTACGCGCCCGTGACCCCCATTGGTTAGATGAAGCTTATTCTTCAGCGATTGCTGCTGCTGATACCGGACTGGTCATGCGCAATATTTCTTTGGCTTTCAAGGTGGCGAGCACTTTGTTTTGGGTATTGGGCGAGCGCGGTAAGGGGCAGTACCTTGATGCGGCGGGCGGCTACGGCATGCTGACTCGGATGATGCGAGACCTTGGTTTTGATTTTTATTGGTCAGACAAGCACTGTGAAAACCTCATGGCGCGAGGTTTTGAATACGATCCGGACATACACCACTGTGAAGCTGTCACTGCCATGGAGGTGATGGAACATCTTACGAATCCTCTTGAATTTGTTGAGACCACACTCAAGGACACCGGCGCAGACAGCCTCATTTTTACTACTCAGCTTTATAAGGGGATGCCTCCGGCGCCTGACTGGTGGTATTACACGTTCGCAACCGGACAACATATAGGTTTTTTCAGCCGCAACACCCTCGACATACTTGGAAAAAAATTAGGTTTGAAATTCATCAGTGCGAATGGCATGCATATTCTTTCTCGCCATAGTCTTGACCAGAGTAAATTATTTTTGGCTACCAGGCCTTTGATTTCCAAAGTATCTTCAGCCATCATTCAGCGCATACTGGGTTCGAAAACAATTCCAGATCATTTGAAGATGATGCATACAGACTGAAGATCATTGGATGAAAATCGCTTACGACCATCAGATTTTCGGCTGGCAGCGTTATGGTGGGGTATCGCGTTATTTTTTTGAACTTGCAAGCCACATTAAAACCACGGGCGAAGTGTCTGTTGACTGTCGAATCATTTGTCCATTTCATGTCAATGAATACCTGCAGCAAGGTCGGTCTTCTGTGCATGTGACAGGGATTCATGCGCCAGCAGTGCGCCGCACGGGCCGTCTTTATCGAATCATTAATGAATTATTGGTGCCCTTCATCCTTTGGCGATGGCGGCCCGATGTTCTGCACGAAACTTATTACGCTAAAACAACCGTAAGCCCACGCGGATGTAAAACGGTTCTCACGGTGTTTGACATGATCCATGAGCTGTATCCCGAGTTTTTCCATGCTTGGGATCGCACCCGTGATGAAAAACGTGCAGCCGTCGCTCGCGCCGATCACATAGTCTGCATATCTGAAAATACTCGACAAGACTTGATTCGCTTATTGAATGTTCCTGCAGAAAAAACCACTGTCGTGCATTTGGGTTTTGCCCTTACCCATAGAAAAATAGCTAATTTGGCAAAACCTGAACGGCCTTTTATTTTGTTTGTTGGCGCCAGAGGCGGCTATAAAAACTTCGACCTCTTGCTCCAAGCCTATGCCGGGCGGTCACTACTGCGTGAGGGTTACGACCTTGTCGCCTTTGGTGGAGGTGATTTCAATGGCAATGAAAGGGCTCTCGTGCTCAGCCTTGGTCTCAACGAAAAACAGGTTCGCCAACTGGGCGGTGACGATGCCGTCCTCAGCGCCCTCTACCAACAAGCTTCGATCTTTGTTTACCCTTCGCTTTACGAAGGTTTCGGGATTCCCCCCTTGGAAGCCATGAGTTTGGACTGCCCAGTCATCTGCAGCAATACCAGTTCCATGCCTGAAGTGGTTGGCAACGCAGCTGTTCAATTCGATCCGCATAACATTGATTCAATTGCCAATGCATTGGAGGCAGTCATCACCAACCCAACTCTGCAGGCAGATCTTAGGCAACGAGGAAGAGAGCGTCTGCATGCCTTCTCTTGGCACCGATGCGCCCTGGAAACCCTTAATGTTTATCGGAAGTTATTGTCTTGATTATTTAATGCGCTGCATGAACTCACTCAAACAAACCATTAAGCACACTCTGCGCATTCTCGGCTTGGAATTACACCGTTTCAGCCCCGCCTCCTCCAAGAGTGCGCGCCTGATGGCCTGCCTCGATCACTGCGGGATCAATATGGTTCTTGATATTGGTGCAAACGAAGGGCAGTTTGGGGAAGAGTTGCGTGCCGGTGGGTACAAGGGCGGCATGGTTTCATTCGAACCTATGGCAGATGCGTATAACAAATTGTTATTGCGCAGCCAAAGCGATACGCAATGGCAGGTGGCTGCACGTTCGGCAATAGGGGCTGATCACGGAACGATAGAGCTCAATGTGTCCGCCAATTCGGTCAGTAGTTCGGTTTTGCCTATGCTTGCCGCACACATGAATGCAGCACCCGAGTCAGCCTATAGCGCCAGGGAAACAGTGCCACTGTTGGCACTTGACGAGGCTGCAGCCCCCTACGTAAAGGCGACTGACGATATTCTTCTGAAAATTGACACACAAGGCTATGAATGGCAAGTCCTTGATGGAGCGCCAAAACTGATTGCGAGGGCTCGCGCTGTTCTCATAGAGCTCTCACTGGTTCAGCTTTACGAGGGTCAACAACTATGGCTTGAATGCGTTGCCCGCTTAGAGTCTGCCGGGTTCACCCTTTGGGCCTTAGAGCCGGTTTTCGTCGATCTTAAGAACGGCCGCACATTACAAATGGATGGCTTTTTTGTCAGAAACTAAACCGTGAACACGCCAAAAATTTCCATCATCACACCGTCATTCAACCAAGTTGAATTTCTGGAGCGCACCATACGCTCTGTCATTGACCAGGATTACCCCAACATTGAATACATCGTCATTGACGGCGGTTCAACGGATGGAAGCGTTGACCTGATTAAAAAATATGAACATCGCCTAGCCTATTGGGTCAGCGAAATGGACCGAGGACAAGCCCATGCCATCAACAAGGGTCTTGAGCGGGCCACGGGTGACTGGGTTGCTTGGCAAAACTCGGATGACACTTATTACCCCGGTGTGTTTTCACAGCTGGCCTCGGTGGCTAAGTCCAACAGAGCTTTGCAGTTGATCATTGGGAATATGAATCTTATTGACAGGGATGATGTATTTCTGAGAGACCTAAAGTACGTCCGCCCAACTTATAAAAGCCTGCTGTCTGAAGGAATGGTTCTGGCTAATCAAGCGGCGTTTTGGCGACGTAGCCTCCATCAAGAAATTGGGTTGTTAAGCGAAGCTTTCGACTGCTGCTTCGACTACGAGTGGTTTTTACGCTTACTAGCCCACACAGATCAAAGCCATCATGTCAATGCACCCTGGGGAGCACTACGCCTTCACGAGCAAACAAAGACCAGCAACCGACAGGATGTTTTTGACCAGGAGTGCCGCCAGATTCTGTCTGGCCGTGAGCCCACTACTTTGGACAAGCGCTACCACCAGTTTCGACGCTTGTGCCTGATGCTGGCGCAAGGTGAACTGAGCTATGTGATGCGCGGATTGGTGGCGAGATTACACCGATGAAGATCAGCGTCATCACCGTCTGCTTCAACAGCCAAGCCACCATAGAGCGCTCCATCCAGTCGGTGGTTGATCAGCAGTGGCCTGAGGTCGAGCATATCGTGATAGACGGTGGCTCCACCGACGGCACACTGGCTATCTTGGAGCGATTTACACAGCACTTGGCCGTCTTGGTAAGTGAACCGGATAAGGGCATTTACGACGCCATGAACAAAGGTCTGTCTCGATTTACAGGCGATGTGGTTTGTTTCCTGAATGCTGATGATCAATACGCCGATACCACTGTGTTTGCTGAAGTTGTCCATCAGATGCGTATGTATCATCTTGATGCGCTTGTGACAGATGTTGGTTTTTTTGAACCTGACTACCCAACTCTCATGACTCGTCGCTACCGCTCAGGGCGATTTAGCCCCCAGCGTCTGTCTTGGGGATGGATGCCTGCCCACCCGGGCCTCTTTTTATCGAGCGATGTTATTCGACGCGTCGGACCCTTTAAGACTGACTATCGTATCGCTGGAGATTATGAATTCATTATCAGAGCTTTTCATGGACATCAATTAAATTACAAACACCTACCACGTGTTATGGTCAAAATGCAAGCTGGAGGAATCAGCAACAGCAGTTGGCGAAATAGACTTTTATTGAACATGGAAGTCGTACGCGCTTGTAAAGAGAATGGGATCAATACAAATCTCATGAAAATTTTACTCAAATACCCATTGAAACTACTTGAATTGATAGTATAGAAACCATAATGAATTCGAGTTTGATTTTTACAAGCTTTACTGCTTGTCATTTTATGATCTTAGTATCTAACTGCAAATCTAACTACAAATTAGTGGGTTGCGACTACATACCTTAGCAATTGAAAGTATAGATTTACTGTGAAACTGCTCATAACTGGCAGCACGGGCTTTGTAGGGCAACACCTCGTTACTGAATTGGCTAAACGCCATCTGTCATACAAACTGGCTGTCAAAAACAGTTTTAATGTTGGAAATGACGATCACTCTATCCATGTTGGTGACATCAACGCCCAAACAACTTGGTCGAATGCATTAGAGGGTGTGACTGATGTTGTTCACCTTGCGGCCCGGGTGCATATCACACAAGAAACCTCGACAGATGCCTATGCTGCATTTCGCGCAGTCAATACAGCAGGTACTTTAAATCTTGCTCGGCAAGCCGCTGCTGCAGGAGTGCGGCGGTTTGTTTTTTTAAGTTCTATTAAGGTCAATGGCGAGGGAAGCCCTCACGCGTATCTAGAAACCAATACGCCCGCCCCTGAAGATGCTTATGCTTTGTCCAAGTGGGAAGCCGAGCAAGGCTTGTGGGATATCTCTACCAAGACTGGCATGCAGGTGGTTATCTTGCGTATTCCTTTGGTGTACGGCCCAGGCGTAGGTGCCAACTTTCTGCAACTTCTTCAAACTGTTAACAAGGGCTGGCCCCTTCCCTTAAGGGGCATCGAAAACCGAAGAAGCTTGCTCTACATAGGTAATTTGGTCGATGCAATTCTTGCGGTGCTTGAACATCCTCATGCTGCAAACAAGCTGTATTTATTGTCGGATGGACAAGATGTTTCCACCAGCCAGTTGGTTGACCGTATTGCGCAGGCCTTGAATAAACCCCCGCTTTTGTTTGCAGTGCCGCAAGGATTAATTCGTGCTGCTGCGGGGGTGCTGGGAAAATCCAGTGCTATGGATCGCTTGTTTGGCTCTTTGTATTTGGACAGTTCCAAGATCCAGCAAGAACTTGGTTGGGTGCCGCCTTTTTCCCTGCAACAGGGTTTAGGTGAAACCGCGAACTGGTTTTTGAATACGCAGCATACGCTTCGCTGATACTTGGTACACACCATGTACCTTTCAGACCTTCTTTTCTCCCAAGGCTTTGGCACCCGTCGCATTTGCGCGGGCCTGGTGCAGCAAGGCTTGGTCAAAGTCGATACAGGTCGTGGCCTGATGTTGATCGATGAGGACCAAGACATGACACCGACCGAGGGCATGCGCTTTGAGGTGCAAGGTGTGACTTGGCAGTACTTTGCCAAGGCCTATATCCTGCTGCACAAACCTGCAGGAACCGAGTGTTCGCACAAGCCTTCTGTATGGCCAAGCGTTTACAGCTTATTGCCCGCGCCTTTGCGTCAACGCCCCGCGAAAACCGGCTTGCAAGGCGTGCAAGCGGTAGGGCGTTTAGACCAAGACACCACAGGCATGCTGTTGCTCAGTGACGATGGCCAGTTCATTCATCGCATGAGCTCACCCAAGCACCATGTACCCAAGTTGTATGAACTGACCACCGCTGATCCACTGGACGACAAGGTATGTCAAAAATTGCTCCATGGTGTGGTGCTGAACGACGACCCCAAGCCGGTCAAAGCGACAGCCTGCGAACAAGTGGGTAGCCATCAGCTACATCTGACCTTGACCGAGGGTAAATACCACCAAGTCAAACGCATGTTGGGTGCGGTGGGACACAAGGTGGTGGGTTTGCACCGCTCCCGTATCGGTGGTCTGGTGTTGCCAACCGATTTAGCTGCGGGGCAGTGGAAATGGTTGGACGAACATGATTTAGCACTGTGTTCTTCAGCCTAAGCCAAACCTTTTACAAACCCTGCGACCAAATCCAAGCTCTTGTGCGCTTGGTCTTTGTGGGGTGAATGCCCGCAATCGGGCAACACATGGCGCTCTACTGTGCCCGCTGTGTGTAACTCGTCCAAGTGACGCAAACTGCCATAGGTGTCATCTGCTCCTTGCAGCGCTAACACCGGTGCAGTGATGGCTTGGCATTCTTCGCGAATATCAAAGTTGCGAAACGCCTGCGACAGCCAGATGTCGTTCCATTGCCAAAAAGCACTGTCCACATCATCGTGGTAGCGCGACAACTTTTGGCGTAAATCTCCCTTTTCATAGGCTTGTTTGGCGGCCTCGATGGCGTGAAGCGTCATGTCTTCCACCATCAGGTGCGGCGCCATGACCACACAGCCCGTGACAGCAAACCGCGCAGCGTGTAGCAACGCAATGGTGCCACCATCCGAGTGCCCTATCAGCAAGGGTTGCGCTACACCCCACGCTTTCAGCAAAGCGGGCAATGCCTGCCAAGCTTCCTGGTGCATGTAATCAGCCCTCAGACGCCCGCTACCGCGAACATCTGGGATGGCTGGGGACTTGCCATACCCCTTTCGGGAATACACCCATCCAGCTCGCCCTGCTGCTTGGCACACTTGGGCTGGCCAATCTCCTTGGCGGCTTAGCCACATGGCCACCGAACCCAAGCCCTCATGCAGGAAAACCAGGGGGGCAAGATGGCTGGGACCGGGGATGTGACGAACTTCCATACCCGCACAATACCGCATAGACGCTGTCAAAATTTGTCAGTACATTCAACGGTTTTGACAAATGCTTCTGTTTGCCCATGGAACAACCTTCGGACAATGATGCCGAAACCTTGAAAAACCTGCGTGAAGCTGCGGGTTTGGATATGGCTCAACTCGCTGCCATGGCCAATTTGTCGCCTGGCCAGGTGCGTCAGCTGGAGGGCGGGGGCGATTCGAATTTTTATTCTGCGCAAATCAAAGCGCAAAGCATGCGCCGTGTGTTGCGTTTGTTGCAAAACCAACCCAGTCCGGAAGAAGTGGCGGCCCAAGCGGCCCAAGAACAAGCGCCCAAATCCGGCAATGTGATTGACGACATCATTCGCATGTCTGAAAAAAACCTGAAGCACACCATCGATACCTCATTGGTTCGTCGCTCGGGTAATCCCTATAAGGCCTTGCTGGTGGTCGGTGGTGCTTTGATTTTGGTGGTGGTTGTCATGAAATGGCAGTCCAGCCCAGAGAACTCCCCTCAGGTTTTGTCGGAGTGGGTCAGGCCTTTCAACACCCAACAGGTATCTGAAAATCCTGCTTCTCCCACTGAGTCTGCAACTTCTGTGCAAACCGCTGCCTTGCCACCTATCACTTCAACCCAAACCGTGACTGAAGTGGTCACACCACCTGTATCAACCACACCTGCGCCCGTCACAGAGCCCAAAGCCCCCATCAAACAGGACAGTTTGCCTACACCGGTGGCGGTTAGCGCGCAGCCAAACGATTGCAAACAGCTAAGCGCTGAGCCTGTACCTGCCTTTCCTATGTCGGTCAATAAAGCAGGTAGCTATGTGTATCTTTTATCGGCGAAAGATGCACAGGTCTGCGTAGAAGACGGCAAGCATGTCAGTAATGTGGTGAATTTGAAAGCCGGGGAGGGCAAAAGCATCCACGGCTCACCGCCTTGGGTGGTTGGCACCGTGCATATGGAACAGCTTCAAATATTTTTTCAAGGCGGTAAGGTGCTGCTTCCCAAGGATGCGGGGTCGCGTATTTTGCTTAAAGAACAGGCAGTCCAAAGCCGTCCAAATAATTTGCCACAATAAGGCCTCTACAGACAGCCCGGGTGGTGAAATTGGTAGACACAGCGGACTTAAAATCCGCCGCTATCCTGAATAAGGGGCGTACCGGTTCGATTCCGGTCCCGGGCACCACACGGCTTTTGTTACTCGACACAGCCACTGCTATCATGCTTTCATGTCCAAGTTCACCACCACTTTCGAGATCCACGTTCACGGTGCCGTGCCGTTGCGCGAAGAGGTCACTTTCGAGCAAATTCAAGACGCTTTGCGCTCGGTTTGGGTTTACGCCGGCGCGCGCTCATTAAGTGAGGGCGCTGACAGCTTTTACGAGGAAGAGCCGGGGATTCGTTTTGACGCCAACGACCATGTGCTGCAAATGTGCTGGACAGTAAAGGGTGAAGACGATTTCCGTCAAGCCTTGGATGAGATGTGCATGGCTTTGAACGACCTCACTTCGGCTGGTGCGGCTTTAGAGGTCACTTTTTATGACGCCGAATTCGACGAAGAAGATGAACAACAAGGACGCGATTCCCGTGACGATTTTTTGATGTTGTTTGTGGGCCCAACACCAGCAGCCATCATGCAAATACAGCGTGATTTGCTGGTGCAAGATTTGGTTAATTTGATGGAGCGCCACTTTGAAGCCTCAGAGCTTGATGATGTGGTGACCGAAGTAGACAAACTTTTCAGCAAACGCTTTGAATCGCTGGTGAGTTCCCTTGAAATCAGCAAGCCACCCAAAGGGCAGGGCGGTGGTGGCAGTGGCCATGGCGGCAGGCGGCCCAGGCATCTGCATTAACAACCCCTTTGTCGTTGCAATGACGGCAACCACCTGTTCGCTGCCCTTTGCAATCCCTGTACCTCCCCAGTCGCTAACAACT
>Ga0214919_10009792_pt1 | contig 12293 bp, 7 predicted proteins | sample LL1503_MetaG_FD_177994 | JGI IMG/M metagenome (GOLD analysis project Ga0214919, IMG submission 177994) | Freshwater microbial communities from Lake Lanier, Atlanta, Georgia, United States - LL-1503 | ecosystem: Environmental > Aquatic > Freshwater > Lake | place: USA: Georgia | collected 2015-03-15
AAATGAAAGACAACTGGGAAAAATCTTGTGACTTGGTGCTTGAGTCTGAAGGTGGTTACCAACTGACCACACTTGTTGGCGACTCAGGCGGTCAAACTTATGCGGGTATTGCTCGTAACCCAAACCCTCATTGGGAAGGTTGGAAGTTGATTGATAAGGGTGAAACACCCCCAAAAGAAATAGTCAGGTTATTTTACAAGGCTAACTTTTGGGACAAGATTCGTGGCGATGAATTGCCTGCTGGCGTTGATTACTTGGTTTACGACTTTGCTGTTAACGCTGGTGTTAGTCGTGCAGTGAAAACTTTGCAGTCCGCAGTAGGTACAAACCCTGATGGCGCTATTGGCCCAGCAACCATTGCAGCAGTTAAATCAAGCACCGACTTGGTTGAGAAATTTAGCAATGTTAAAGAAGCCTTTTACAAGGGTATTATTGAGCGTAAGCCAGACCAAGCTAGGTTTATCAAGGGGTGGCTCAATAGAGTGGCGCACGTTCAATCTGTTGCAGACACAATGGTGACATAAAATTTAAGGTGAGCCATGGCCGTAATCTCAAATCGAACTTTTGGGGGTATTAGCCCCAGAACTTCTGCTCGCTACTTGCAAGACACACAAGCGCAAACCGCGCTTAACTGTACAGTTTTTGCCGGTTCGTTACTTCCGTTAAAAAATTACGGCTCAACGGTTGCAACTGCAAGTAAAGTAGGAACTCCGGCTACTATTTACCGATTCGGTCAAGATGCTGCTTCTGACAGTCAATACTGGTTTAACTTTTTAACTGATGTAGATGTTTGCCGTAGCCAAATTGCTGGGGATACTTCGGAATGGACTTTTTACACCGATGGAACTTTACCCAAGGCTACGTACAACTCACTGGCTTTGTCTGGGGCTGACTACCCATACGTGTCTCGACCATTGGGATTACCCGCACCGAGTTCTGGGGCTACAACTAGCGCGGGAGGTAGCGTTGCCACTGTAGTTACGTTGTACTCCAGCATACTGGCTGATTTAGTTAGCGGCTTTAAAATTCAAGTTTCGTTGGTAACTCCTACAGGGGATGCAAGTTTTACTGGCTCTAGTATCACAATTGTTTCCGCAACTCCGGCAGGTATTGCTTCTCAAATAACTGCGATGACTGATCTTGACGCTGTTGTTTCTGGTACAAGCATTGTTGTAAGCCGAACAGGCGCTACTCCGGGATATACGTTTTATCTCCGCTACCAAACAGGATTAACATCCGGCGGTAGTCCGGTTCCAATTTACGCAACTCTTGTTTCTTCTGTAGACAACGTAATTGCAGAAACTAGGGTTTACACGTATACGTATGTTTCTAAAGAATCCGGGTTTGAATTTGAATCGGCTCCGGCTCCGGCTTCAACCGATGTAACTGTAGGTTCTGGACAATCTGTAACTATAAGTTCGTTTGCAACTTTACCTTCTGGGTATAACATAACCCACAAACGAATTTATCGTTCTACAGCAGGAACTTACTTATTCGTAGATGAAATTTCAGCCGCTACCAGTACGTACACCGATACAAAACTTGCCGAAGACTTAGGCGAAGAAGTGCCTAGCATTACATGGTTAATGCCCCCCGCCACCCTTAAAGGGCTTATTAATATGCCCAATGGGTATATGGCCGGGTTTACAGGGCGGGATGTTTATTTTTCTGACCCATACCATCCTGCTGCTTGGCCTATAGGCTACATGCAATCGTTTGATTTTCCAGTTGTTGGCCTTGGTCGCATGGACACTACCCTTGCTGTACTAACTACTGGAGTACCTTACTTTGTACAAGGTACAAGTCCTGACGCGGTTACTATAGTTAAAACAGACGTAGAACAATCTTGCGTAGCTAAACGTAGTATTGTTAGTGTAAGCGGTTCGGTTATTTATGCCAGTCCTGATGGATTAGTAATGCTAAGCCCTAGCGGCTCTAAATTAATAACGGAACGAATGTTTACTCGGGCGCAATGGCAGTCTTTGTTTTTACCGTCGTCAATTGAGGCATACCAACACGATCTTAAATATGTGGCGTTTTATAATAACGGAGCTACGTCGGGCGGATTTATATACGATCTTACAACGGGCGAATTCGCAACAAATGATATTTATGCTACTGCTGGGTATAACGATCTTATCAATGATAATTTGTATCTTGCTTTTGCTGATCGTTCTATAAAAGTATGGCTTGGTGGTTCCAATAAAACTGCTACTTGGAAATCCAAAAAATTTACAATGCCGTACAGCATATATTTTACCTGTGCGCAAGTTGACGCAGAAACATATCCGGTTACCGCAAAGTTTTATGTTGAAGGTAGTTTAGTCCATACGCAAACTGTTGCAAGCCGGTTGCCTTTCCGTTTACCGTCGGCTGTTGGTAAAGACTGGGAAATTCAAATAGAAACTGCGTACGAAGTATTTGGTTATGCTATGGCGCAATCTATGGAGGAATTGCGCGGTGTCTAAACTTCCAACAATATCGTCAGATATACCTAAAGATTTACGAACTTTTACGGATCGTATTCGTGAAATAATTAATGTTGATTTAGTCAAACGGGCGGACTTACTAAATACTGGAGTTGTAACTACCAACGCCGCAGGCAATCTTATTGCCCCAACTACTAGTACAGTTTCTACAGTTGCGCAAACTTTACTACCCCCACCTTTACCAACAGGGCTTGCTGCTGCTGCGGCTATACAAAACGTCATTCTTACGTGGGATGCTCCTGCGTATTACGGACACGCGTATACCGAAGTTTGGGGTGCGGATAGTAACAATATAGGCGTAGCGGTACTAGTAGGTTCAGCACCCGGAGCAATTTATACTGATCCTTTAGGGCCCAATAAAACTAGGTACTACTGGATTAGGTTTGTAAATGGATTGGATGAAAAAAGCGCATACAACCTTAGTAATGGTACTTCTGCTACTACTGGTACTGATGTAGCGTACGTGCTTGGGATATTAGCCGGACAAATTACTGCCAGCGAATTAAACAACAGTTTAGGAAGTCGCATTAACTTAATTGACGTTGGCGCAACTGCGCTTACTGTTAAAGTTGGTAACTTAGAAACTACTTACGGCTCCACGGCAAGTGCAGCTAGTTCAGCCACTGCTGCTGCCGCTTCTGCGGCTACGGCAACACAAGCTAAAGTTGATGCAATAACCGCTCAAGGTGGGGCGGCAAACAGCGCAACAACAGCTACCACTAAAGCAAGTGAGGCCGCGACAAGTGCAACGAATGCTTCGGGATCAGCTTCAAACGCAAGTACCTACGCAACAACCGCCAGCACTGCGGCAACCAACGCGGGAAACTCAGCAACAGCCGCTGCGACAAGCGCCACAAATGCAGCCACTTACGCCACTAACTCCGAAACTTCTTCCACTGCTAGCAATACCGCCAAAGTAGCTGCTCAATCCGCGCAAACTGCCGCAGGGAGTTCAGCAACCGCAGCCGCGACCAGTGCAAGTACAGCGACCACCAAAGCATCAGACGCAGCGACAAGTGCGACGACGGCTAGCACAGCGGCAACTACTGCAACAACTAAAGCGGGAGATGCGCTAACCTATTCCAACAACGCGGCAACAAGTGCAAATAATGCCGCAGGCAGCGCTACTACGGCTGCAAGTGAAGCTGGGATAGCAACTACTGCTAAAAACGCAGCGGGGGTTTCGGCAACGGCTGCGGGGGTTAGCCAAACAGCAGCGGCGAATTCTGCCACTTCGGCATCGGGTAGTGCGTCCTCTGCTGCAACCTCGCTGTCTAATGTTCGGGCTACCATATTTGGTACGAGCCTTGGGCTACCGTTGGAGCAGTGGGATTTAGCAAGCCAGTCTATTGTTACTGTTAGTGATGGAAAAGTAGGGAATTCAGTACTTAGACTTTCTGGTGGTGGTGGTTATCCGAATCAAGGAAATTATGTTCCGATTGACCCAACCAAAACTTACCGAACACGGTTTTGGGCGCGCCCAAGTTCGGGTAATACCACGGGGTTACTTTATTTTTCTTTACAGCAGTTTGTGGACAACGCAGGCAATACCGGCCCGGTCAATGGAGGTAGGTCGCCCTATAAACCATCGGGCCAAAACCCAACAGCGCATAACGCTACTTATGGAGCAGGTGCTTGGGGGGAATATAGTTATACGTGGACATCTGCGGACTGGCAGGCAGGCGTTAAGTATGTACGACCTGACTTTCTAAATAATTACCCTTCAGCGGCGGGGTACTGGGAAGTTCAAAACTTTACTTTTACAGATACCACTGAAATTTCAGCGCAAGTTCAAGTTGAGGCAACTGCAAGGGCGTCACAGACAGGTGATTTATATGCCCAGTACACTGTAAAGCTAGATGTAGACGGTAAAGTTAGCGGATATGGTTTAGCCTCTACGGGGCCAACTGGTGCAGGATCAACCTTTGAAGTACGCGCTGACAAATTTGTAATCGCTGCCCCCGCAGGCTCAGCCGCTGGGTATGTCCCATTTTCGGTGCTGACTGCACCAACAGTGATTGGCGGGGTAACTCTGCCTGCCGGTGTTTACGCCCAAAGCGCGTACATCTTGGACGGCCAGATCACCAATGCCAAGATAGCCAACCTCGCGGTAGACAATGCCAAGATTGCAGACCTAAGCGTTGCTAAGTTGACTGCTGGAAATATTGCTACTGGGCAATATATTCGATCTAGTAACTATGTAAGTGGTACATCCGGGTTTAACATAGATGCTAGCGGGGCTGCTCAATTCAATAACGTCACGGTTCGCGGTACTGTCTACGCTTCGGCAGGAACGTTTGCAGGGTCACTGTCCGCAGCAACAGGTACTTTTAGTGGAGCCTTGAGTGCAGCAACTGGAAGTTTTGCCGGTAGCCTAAGTGCAGCAACCGGAAGTTTTAGTGGAGACGTAACGGCTAGTACTTTTGCAACCACTCCCGATGCCACCGGCACTACTCAATTTAGAGCATTAAACACTGGCGCAGTTATAGCCGACTTGGTTGATATACGCCGCAGAACTGTTCTGGAGTATGGGACGCTTGACCCGACAGAAGTTATTAGTGGAATTTCCTCGTCTTCCTCCGCAAAGGAAGTTACATACTATCCTGCGGGAACAGTTTTTCGAGGCCAAATTCAACAAGTCGTTTACACAGTAAATCTACCCACTGACCTAAGCACTTATAACTCTAGCGGCAACCAGCCGTATTATGTTGCCGCTTACTTTAATGGCTCAATTAGAAGCTGGACTGGTTCATCGGGATCAACATACGATTTTTTTCTAAGAGCGCACGCAATGCCAGTTCGTACTTATTCAAATAGTGGGGCGTACTCAAATAATGGAAGAGTCTCTATGATTTTTGATTACGCAATGGTATTGACTTCTGGCACTTTTTCTTCATTTAGGCTTCCAACAGCTACATGGATTATTTATAAACTATGAGCTACTACAACACAATTGACACTCATGGGTTCCTTGCAGGGGGGGTTCTTGCCTCATTAGTGTCCGACCTGAACAGAGATCAAGTTGTAGAAGACGCGATCCCCGAAACAACACTTGGCTTTTTGGAGCGTTGGCGTTGGGTGCTAGGCCAGTGGGTTGCTGCTGTCGATTACCGAGGTCATTCTTGGTACAACCCGACAAATACAAATCAGGTTCACGACGCAAGTACATTTGACGACGCACCTCCTGAAGGCTGGGTTTACTGGGTTCCCGGTGAAAACAGAGTTACCAGTTCCGAACAGCGCACCGAGACACAGTGGGTATTAGTACGATCAATTCGAAACCGTCTGCTTAGTGAATCCGACTGGACGGATACGGCATCGGCCCCAGCCCGCCTTGGCGCAATGCACGAGGTATGGCAGTCTTATCGCCAAGCGCTGCGGGATATTTCTATTCAAACTAACCCTTTCTTAATCCAATGGCCGACAAAGCCCGGTGCCTATGTTGTTCACGACGACATACAGGATGAATACCTTGGTCAGGAGATTATTTAATGGCTCAAAGTTTTACCATCACAAGCGAAGATCGCTCCAAACGAGCAACTAGGTCATTGGTTGCAGAGCAGCTTAGCCTAGTTCAAAGCATTTACTGGCCCGGTTACTGGCAGGTGCTGAACTTCCCTGATGCGTTGCCGGTAAACAGTCTTTCCAGTCGTCACGTTATTGTCAGTGGCAGCATGATCGAACCTATGGGGACTTTGCCGATACGCGGGCCGGGTTGGATTACCAGCCGTGACACTGGAATGGTTCCGGCAGGTCAGTGGCGCAGAGAAAGCCCCGATGGCTGTGAAATTTGGTGCATCCGCGTGGCGGGGAAACCCTCGGCCCGCGTAGATCACGTTCAGATTATTTGCCTCAACGAGGGGGAAACGCATACTATCAACGCTGGAGAGAACCTGTTTGTGGCCCACGGCGTTTGCTTTATAGGCGCTCTGACGCTGGAGCCTTTCAGGCATTTCAAGCTCGGCGCGCAGGCAAAGACGGTTACTGCGCAGGGGCTGTGCTATTTTTTTGTCTGGCCGACTTCCCCACAATAAGTCATAATACGGACATGGCAGAACTTGTCTTTGACCAACGCGAACTTATAGGCCAATGGGTCGCTTCGCAGGTTAACCAAGTAGCCGATTGGGGTTCCTTTTACGCAATGGGTGTAGTAGACAAAGGCGAAGTCATAGCCGGAGTCGTAGTGAACAACTTCAACGGAGCAAATGCAACATGTCATATAGCCATAACGCGACACACGAAACTAATCATTCCGTTGTTCCGAGCGGTATGTGATTACGCATTCAACCACTGTAAACTAAAAAGACTAACAGGTATGGTTCCCAGTAATGAACCCCACATCTTGGCGTTTGATAAACACCTTGGTTTTGTGGAAGAGTTTGTAATGAAAGACGGCGCTCCCGGCGCTGATATGCATGTTCTTGTTTTGTGGCCCACCGATTGTCGGTGGCTGCGTAAGGAGTAGATTATGGGCGGTAAATCGTCACCACCACCACCGGACTACGGCCCGATGCAAAAGCTTGGGGAACAGCAGCTTGCTTTCGCCCAAAGACAATACGAAGAACTAAAGCCTACGCTTACTGCTGTTGCTAATCAGCAAATTGCTGCTCAAAAACAGCAAATGGATCAAGGGCAAGATTACTACAGGTATCAAACCGAAACTTTTAGGCCGCTTGAACAAGGGCTTGTTGCTGACGCAAATAGGTTTGCTACTGTTGACTATCGTGAAAATTTAGCGCGTGATGCTGCTGCCGCTTCGGCTAAAGCTTTTGGGCTTAGTAACGATATGGCTTCTCGTGCGGCTGCTGCTCGTGGCATTAACCCCAACTCAGGTGCGGCAATGGCTTTGCAAAACCAAAACGCTTTAGGTCTTGCCGCAGCACGGGCAAATGCTATGACTGGTTCACGATTCCAAGCTGAACAAATGGGTTATGCCCGCAAGCTTGATGCTGCGGGCCTTGGACGTAACCTTGCTGGGGCTTCGACTGCTGCATATCAAGGAGCTACTAACGCGGGCACTGCTGGGGCGAGCACATCTATGGCTGGCGGCAATCAGTTTATGACTGGCCTTAACCAAGCAAGTGGTACGTACGGAAACATCCTCAATAACCAGACGAGTCAGTGGAACACGGCTGAAAGCAAAGCTGATCCGTTTGCAACAATTCTTGGAGCCGCAGCGCCAGCACTTATTGGTACATTTTCTGATCGCCGCCTTAAAGAAAATATTGAGCGCGTGGGTACGCACGAGCGTACGCAACTTCCCATCTACAAATTTAGCTACATCAAAACTCCTGACAAACAGTTTATTGGTGTTATGGCTGATGACGTTGAGAAAAAATATCCCGACATGGTTCACACCATGCCTAACGGCTTTAAGGCAGTCAATTACGACGGTCTGGGCATTCGTATGCTGGAGGTTTAATCATGGCTGATATTGCAAAAGGTCTTGCTATAGGCTACGGTATTGGCGAACGTGCGTACAACGCTTATCAACAAGCTGACGAGCAACGCCGAATTAAAGCTATTCAAAATGCTCAGACGGAGCAGTCGTATTCTCCTGATGACTTAGCTAGGCTTCAAGGTTTGTATAACCAACAACAGCAAGTTGTACAGGAATACACTGCCGCTCCGGGAATGGGCGCTGAACGTGGTGGGGCTGTATACGACGAAGCTGGCGCTCAAGCAGAAATGGCTCGGCGCGGTTTGATTGTTAATCCAAATGTCAGTCCTGCTGGGCAAGTGCAAGGTTTTAACTATGGGCTTTCGCAACGAGGAATGGGCGCAGATCGCGGCGCACCCGGCATGGATCAAACAATTCAAGCTCAACAAAGTGTAGCCCCTCGTGCGTCTTTCTTGGGCCAACAATACGACCCTAGTGCGCTGACTCCAGAAAAGATGAACAGCTTGCGGTACGGCGCTATGGCTGACGTTATTGGTGGCCGCGACCCTGCCGGTGCTTTGCGTATGCGCAATGAAATTACGCAAAATGATTTACGCATGGAAGAAGCCCAGCGTCAAAGGGAACTGCATCCGTTGACTTTAGAAGAAAGACAGTTAGCTGTAAACCAAGCCAAAGTTATGAATCCGTTGACTTTAGAAAGCGCAGAGTTAGGTATTAAAAATCAAAAAAATGAACTTTCGCTATTTCCGGGGAAATTAACTGGTCAAGCTTTAACAAATCAAGCTGCCGCGCTTGGACTTACTGAAACTGAAATGAATATTAAGTTAAAACAAGGTAACTTAAACGCAAGCAAAGCTTTTTCTGCATTCATGGCTGATGCTGCAAATGCAGGTAAGATTCCTTCTGCGCAAGAAATGTATGCTTTTGCTAAAACACATGACGCTGACCCAGCCCACGTAATGAATTTAGCTTTAGGGCAATTAAATCTTGATGAAAAAACTGCCACCGCAAAAATTAAAACAACCTTAGAAGGACTTGGTGCTGCTGCTGCTGGCGGAACACCCACGCTTAACAAATTTCTTGCGGACAAGTTTGATCCGGATGCAAATGATGGAGTAAGCCCAACAATTGTTGGTGATGCTAAAACTGGTTTTAAAATTATGTATGGCAATAAACCATTGCCGGGGTATGAAGGAAACTACAAAAGCCTTGACCATATTGTTGCGACTGTGCAAGGCCGCATAAAAGGTGATCCTTTAGGCTCAGCTTTAACAATAGCAGACTTAGACCTTAAAAAAGCGCACACAGCTTATTACGAAACTGCAAGAAATCAAGCTGCAAAAAACCCAGACCAAATTGTTAGTTCCCAAATGGGCTTTCAAATAGACTCCAAAACTGGTGAAAGGATTCAAGTTATAAGCGGACTGCGCCATAACAAACAAACTGGTGCGCTTGAAACTTTTAGTATGCCGCTAACCGGAAATGCTTTTATCCCACAGTCTGCATTTGATCCTGCCAAATTAGCAAAGCGTGTTGAGCAACTAGTTGGACAAGACATGCCCGGCGCACCTTTAAAAGATGGAAAAAAACAAAAGTTTACTGAAGAGACTGCTAACATATATGCAACTGACGAAATTATTAATTCTTATGTTAAGAAAAATAATGTCGATTTAGATGCACAAAGCGATGCTGCTGCGGTAAATAATAGCTCAAGTGGAAGAAAACCTTCCATTCCTGCTGCTCCTGCTGCTGCTCCTGCTGCTCCTGCTGGTTTAAATACTCAACAACCCGCTCCGTACAGTATGTACAGCCAAGAGTATCTTGCTAGGCGAGAAGCGGAAGCTCAACAAGCTAGGGCTGAGCGGGAAGCTTTACTTCGGCGAATAGAAAGCCAAAACAAAAACCGTCCACAAACAACCTATACTCCCAATACTCTTCTTGCTCCCCGGTAGGAACCAATATGCCGTCAATTGCTCAACTTCGCTCCGCTCTTGGGTCTTTTGCCGACGACAAAAACGACGAGCAACTTCTACAAGCGGTTGCCGAAGCTAAAGGTCAATCGGTAAATGACGTAGCGGATCGGTACGGGTACAACCCAACATCATCTGGCCCTACGGCAAAACGGTTTGGAGCTTCGGTTGACCAGTACCAAGCTGGGCTTTATGGTTTAGGTGAAGCAGTTACTGGCGCTGACTTCTTTAAAAGAAACCGGATTGCAAACGAATTTGGGGCTAACGTCGCAATGGAACGCGCCGCAAACCAAGGTGCGATTAATAGCTTTGAACAAGTACAGGGTGTAGGTGACTTGCCCAGTTACGTGGGTGGGCTTGCCATCCAATCTTTACCGTATGTTGGCGAAGCTTTGGTTGGTGGACTGGCTGCTCGTGGGCTGATGTCGGGAACTCGGGCTGCTGCTACGGCTGCTAGGGCTGCTGGCGATACCGGCGCGTTAACCGCTGCTACCAGACAACTTGGTGTTGGACAAATTGCTGGAGCCACTGCGGCTTCATACCCATCGTCAGTTGCAGATATTTTGCAAAATCAACGTGAGCAGGCTGGTACAACTGATTTAACTTCTGCCGCTCTGTATGGAATTCCGTACGCCGCCCTAAACGCGCTTGGTGAAACTGGGGTTATTGCTCGTGGTGGTGTAGCTCATGGCGGTATGGCTGCGCTAGACAACTTAAAAGGGTTTACAGGCGGGCTTACTCGGGCAGGCTACAACGCTGGTCGTATTGCTTTAGAAGAAGCAGTTGGCGAAACTGGTCAAGAAATGCTTAATCAACGTGGTCGCATGGCGGTTGACCCCAACGCTCAGTTTTTGTCTCCTGAAGCTTTGGCACGTTATAAAGAATCTGCTATTGGCGGCGCATTACTTGGTGGTGTGACTGGTGGTGCGGCTGGTGGGTGGAGACGTACTCAAGAAGGCGGCTTTGATTTAACTCAGAAAGATAACAACGCGCCCCCTCCCCCTTTGGGGCTTTCGTATAACCCGAACGCTGGGCAGTACGTTACGTTCCCTGATGGTTCTACCCGCCTTGCAAGCGATCCAATTATTGTTGACTCAACTGGCAACGCAAGTCTGGGTGCAAACCCCCCAACTGCGGCAGGAGCATCCATTGATTTAACTGCACCTAAACCTGTGAGTGCTGTTGCAACTCCGGGTGCAACAACGCCTGTACCGGGTGCAACTACACCTGCACTTACTCGTGACCCACGCGGTATTGAACTGCGCGATGTTTTTGGAGTTATTCCAACACCGCATTCAATGCAACTGTACGATGAAATTAAGCAGTCTGGGATTCCTCTGGATGCAGATATTCTTGCGCCAGTTTGGGCGTACGCTGCGGACAAACCTATGACCGGCAAACGGCTTGAAAAAGCCCAGCAATTGTTGGATGGCGCAATTATTGCCGCTCAAAAAGGAACTGCCAATGTCAGCACATCAACTACATCCGCAACCGGAACTCCAGCAAGCGTGGGAACTGGGGCTCCTGTCGTTCAAGGAAATCTGGCTCCTTCAGGATCAATTGCTCCTGTCGTCGGAACTGTGGGTGGAAATGCCTCCGGAGCTAACGCCACAAATGCTCAAGTTGCAATTTCTACAACTCCCCCCGGCCAATCAGTTACCCCTTTAGTTACAGCAACAGGAACCCCAAGTGGCAATCAAACCGCTCAAACCGCTCAAACCGTCAAAACAGAAACGCAAGGACAACAAACGTCCGCAACCTCCAATGCAGCTACCGCTACAGCCGCGCCGGTAACTAAAACTGTTAACGGTAAAAAAGTTCGAGTTGTCCCCAGTGGGACTTTGGGTACTGCTGTTTCCAATAATGGGTTGATTGTTCCTGATTCTGGAGTACAAACAGAACTTGCTCCGGAAAAAGCTGCTCAGGTTAAACAAGACGCTGCTGCTGCTCGAAGTTTATTAGTGCGGGCTTTTGGTGAACGTGATACTGCTATCTTGCACGATGCGTTAGTAGAAAACTTACCCCATGCAGAAGTTGCAACTAAACACGGTATCAGTCGAGGCCGCGTTGTTCAAATCGTAAGCCCGGCCAATGTCAAAGAAAAACTGGCTGCTGTTGGCGGAACTGAAGACCAACTTCGCACTTTACTGGGCGCACTGTCTACGCAGACACGCTCAGCTTCTCTTGCTAATGACCAAATTGCTCAAGCTGGAAATCAAGCCGTTGTTGACCAAGACTTGGAAGGTGCTGGTCTTGCCATCGTTAATAGCCAAGGTGGTTCGCAAGGCAATGTTCTTGACCGAACTGAAAAAGGCGTAAAGCTAAAAACCAAAGAAGTTGCTGCCAAGCTGGAAGGTTTACGCGAACAACTTGCATTGGCAGAAAAATCAGACGATCTTGACACTGCTGAAAAAGTCCAGAAAGAAATTAATG
>Ga0214919_10009793_pt1 | contig 12293 bp, 12 predicted proteins | sample LL1503_MetaG_FD_177994 | JGI IMG/M metagenome (GOLD analysis project Ga0214919, IMG submission 177994) | Freshwater microbial communities from Lake Lanier, Atlanta, Georgia, United States - LL-1503 | ecosystem: Environmental > Aquatic > Freshwater > Lake | place: USA: Georgia | collected...
TGACGCAGAAATCAAAAAATGGGCGCCGGTCGTTAAAAATTCTGGCGCGCGAGTGGACTAAAAGCGCAAGCTGGCTAAAAGCGTTTTCAACGCGCAAGACTATCGGGGGAAAAATGCTCAAAGGCCTTCACCACAATGCCTACCGCTGCCGTGATTCTGAAGAAACGCGCAAGTTCTACAGTGATTTTTTAGGTTTGCCGTTGGTACAAGCGTTTCAAATTCATGAAACAAAAAGCGGCAGAGCCACCAAGACGCTTCATTCTTTCTACCAAATGGACGATGGCTCCTGCCTGGCATTTTTTGAGGCGCCGGACATGCCCTTCGAGTTCAAGGTACAGCATGATTTTGACTTACATATTGCGCTCGAAGTGAGTCAGCAAGACCTGCACACCATGTTTGCTAAAGGCAAGGCGGCAGGGTTTGAAACGCGTGGTATTTCGGACCATGGTTTTATCGATTCGATTTATTTCCGCGATCCCAATGGCTATGTGATCGAGCTCACGGCCAAGCGCGACGGACATGATGGGTATATGCGAGCGGCGCGCGCATCAGCGCATCAGGTTTTGACGCAATGGCAGGCAGAAAAATCAGCGCCTGCGCCTTGAAGTCGGCGTGCCTGGTTTGAGGGCGAGCGTGGCGGCGTCTAAGTTGGTGCAAAAGCACCATGTCTATGTGGTGGAGTTGTCGCAAGATGTCTGGCGCGACGCGCATTTCCGAAAGTGCAACCCGACCACCTGCGCGCCGCAGCCTTGCGTCTATGTTGGGATGACTGGGCTGGACCCAGACCTGCGCTTTGATAAGCACAAGGCCGGGATCCAAGCGAGCAAATACGTGCGCGACTATGGCTTGCGACTGCTGCCAGAGTTGTTTGAGCACCTCAACCCAATGCCCTACGAGGATGCTCGTTACATGGAGGTTGACCTGGCGATCCGCTTGCGCCAGGCGGGCTACGGGGTATGGCAGGCCTGACCTGCTTGCCCAGCTTTAGTTAAGTGCGTCTTTGAGAGCCTTGCCGGGACGAAAACGCGGCGCCTTGGAGGCTTTAATTTTGATTGCTACGCCAGTTTTTGGGTTGCGCCCAGTACGTGCTTTGCGCTTAGTCACGCCAAAGGATCCAAAGCCGACCAAACTCACGGTGCCGCCTTTTTTCAGGGTCTTGGTCACTGCCTCAATAATGCTGGACAGGGCGCGACCGGCAGCGGCCTTAGAGATATCCGACTTGGCAGAGATGTGCTCGATGAGTTCAGTCTTGTTCACGGTTTGGCTCCATATTTTTAGGTGGCTGGGAAAAAATATTCTAGCCCAGCCGACTGACTTTGGGATATTTTTGTGCGGTCAGATTTGCTACTTTTTTGGGTCGGACCGGCTCCGGCTAGAGTCCCGCTCCGCGGCTCTGGGGGCTGCGCTACGCTGACATATTGCGCGCCAGTCGGCCCGCTTACACTGCACGCCTATCCGGACCTGCCTTGCGCGTAAGCCGTTAGGGGGGCACTTAGCGGCCACTAAAGATTAAGCACCTCTCCAACATGCATCACAACCCAGTCCGGGGCATTTTCTACCTTTGTATGGGGGTGCTGGTTTTCTCTTTGCAAGATGCCATCATCAAGCAGGTTAGCGGCAGCTATGCTTTGACCGAAGTGGTGTTTATCCGGTCTTGCGTGGCTGCGCCCATATTACTAACGCTGGTCTGGCGCGAGTCGGGTTGGCGGTCTCTGTTCGCTTCGCACCTGGATACCTTGGTGCTGCGCGCCACGGTCATGTTCGGCGCCTATGCGGCGTATTACATGGCCTTTCCCGCTTTGCCCTTGGCAGATGCCGTGGCCCTGTATTTCACGGTGCCTTTGTTTGTCACGGCGCTGGCCGGCCCCATGCTTGGCGAGCGCAACGGCTGGCCGGTTTGGGCTGCGGTGCTCTTAGGTTTTGCGGGCGTGATGGTGATGCTGCAGCCGGGCACTGGCTTGTTCAATCCCGCAGCTTTGCTTTCCCTGCTGGCGGCGGCGTTTTATGGTTTGGCGATGTTGCTGGCGCGCAAGCACGGCTCCAGCCTCTCGGCGGCGGTCATGGGTTTTTATCAGAACGGCGTGTTTCTGGTCGGCGCCGGTTTGGTGGCTCTAATGTTGCATCTTGCGGGCATAGAGCACGCGGTACACCCCAGCATTGCCTTTGTCGTGCGGCCGTGGACAGTGCCCACGCTGTTTGACGGTCTGATGATTGGTCTGTGCGGCGTGGTGGCTTCCATCGGCATCATGCTGTTGACCAGTGCTTACCGGGTGGCACGGGCCAGTACGGTCACGCCTTTTGAGTACACCGGTATCTTGTGGGCGCCATTGTGGGGTTTTTTGTTTTTTGATGAATTGCCGCGCGCCACCACGGTAGCTGGTGCCGCCGTAATCGTAGTGGCTGGACTCATCGCCCTGCGCGTGGCTAAATCCGACCCCGATCCGGACCCCGACTCCGAACTCGAAAGCCAATCCGAATCCGATCTCCAAGCCCAAGCCCAAACCCAAACCTTAGGCCATGCGGCAAGTAGCGCAAAGGAAGCCCGCAATGATGTCAGCCACTAACTACCTCGAATCAGACCTGCAGCGCGACACTGCCGATGCCCTCCAAGGTCTGGTCGTTTTGCAGTTTGGTACCAACTGGTGCGGTTATTGCCAAAACGCACAAGCGGTGATTGAGCCAGTCATGGCGTCCCGATCGGATGTCGCGCGCTACCTGATTGAGGACGGCCCGGGTCGTCCTTTGGGGCGCTCGTACCGGGTAAAGCAGTGGCCCACCTTGGTGCTTTTGCGCGATGGGCAGGAAGTGGGTCGATTGATCCGACCGCAGGATGCCACCCAATTGCAGGACTTGCTGAAGGCGGCAAGCGGCTAGGACGCAAGCGCGCAAGCAGTTCGCTTCAAGTCGTGATCCGCACGAGCGCCATAAGCTGCCAGCACCGTTAACGTGCGTTGGTGCAAACGTAATTGAATTGGGCTATGTCCAACTCGGCATTGGGCACCGGAAAGAAATCCGGCACGGAGTTAAATGTGTACAGCGGATCGCCCTTACCAAACTTGCCGGACATGATGACCGTCTTTTGGGTGCGGTGCATGCCTTTGCTGCAATCGAAGTCTTTTAGCTCTTTGATGGAGTCAAACTCTACCCAGAGAACCGGTGGGGGAAAGCGCTTTTTTTGCGTTTTCGAATAGTCTCCCATGATCCAGGCGGTAGCGATATTGCCATTTCGTTGTAGGGATTGCGGATCCACATACATGGTGAAATCAGGCGACTTACCGATGGCCACCCAATTGGCCCAGGCGTTGCCGGTGGCCAGCAAAAAAAGTAGTGCGACTCGCAGCATTGTCCAACTCCTGGCCATACAAGATGGCCTGATCTTTCTAGGTTAGGTTTAAGGCGCTCTACGTTCGCGCAGAGCGTTTAAATCAGCCACGGTATCACTCACTTCAAAATGTCACCGATACACAGATATTTGATTTCCACGTAGTCGTCGATACCGAAGTGCGAGCCTTCGCGGCCCAGTCCTGACTGCTTGACTCCGCCAAATGGGACGTGCTCCGTGGCTAATATACCGACGTTAATTCCGACCATACCGTATTCAAGGGCTTCTGCCACGCGGTAAATGCGTCCGATATCTCGGCTGTAGAAATAGCTGGCCAAGCCAAACTCGGTTTTGTTCGCGGCATCAACGGCCTGCTGCTCGGTCTCGAATTTGAAGATGGGTGCAAATGGACCGAAGGTTTCTTCGGTGGCGCATTGCATGTCTGCGCTTGCGCCCGAAATGACCGTTGGTTCGAAGAACTGCCCGCCCAAGGCCTTGCCGCCGGTCTCTACTTTGCCGCCTTTGGCAATCGCGTCGGCCACGTGACGCGTAACTTTGGCTACCGCAGCGTCTTCGATGAGCGGGCCTTGCACCACGCCGTCTTCAAAGCCATTGCCTACCTTCATGGCTTTGACTTTGGCGGTGAACTTGGCCACAAAGTTGTCGTAAACCCCAGACTGCACATAAAAGCGGTTGGCGCAAACGCATGTCTGGCCAGCGTTGCGATATTTGCTGGCCATGGCGCCTTCGACCGCTGAGTCCAGGTCGGCGTCGTCGAAAACGATAAAGGGCGCGTTGCCACCCAATTCGAGCGACATTTTTTTCACTGTGGGTGCGCACTGCGCCATCAAGATGCGGCCCACTTCGGTCGAGCCAGTAAAGCTCAGATGGCGCACGGTGTCGCTAGCGCAAATCACTTTGCCCACGGCAATCGAGTTATCGGCATCGGCGGTAATCATATTGAGCACGCCTGCCGGAATGCCTGCGCGTAAAGCCAATTCGGCAGCGGCTAACGCGGTTAACGGCGTTAGCTCGGCGGGCTTGATGATCACCGGGCAACCGGCTGCCAAGGCAGGGGCCACTTTGCGGGTGATCATGGCCAGCGGGAAGTTCCAGGGGGTAATCGCCGCGCATACCCCGATGGACTGCTTGATGACCGACAGGCGGCGGTTGTTATCAAACTGGGGCAGCGTCTCGCCGTTGATGCGCTTGGCCTCTTCGGCAAACCACTCTACAAAGCTGGCACCGTAGGCAATTTCGCCTTTGGCTTCGGAAAAGGGTTTACCTTGCTCAGCGGTCATGATGCGCGCCAAGTCTTCCTGGTTGGCCATCAAAAGGTCAAACCATTTGCGCAAGATGATGCTGCGCTCTTTACCCGTCTTGCTGCGCCAGGCCGGCCAGGCGGCATCGGCAGCGGCAATGGCCTGTGTGGCCTGGGCTGGTCCGAGGTTGGCAACATCTGCCAGTTTGTGGCCGGTGGCGGGGTCCAGCACATCAAACCGCGAGGGCCCGGCCACCCATTGGCCGTTGATCAAGGCATCGGTTTTTAGAAGGCTGGGGTCTTTGAGCTTAGCTAGGGGAGAAGTGTGTTGTGTCATGGGGCGAATAGGATGCTGTTGGGGAGAAATAGGGGCGCAGTTGCGTTGCCCGTCATCATACGATGGAGCTAAGGCGCCTATTGGCCGGCGCATTGCGCCGTCTTGGCTGCCTCAATAGTCGCTAGGAGTGCGTGAGTAGTTACTTTGCCAAGCACTTTGGCGCGTTACCTAGCCCTGCCAAAGTAGGCGCTGGCGGCGTTAAAGTAGCGCCAACCTCTCAACGGAATTCATCATGGCTCTTATCAACTACATCACCCAAATTAACCTGGACTTCGGTGCCGTCGCGCTCTTGCGCGCCGAGTGCGAGCGCGTGGGCATGCGCAAACCGCTGATCGTCACCGATGCCGGTGTGCGTGCAGCAGGCGTTTTGGACAAAGCGTTGGCAGCGCTTGGCGACATACCGCATGCGGTGTTTGACCAGACGCCTTCCAACCCCACCGAAGCGGCGGTGCGCGCCGCAGTGGCTGTGCTCCAAGCCCATGGATGCGACGGGTTGATCGGCGTGGGCGGCGGCTCTAGCCTGGACCTAGCCAAAGGCGTGTGCATCGCCGCCACCCACCCCGGCCCACTGAAAACCTACGCCACCATCGAAGGCGGTAGCCCAAAAATCAGCGAGCGGGTGCTGCCGCTAATCGCCGTGCCCACCACCGCAGGCACCGGTAGTGAAGTGGCACGCGGCGCCATCGTCATCTTGGATGACGGGCGCAAAGTGGGTTTTCATAGTTGGTTTTTGGTGCCCAAGGCCGCTATCTGCGACCCTGAACTCACCCTGGGCTTGCCCGCGCAACTGACAGCAGCCACCGGCATGGACGCGATTGCCCATTGCATGGAAACCTTTATGGCCCCAGCCATCAATCCGCCGGCCGACGGCATTGGCCTGGACGGCCTAGCGCGCGGCTGGGCGCATATCGCCCGCGCCACGGAAAACGGCGCAGACCGCGATGCGCGCTGGAACATGATGAGTGCCAGCATGCAAGGCGCCATGGCGTTTCAAAAAGGCCTGGGCTGCGTGCACAGCCTGAGCCACAGCCTGGGCGGCGTAAACCCGCGCCTGCACCACGGCACGCTCAACGCCTTGTTTATGGGTGCGGTGGTGCGATTTAACGCCAGCGCCGCATCAATTCAAAATGAAAATCGCTTGCAACGCATGGCCGGCGCCATGGGTATTGGTGGCTGCGATGCCAAAGGCACCGAAATCGACGACGCCATCCGCGCCATGAACGCCCGCTTGGGCTTACCCAGCGGCTTGGCAGCCTTGGGCGTGACCGAAGACTTATTCGAGCGCATCATCGACGGCGCCATGGCCGACCACTGTCACAAAACCAATCCGCGAATCGCCACGCGAGAAGACTATCGGGACATGTTGCTGGCGTCTATGTGACGTTCTCGCTGCGGCGCAAGGCCCCGGCTCTCACACGCACGGCGATAATGGAGGGTGTTGCCCGCCGCGCTTGCCGGGGGCGGTTTCCCCCTCTATTTCTGTACCGAGCACCATTGACATGAGTTCTTCAGCCACCCCGGGCGTCATGAGCGTCGCCGACATCCGCAAGACTTTTCTGGACTTTTTTGCCTCCAAAGGCCACGCGGTGGTAGAGAGCAGTCCGCTAGTGCCGGGCAATGACCCCACGCTGATGTTCACCAACTCGGGCATGGTGCAGTTCAAGGACGTGTTTTTGGGTACCGACAAACGCTCTTATGTGCGCGCCGCCTCAGTGCAAGCTTGTTTGCGCGCAGGTGGCAAGCACAACGACCTGGAAAACGTGGGCTACACCGCCCGCCACCACACCTTTTTCGAGATGCTGGGCAACTGGAGCTTTGGCGATTATTTCAAGCGCGAAAGCCTGAAGTGGGGTTGGGAACTGCTGACCCAGGTGTACAAACTACCGCCCGAGCGCCTGATGGTGACCGTCTACATCGACGACGATGAGGCCTATGACATCTGGCACAAAGAAATCGGCCTGCCCGCGGACCGCATCGTGCGCATCGGCGACAACAAGGGCAAAAAATACGCCTCCGACAACTTTTGGATGATGGCCGACACCGGCCCCTGTGGCCCGTGCTCCGAAATTTTTTACGACCACGGCGCGCATATTCCTGGCGGCCCACCCGGCAGCCCGGACGAAGACGGCGACCGGTTCATCGAAATTTGGAACCATGTGTTCATGCAGTTCGACATGCAAGCTGATGGCAGCCTGCACAAACTGCCCGCGCCTTGCGTGGACACCGGTATGGGCTTGGAGCGTCTGGCCGCCATCCTGCAACACGTGCACAGCAATTACGAGATCGACATTTTTGACCAGCTGATCAAAGCCGCTGCCCGCGAAACAGCTTGCGCCGACGTGCAAAACAACTCGTTGAAAGTCATTGCCGACCACATCCGCGCCACCGCCTTTTTGGTCAGCGACGGCGTGCTTCCCAGCAACGAAGGGCGCGGCTATGTGCAACGCCGCATCGTGCGGCGTGCTATTCGCCATGGTTACAAGCTGGGTCAAAAAGCCCCGTTTTTCCACAAACTGGTGGCCGACCTAGTGCGCCTGATGGGCGATGCCTATCCAAAAATCCGGGCTGACGAAAAGCGCATCACCGAAGCGCTGCGGCTGGAGGAAGAGCGGTTTTATGAAACGCTGGAAACCGGCATGCAGATTTTGGATACCGCGTTGGCCGGAGGTGTCAAAGTCTTGCCCGGCGATGTGGCGTTTAAATTGCACGACACCTATGGCTTCCCGCTGGACTTGTCCGCCGATGTATGCCGCGAACGCAGCTTAGAAGTGGACACCGAAGGCTTTAACGCAGCCATGGAGCGCCAAAAATCCCAAGCCCGCGCCGCAGGCAAGTTCAAGCAAGACCGGGGCTTGGAATACGCGGGTGCGGGCAATGAATTTGTCGGCTACGAGCATTTAAGCCAAAGCAGTACCGTGCTGGCGCTTTACTTAGAGGGCGCTGAAGTCACCGAGCTGGCAGCCGGCCAGAGCGGCGTGGTGGTGCTGGCATCGACGCCGTTTTATGCCGAAAGCGGCGGGCAGGTGGGCGATGAGGGAACGATAAGCAGCGGCAACAGCGTGTTTGCCGTCGCCGATACACAAAAGATAAAGGCCGATGTGTTCGGCCATCACGGCAGCGTGTCGCATGGCAGCTTGAAAGTGGGCGACGCAGTGCAGGCTCAGGTCAATGCCGCGGTGCGCTCTGCTGCCATGCGCAACCACAGCGCCACACACTTGATGCACGAAGCATTGCGCGAAGTGCTGGGCGACCATGTGCAACAAAAAGGCTCTTTGGTCAATGCCCAGCGCACGCGTTTTGACTTTGCCCACAACGCGCCGGTGACCGACACGCAAATCCGCGCGATTGAAACCAAAGTGAATGCCCAAATTTTGGCCAATAGCGCCACCAAGGCAGAGTTGATGGACATCGAATCGGCCAAAAAAACCGGTGCGCAAATGCTGTTTGGCGAGAAGTACGGCGAGATCGTACGTGTGCTCGATATTGGCAGCACGCGCGAGCTGTGCGGCGGCACGCATGTGGGACGCACGGGTGACATAGGCGTGTTCAAAATCGTTTCCGAAGGCGGCATTGCCTCGGGCGTTCGCCGCATAGAGGCGGTGACGGGCGAGGGCGCTTTAGCCTATTTGCAAGACCTGGAAGATACCGTAGCCCAGGCCGCGCAGGCCCTGAAAACGCCGGTGGCCGAGCTAGGCTTGCGCATCTCCAGCACCGTGGACCACACCAAGGCTTTGGAAAAGGAAATTTCTGCGCTCAAGGCTAAGCTGGCCGGTTTCCAGGGCGAGGCCTTAATTAGCCAAGTGCAGGACATTAAAGGCGTGCCCTTTCTGGCCGCGCGCATGGAAGGCGCCGACGCAGCCGCTTTGCGCAACACCTTGCAAAAGCTGCGCGACAAATTGCCCCGCGCCATCATCGTGCTCGGCGCGGTGGAGGGCGACAAAGTGCAACTGGTGGCCGGTGTGGGCGCGGACATGACGGCCAAGGTCAAGGCCGGTGAACTGGTGAACTACCTGGCCGGCCAGGTGGGCGGCAAAGGCGGCGGCAAGCCGGATATGGCCATGGCTGGGGGCACCGATCCTTCCAAGCTTGACAGCGCCATCGCCAGCGCCCAGGCCTGGGTGAGCGAGAGGCTTTAGCCCGTGCAGCGACGGCGCCTGCTGGCAGCCAGCGCTGCGGCTTGCGCATTGCCTTCCGCACGGCTAGTGCGTGCCGAGAGCGGCTTCGATGTGCAGCCCTGGCCTGCCAACAAGGCTGCGCCAAAAGAACTTATTTCCATAGAAACCGGCGAGCGTTGGGATCTGGCCCAATGGCGTGGCGTCGCGGTGTTGCTCAATTTTTGGGCCAGTTGGTGCGAACCCTGCCGCCAGGAGATGCCTTCGATGCAACGCCTCGCCGCAAGTCGCGCGGCAGAAATGAAGGTCCTTACAGTGAATTTCAAAGACGTTCCGATTGCGATGGAACGGTTTATGGCCCAGACCGGCTTGCAACTGCCGGTGCTTCGGGACAGCGACGGCGCGATAGCGCGCCAATGGGGTGTGCGGGTGTTTCCTTCCACCGTCTTGGTGGATGCTGAGGGCGTGGTGCGCAGTACGGTACGCGGGGCCATCGACTGGACAGGTCCTGCGGCCCAGCAACTGACCCGACCCTTGCTCAGGCGCGTGCCAGCAGGCGTTGCGTAAGGGCCTGCACTAGCGCATCGGGGTGTGCCGGGCTGGGGCTGTCTAACTGGGCTTGGACTAGGCGGCGCAAAGTCTCCTGGTGCGGCGTCAGGGTCCCAAAAAAATGCGCCTGGCTACCGCTGGCGATCAAGAGGGTGGGGAAGTCTTCCACATCAATCGGGTCCACCAGGTCGGCCTCGTCTTCCACATCTACCCATAAAAATCGCGAGGCGCCGAATTCGGCTTGCAATTGCTCAAACAGCGGACGGTAGTCACGGCAAGTGCCGCACCACTGCGCGCATAAACAGAAGATAAGCAGGTTTGACGCGTGAGGGCTCGGGCTGGACATGGGCCCTATCATGGCAGAAAAACAAGGTCGATTTAGGGTGGACGCCCCTTCATGATCACGTTCTGAAAGCCTGCGGTGCAACCGTGACCACGCAAGCAGCGAAGCTTGCATCGACCAACCGTAGCAGCAAGGAAATCGCGGCGCGCGCCGAGGTTTTACACTAGGGGGTTTACCCGCATGCGGGTTTCATCCTTCTACAGCCAAAGCACACAGCCCCATGAGCGCATTTCTTGAAGAAAAGGTCCTGAGCGTCCACCACTGGACCGACCGCCTTTTCAGCTTCACCACCACCCGTGACGAGGCCTTGCGCTTCTCCAACGGCCACTTCACCATGATCGGACTGCGCGGCGAAGGCGGCAAACCGCTGCTACGCGCCTATAGCATCGTGAGCGCGAATTATGAAGACCATCTAGAGTTTTTGAGCATCAAGGTACAGGACGGGCCACTCACCTCCAAGCTGCAACACATCCAGATCGGCGATACGATTGTGGTGGGCAAAAAGCCCACCGGTACTTTGCTGATCGATTACTTGTTGCCCGGCAAAAACTTGTATTTATTCGGCACCGGTACCGGCGTTGCACCCTATCTGAGCATCGTGCGCGACCCGGCAACCTACGAGCGTTTTGAAAAAGTGATTTTGGTGCACGGCGTGCGCGAAGTGGCCGAGCTGGCGTACCACGACTACCTCAGCCATGAATTGCCAGAGCATGAATTTTTGGGCGAGATGGTGAGCGCGCAGATGCTCTATTACCCCACCGTAACGCGCGAACCCTTTCGCAACCAGGGCCGCATTACCGACTTGCTAGAAAGCGGCAAGATGCAAGCTGATTTGGGCATGCCCAAGTTCGACCCGGCGAACGATCGCGTCATGCTGTGCGGTAGCCCTGAGATGCTGCGCCAGCTTAAGCACATGCTCGAAGCGCGCGGCTTTATCGAAGGCAATACCACCAAGCCGGGCGACTTTGTGGTCGAGCGCGCTTTCGTAGAACAATAGTTGAACCATAAACCGCGCACTGCGCTCTGATGGAAACCCCATGAAAAAATTTGATGTCTATGCCATCGGCAATGCCTTGGTCGATTCCGAGTACCAAGTCAGCGAGGCCTTGTTGCAGCAGTCTGGCGTGGAAAAGCGCCATATGACTTTGATCGACTCGACGCGACGCGCCGAACTTTTGCAGCATATGCACGACGTGCCATCGCACCGCACCGGCGGTGGCTCGGCGGGCAACACCATCGTGGCAGTGGCGCAATTTGGCGGCAAAGCCTTTTATTCCTGCCGCGTGGCCGAAGACGAATTGGGCGCTTTTTACACGCAAGACTTGGCGCACCACGGCGTGGCCACCAACCTGAGCCATACCCGCGCGCCGCATGGCCAGACCGGTATCTGCATGGTCATGGTCACGCCCGACGCCGAACGCAGCATGAGCACCTTCTTAGGCGCTACCGCCGACCTGGACCACACTTCGCTGCACCCGCAAGATATTGAGCGCTCCCGCGTGTACTACATGGAAGGCTACCTGGCCGCATCGCCCACTGGTGTGGATGCCGCCTTGCAAGGCCGCGCTATTGCCCACCGAGCCGGTGTGGCGCTTGCGCTCACCCTAAGTGACATGAGCATGATTAATTTCTGCCGCCCCGGCCTAGAGGCCATGGTCGGTAACACCGAAGAAGCAGGGCGCTTGGAATATTTGTTTTGCAATGAAGAGGAGGCGCAGGTTTGGTGCGGCTCGCAAGACTTGGAGGCGGTGTGTGCTCAGATCAGCACACTGGCCCGCGTGGTCTGCCTGACCCGCAGCGCCAAAGGCTGCATCGTGCTCGAAGGCGGGCAGCGCACCGAAGTGCCCGCTGTGCCCGTGAAGGCCCTGGACAGCAATGGCGCGGGCGATATGTTTGCCGGTGCATTCCTGTACGCCGTGACCCAAGGCTACAGCCATGTGCAGGCCGCCGCATTAGGCAATCGCGCTGCCGCTCGCGTAGTCAGCCAATACGGAAACCGGCTTAACAGCGAAGCGGTGGCGCAAGTGATGGCGGGGTTTAAGCAAGGCTTGCCCGCGTAAATCGTGGCCGTTTAAATCGGCGTGTACTAGGTTTTCGAAAGCGTCGGCCTGAACCATATCGCCGCCCGCATCCGCGTTTATCAGCAGCCCTCGCAGGCCTGATAAACGCTTCCTAGCTGCGACGCTTTGCGGGCTTGGACAAAGTAGTCGCCACTTCCCGCGCTACCGATTTGTCTTCTGCACCCGCAAATTTGCTGTATTTGCCCAAGATGCTGACCAGCTGCCCATAAATACGTGGCGCGCCGGCCAAGCATTCCTGGTGTTCTAGAAAATCGGGCTCGCCGGTGAAGTTGCCCACCAAACCGCCCG
>Ga0214919_10009794_pt1 | contig 12292 bp, 15 predicted proteins | sample LL1503_MetaG_FD_177994 | JGI IMG/M metagenome (GOLD analysis project Ga0214919, IMG submission 177994) | Freshwater microbial communities from Lake Lanier, Atlanta, Georgia, United States - LL-1503 | ecosystem: Environmental > Aquatic > Freshwater > Lake | place: USA: Georgia | collected...
CCGCTTTGCCGTCTGGTGGCTGGGTTTCAGTGCCTGCTTGTTAGGCGTGCAAAGTCTGGTCATGCTGGGCGGGCTGCAGCCCCAAACATCACGTTTCATTGCACCGATCGGGAGTATTTCTGGCGCCGTCATTGGCGGCCTGCTCTTTGGCGCCGGCATGATCATGACCCGAGGCTGCGCGGGTCGTTTGCTTGTCTTGTCAGCCAGCGGTAACTTGCGGGCCGTGGTCGCAGCCTTGGTCTTTGCGGTCACCGTGCAGGCCAGCATTGCCGGATGGCTGGCACCCGTTCGCCAAGCCATGGTGTCGTGGTGGCAGATCGATGGTGGCCCCGGGCGCGACTTGCTTCAGATCACCGGCATGGGCCCGACGGGTGGCCTCCTGCTGGCCGCGTTGGCGTTCACCAGTGGCTTGTATTTCTTTGTCAAGATCCACCCACAGCGCTTAGCCTTGGGACTGGGATCGATTGCGGTGGGCCTGACTGTGGCTGCAGGTTGGGGACTGACACAGGCCATAGCGGGGCAGTCTTTTGAAGCGGTGCAAATTCAAAGCATCAGCTTCAGCAGTGCAACGGCCGAATTTTTGATGCGCATTTTGTCAACGGGCACGGCTCCACGTTTTGGTTTTGACGCTGGCTTGTTGCCGGCCACAATGCTGGGCTCGTTGGCGGGTGCATTGCTGGGGCGTGAATTCAAATGGGAAGGTTTTCAAGCCGAAAATAAACTCGGCCACTACCTGACCGGGGCGGTGCTCATGGGCCTGGGCGCTGTCATGGCCGGCGGCTGCACCGTGGGCGCGGGGATGGCGGGCGGGTCGGTCTTTTCATTGACGGCGTGGCTGACACTGCTCGCCATCTGGATGGGCGCTGGCATGGCGTGGCGCCTACACCAGCGCATGGGTTGGCCGGTGTAGCCGCTTCAAGCCAAGGTATCAGCCCAGATGTTTTGCGCCCAAGCCAACGCGTAAACGCCTTCGAGTTCATTGGCTGCCGCCGACAAGCCGCCAGAACCGGCCACAGTGAGCATGGTTTTTTTGTCGGCATCGTAGCGGTGCACACTGGACACATGTACCACTTCTTTGTCGCTCACAAAGCTGTAGCAAGTGTTATTGTACACCGGTGTTTGATTCACGGTTTGACCGGTCAACAACGCCACCACCGCCGCAGCACATGTCTTGCCGTGCTGGTTGGCCATGTGGCCTGACTTGGGCATGGCGGGGGCAATCTGGATCGCGTCGCCCAACACGTGTACGTTCTTGGCAGCCTTGGACTCGAAGGTCAAAAAGTCCACTTCGCACCAACGCTGATTGGCGGTAGCCAGACCGGTCTTGAAGGCAATGTCGCCCGCCCGCATGGGTGGAATGACGTTGAGCACATTGGCTTTCAGGTCGTCGTTGAATTCAAATTTCAAAGTGCGGCTGTTGGCGTCCACGTCCACCAACTGGTGTTTGGGACGGTACTCGATGATCCCGGCATACCGCTCTGCCCAGGCCTTTTTAAACAAAGCCCCTTTGGAAGTGACGTCGTCGTTGGCATCCAGAATCAAGACCTTGCTTTTGGGCTTGAATTGCTTGAAATATGAAGCCACCTGGCAAGCACGTTCGTAGGGTCCGGGCGGGCAGCGGTAAGGCGCCAAGGGAATGGACATGGCAAATACGCCGCCATCGGGCATGGCTTCGAGCTGTTGGCGCAGCGCCAGTGTTTGCGGCCCCCCCTTCCATGCGTGCAAGACCTTGTCTTGCGCCCCGGCCTGCTGCATGCCAGGCAAGCTTTCCGTCATGAAGTCGACACCGGGCGAGACAATCAAACGGTCGTAAGGCAAGGCGCTGCCACCGGCCAATTGCACCAGCCTTTTGTCCACATCGATGCTGGTGGCACGGTCCCGCACCCATTTGACGCCGTGGCGACGCACCAGGTTGTCGTACGGCGAGGTGATGTCGGCCATGCGCTTGCTGCCGCCCAGCACCAGATTAGACAATGGGCAAGATACAAATGCAGGATTGGGCTCGACCAAAGTTACTTGGATGCCATAGTCCGACCACATGCGAATGTATTTGGCCGCAGTGGCACCCGCGTAGCCCGCACCAATGACCACGACCTTGGGTCCTTTGTCCGAGGAACTGGCGCAACCAGCCATCAAACCCATGACGCCCAGGGCCGAGCCCGATTGGAGTAATTGACGACGTTTCATGTTCGGACTCCTTATTTCTTTTGCGCGGCAAAGTAAGCAGCGATGGTATTGATCTCGTCATCGGTGTAGCCTTTGGCCAGCTGGTGCATGATTGTGGCCGTAGGCATGCGGCCCGCTTTGTAGTCTTGCATTTTTTGCGCAATCACCTGTTGAGGCGTGCCCGCCAAAGTCACCATGCTGCCCTGTGCGTTGCCGTTGGTGCCATGACAGGCAGCGCAAGAGGCAGCTAAGCTGCGCGCATCCGGTGCGGTTTGGGCTTGCGCCTGAAGGGTGCTGGCGATTCCAATGTACAGCAGCCATGGGATGATTTTTTTCATAATTTTTCCTTTCGGTATTTGAAAGTAAGACTCTTTTTCTGAATGTAATACATCTTAATGACTTGCCTGTGAGGCGTTAAGCCTTCGACAAACATCCTCGCCTTGTGCAGGGTCAAAACCAAAGCTATGCCTTGCTTTCTGTTGTCGGGATGACCTGTACCCGTTGCGCCGCCGCATTCAAGCGGATCACTTCTTCGCGCAAATCATGCGCCCATGCCCTGCGGTCGCGCCCCTGCGCGCTTTGCGGCTCACCAAAGTGCACCACGGCTTCAATGCCTTCAGCCGTCAATGTGCGCCAGACAGAGTCCAGCAGTGAGTCGTCGCCAATGTAGGCGGGAGCCAAACTGATCGCTCCGCTTTGCCGGTCAACAAACTTCAAGGCCATGGGCTGCACCGGTGCATCGGCGGCAATCGCGGCCTGGATCAAATTGGCATGAAAAGGCAGCAGATGCAAGCCGTCGCCGGTGGTGCCTTCCGGAAAGATCGCTAACACGTCGCCCGCTTGCAAAGCGCGGGTCATCTCTTGTACCACCCGCATCGCATCGCGCCGCTTGGTGCGCTGAATGAACAAGGTGCTGCAACCCCTGGCCAGGGTGCCGATCAGGGGCCATTCTTGAACGTCGGACTTGGAGACAAAGCGGCAATGCCGCGCTGCATGCATGACCACAATGTCCAGCCAAGAGATGTGGTTGGCCACCAGCAACATGGGACCATTGCGCACCGGCTGGCCCAACACATGCAAGCGGATGTTCCACAAAGCCAACAACTGCAGGGACCAGGCTTGAACCCACGCTTCGCTGTGTTCAGGCGAAAGCTTGGGAAAGTGCATGTGCACCCACCACACGCCCTTGAGCATATGGCCCAAGCCGCGCAGCAGTTTGTACAAGGCGATGAGGGTCTTCACGCCTCAAAGGCCAGATGCCCTGAAACCACCGTGGCCAGCACCCGGCCGGGCAATTCGTAACCCGAAAAGGGCGTGCTCTTGCCTTGGCTGCGCAAGACTGAGGTGCTCACGGGCCAATAGCCTTCGGTGGACAGCACGCACACATCGGCCATACCGCCGACACGCAACTGGCCCACTGAACCCTGCAAGTCGCGCAATGAAGAACCCAGCACGCGCGCAGGCTGACTGGTGATGCGCGCGAGAACGGCGGACACGTCCAAGCCTTCAGCCTGGCCCCACTTGAGCGCCAAACTCCAGAGCAACTCAAGGCCCGTGGCGCCGGGTTCGGCTAGGGCAAACGGCAAGGCTTTGGCGTCGGCATCCACCGGCGTGTGGTCGGACACCAGGGCATCCAGGGTGCCATCGGCCAGTCCTGCGCGCAGCGCATCACGGTCTTGTTGCTGACGCAGCACCGGGGTCAGCCGCGCACGGCTGTCAAAGTAACCCATGTCGGCATCGGTCAGGTGCAGCGAGTTGATGCTCACGTCGGCAGTGACTGGCAAGCCCTCAGCCTTGGCTTGGCGCACCAAGGCCACACCCGCTGCGCTGCTGATGCGGCAAAGGTGCACCCGAGCAAGGGTGCTGCGCACCAGCTCAAAAATAATGTGCAAGGCAATGGTTTCAGCGGCCACTGGCACGCTCGACAAGCCCATCCGGGTGGCCAAGGGGCCGCTGGCGGCAACGCCCTGGCCTAAATAAAAATCTTGCGGGCGCAGCCATACGGTGTAGCCAAAGGAGCTGGCGTATTGCAAAGCCCGTTGCACCACTTGGGTGTTGGGCAACGCAACTTCAGCTTGACTGAATCCCACGCAGCCGGCGGCGGTGAGCTGGCCCATTTCGGTCAAGACCTCGCCCTTGAGGCCCAGGGTCAAAGCGCCTAAGGGGAGTACACGGGATTGGTGTAATTTTGCGGCACGGTAGCGCAGCATCTCAACCAGTCCGGGTTCGTCCAGCACCGGATCGGTATCGGGGGAGCACACCAAACAAGTGACCCCACCGGCCGCTGCGGCGGTGAGCTCGGAAGCGAGCATGCCTTCGTGTTCTTGGCCAGGCTCGCGCAGCCGAGCGGCCAAATCCACCAGGCCGGGGGCCACGATGCTGCCTTGGGCCTCAATCACTTTGTTGGGTTTGAAGTCTTGGGGCGCCTGGCCAATGGCCACGATGTGCCCCGCGGCAATGGCCACATTGGCGATGTGGTCCAAGCCGCTGGCGGGGTCGATGACGCGGCCGTTTTGAATCAGGATTTTCATGGTTGCTCTCCGCCGGGCCGCCCCAAGGAGAGCAGGGCCCCCTTGGGGGGCAGTGAGAACACGAAGTGACGAATGTGGGGGCTCATGGTTCTCTCCTTCATGCCTCGTTTCCGGCCACGATGCTCATCACCGCCATGCGCACCGCGATGCCAAAAGTCACTTGCGGCAAGATCACACTTTGCTGGCCGTCGACCACCGCAGAGTCGATCTCCACACCCCGGTTGATCGGTCCGGGGTGCATGACGATGGCGTCTGGCTTGGCCAGTTGCAGTTTTTCGGGGGTGAGGCCAAAGCTCTCGAAGTATTCTTGACTGGATGGCAAGAGCGCACCACTCATGCGCTCGTTTTGCAGGCGCAGCATGATGACCACGTCGCAGCCTTTGATGCCCTCTTCCAGGTTGTTGAAGACGCGTACACCCATTTGCGCCATGTCAGCCGGCACCAGGGTTTTGGGGCCAACCACGCGCACTTCGGCGCAGCCCAAGGTGGTGAGCGCGTGAATGTCAGAGCGCGCCACACGCGAGTGCAGCACGTCGCCCACGATGGCCACGGTGAGGTTGGCAAAATCTTTTTTGTAGTGCCGGATGGTGTACATGTCCAGCAGCGCCTGCGTGGGGTGGGCGTGGCGTCCGTCCCCGGCGTTGACCACATGCACATGAGGCGCGACGTGTTGCGCGATCAGGTAGGGCGCGCCTGATTCGCCGTGGCGCACCACAAAAATATCAGCGGCCATGGCGCTCAAGTTGGCAATCGTGTCAAGCAGCGACTCGCCCTTGGCCGCAGATGAGCGGGCAATGTCCAATGTGTAGACGTCGGCCGACAGGCGGGTGGCGGCGATGTCGAAGGTGGTCCGGGTGCGGGTGCTGTTTTCGAAGAACAGGTTGAACACGCTCTTGCCGCGCAAGAGAGGTACCTTTTTGACTTCGCGGTCGTTCACGCTGGCAAAGTTGGCTGCCGTGTCCAGAATGTGCGTGAGGATATCCTTGGACAGCCCCTCGGTGGACAAGAGGTGAATCAGTTCACCGTTTTTATTGAGCTGGGGGTTGTTGCGTTTGTAGAGCATCGTATTCACTCCGCCTGACTTTCGACCTGGAAGCTGAAAGCGCCCGAATCATCACGCACCAGCGCCAGCGACTGGGTCTCGGGCAAAGTCACTCGCGCCGCCGCAAAGTCGGCTTGGATCGGCAACTGCCGGCCTCCTCGGTCCACCAGCACGGCCAACTTGACGCTGGCGGGTCGGCCGTAATCAAACAGCTCGTTGATGACCGCGCGAATCGTGCGACCGGTATAAAGTACGTCGTCAAGAATCAACAGGTCGGCGCCTTGAATGTCAAAAGGCAGACTGGTTTGCCCTTTGGCGGAGAGGCCGCGTTGGGCAAAATCATCGCGGTGCATGGCCGATGAAATCGTGCCGTGTTGACCGGCCAGTGCCAGTTCTTTTTGCAAGCGTTCAGCCAACCAAGCGCCGCCGGAGGTGATGCCGACCAAGCGGGTCTTCGGTCCGACCAAGGCTTGCACACCGCGCAGCAATTCGCTGTGCAGCGCTTCTGCATTCAAAGCCAATGCACTCAAGGCAGACTCCTTAAAAACTGTTCCAAAATAATGCAAGCTGCGGCCGCATCCGCGTCTCGCGCGCCAGCCTGCAAGGCTTCGGTGGTGCTGTAACGCTCGTCCACCTCATACACTGACAAACCAAATCGGCCGCGCAATTGACGTGCAAACTTTTGCGCCCTCACAGTGTTTTCGTGCGCTTCACCATCGGGGTGAAACGGCACACCGACCACCAGCGCGTCGGGTTGCCATTCGGCAATGCGTTTGTGCACATGGGCAAAGCGGGCATCACCCTCGGCGGCAATCGTACCTTGCGGTGTAGCACTGCGCAGCATGCGGTTGCCCACCGCCACACCAGTGCGCTTGAGACCGAAGTCGAATGCCAAAAATGTCTGGTGCGCGGCTGAAACCTCTATGGCAGCCAGGCCCAAATTGCTCATGCATGCCCCGCATCGGGTGAAAGCATCCAGGGCTGAAGACCCAGCAAGCTCAACGCGCGTTCGTAACGCTGCTCCAAAGGGGTCTCAAAAATGATATTGGGATCGGCCTCGACCGTGAGCCAGCTGTTTTCGCCAATTTCGGACTCCAGTTGACCCTCACCCCACGAGGCGTAACCCAAGGTCACCAGCACTCGGCGAGGGCCTGAGCCATTGGACAAAGCTTCCAGGACGTCCCGCGAAGTGGTCATCTCCAAGCCGCCGGGCACGCTCAGTGTGGCGGCGTACACCGCCTCGCCTTTGTCTTTGTTGTCGAGCACCATGGGGTCGTGCAACACAAAACCCCGCTCGGTTTGCACCGGCCCGCCATGCAAGACCTGGGCTTGCATCAGGTCGTCGCGGCGCAGGGGAAGTTCCACTTTGTCGAACAAATGCCGCAAACTGAACACACCGGGTTTGTTGATGATCAGCCCCATGGCGCCACGGTTGTTGTGCTCGCACATGTAAACCACGCTCTTGGAGAATGTTTCATCCTCCAAACCGGGCATGGCGATCAAAAAATGATGCGTCAGGTTGATAGAGGCAGAATCAGGCGACATACTCTCATTTTAAGGGCGAAGTCCCTTGGCGCAGATTGAACAACGAGGACACCCTCCTATGAACAAAGCTTTTTCTTCCGGACTGGTCTGGTTTCGTCGCGATCTGAGAGCCAATGACAACGCTGCTCTCTTCCATGCGCTGAAAAACTGCGACAAAGTCCATTGTGTGTTTGTCTTTGACGCTGACATTCTGGACCCATTGCCTCGCGCTGACCGCCGGGTCGAATTCATTCGCGAGTCGCTGGTCGATCTGGACACACAACTGCGGGCTTTGGCCGGACTCGAAACGGCGGGTTTGATCGTTCGCCATGGCAAGGCCCGTGAAGAAATAGTCAAACTGGCTCATCAACTGAGCGTTCAATCGGTGTTTGCCAACCACGACGACGAACCCCACGCATTAACACGCGACGCCAAAATCAGAGGGGCTTTGGCCGATGTCGGCATTGCCCTGCATACCTACAAAGACCATGTCATTTTTGAGCGGCAAGAGATCATGACCCAAATGGGACGGCCCTACAGCGTGTTCACCCCCTACAAAAACGCTTGGCTCAAAAAGGTGGACGACTATGACCTCAAGCCCTATGCGCTGGAGCCTTACGCGACCGCATTGGCCCCACGGCCTGTGGCCGACCGCCAAGGAGTGCCGAGCTTGGCAGAATTGGGTTTTGAAACCACCAACCTGAAAGCCCTGCACATTCACGCGGGCAGCGCGGCTGTGCCCGCCTTGCTGCAGGACTTTTGGCCTCGCATAGCCAAATACGACCACGCCCGTAACTTTCCTGCCATCAAGGGGCCGAGCTACTTGAGTGTGCATTTGCGATTTGGCACGGTATCAATCCGGCAGCTGGCCCGCCAAGCCTATGACCTTTCGCAAACGGGCAATGAAGGGGCCAGCGTGTGGTTGTCCGAGCTGATTTGGCGGGATTTTTATGCCCAGATCATGGCCAACTTTCCGCATGCGATGGCGCGCAGCTTCAAGCCCGATTACGACGCCATCAAATGGGAGCATGGCCCCCACGCCCACAAACTGTTTGACGCCTGGTGTCAAGGCCGCACTGGTTATCCTTTGGTAGACGCGGCCATGATGCAAATCAACCAAACTGGCTACATGCACAACCGTTTGCGCATGGTGGTGGCCAGTTTTCTGGTGAAAGATTTGGGCATTGACTGGCGCTGGGGGGAGCGTTACTTTGCCCAGCACCTGAACGACTTTGATTTGTCAGCCAACAACGGGGGCTGGCAATGGGCCAGTTCCAGCGGATGTGACGCGCAACCGTATTTTCGGATCTTCAACCCGGTGAGCCAAAGCGAGAAGTTCGACCCGGAGGGCAAATTCATCCGTCGCTATTTGCCGCAACTGGCAGCGTTACCCAATGCGGCCTTGCACGCCCCGTGGACTGCCAAGCCGATGGAATTGGCCGCCGCAGAATTTGAATCAGGCCGGGATTACCCCCGCCCGATCGTCATGCATGACGAGGCAAGAGAGAAAACGTTGGCCAGGTACGCGGTGGTCAAAAAGGCACCGCAGTAAATGACCAACGCGATGTGTCGCTCAGATGGCCACCATTTCGAAGTCTTCTTTACGGGCGCTGCATTCGGGACAAACCCAATTCATGGGCACATCGGCCCATGCCGTGCCAGGGGGAATGCCTTCTTCAGGGGCACCCAAGGCCTCGTCGTAAATCCAGCCGCAAATCAGGCACATCCAAGTTTTAGATTCAGTCACAGTCGCTCACATGAGTGGAATAGAATGAATCTATTGTATCGACGCTTGCTAACCTGCTTCTCCAGCGCATGAACCCCTCCAGCCCCATCCCTTTGTTAAGCGACGATGAAGCCGACGGTCCCGAAGAGGTCATGGCTTGCGTTTTGGTCTTCAACGCAAGCGACCCCAGTGGTGCAGGTGGCATCAGTTGTGACACCTTGGCCATTGCCTCTGTGGGCGCACATGCACTGCCCGTTTTAACGGGCGCTTATGCAAGGGATACACGCGAAATACTGGATTTCTTTGAAATGAACGAAGAAGCCGTGGGCGAACAAGCGCGCGCCATCGTGGAAGACGTTCCACCGCAGGTCATCAAAGTGGGCTTTGCGGGCAGTCCCGAAAACATTGGCGTGATCGCCGAACTGGCCAGTGACTACGATGGCGTACCTTTGGTGGCTTACATGCCCAACCTGTCGTGGTGGCAGGAAGAAAAAATTGACGAATACCTGGACGCCTTTCGCGAACTGTTGTTGCCACAAACCAGCATATTGATTGGCCATCACAGCACCTTGCGGCGCTGGTTGTTGCCTGAATGGACGGGAGACAAAAACCCCGGCCCGCGCGACATTGCCAAAGCCGCGGCAGTGATGGGTGTGCCTTACACCTTGGTCACAGGTTTGCCGCTGGCCGATCAACATATCGACAACGTGCTGGCCACCCCCGAGACAGTGATTGCCCACGAAAAATTTGAGCGCATTGAAGCCGTTTTCGCCGGCGCTGGCGAAACATTGTCTGCAGCACTGGCGGCCTTGTTGGCCACCGGTCTTGAGTTACCCGAAGCCTTCAGTGAAGCCCTCAACTACCTGGACCGCAGCCTGGACGAAGGCTTTCGGCCCGGCATGGGGCAGGTCATTCCTGACCGGCTGTTCTGGGCACAACCCGAAGCCGACGAAGAAGCCGATGACGCTGAAGACGGCATGCACCCCACCGGTGATTTTTTTGAAGTACCGCACAATGAAACCAAACACTGACCTCAACGACAGCCTGTTCGAACGCGCACGTCGCGTGATCCCTGGCGGCGTGAACTCGCCGGTACGCGCTTTTCGCGCCGTGGGCGGTACGCCGCGCTTTGTGCAACGTGCGCAAGGTGCTTATTTCTGGGACGCCAACGGACAGAAATACATCGACTACATCGGCTCCTGGGGGCCCATGATTCTGGGCCATGGCCATCCTGCCGTGCTCGAAGCCGTGCAAAAGGCAGCGCTTGATGGTTTTTCTTTTGGTGCCCCTACCGAACGTGAAATTGATTTGGTCGAAGCCATCTTGAAGCTGGTGCCCTCCATGGACATGGTGCGCCTGGTCAGCTCAGGCACCGAGGCGGGCATGAGCGCCTTGCGCCTGGCACGCGGCGCCACCGGACGCAGCAAAATCATCAAATTTGAAGGCTGCTACCACGGCCATGCCGACGCCCTGCTGGTCAAAGCCGGCTCGGGCTTGGCCACCTTTGGCAACCCCACCAGCGCCGGTGTGCCCGCCGAGGTGGTGCGCGACACCTTGGTGCTCGAATACAACAATATTGCCCAATTGGAAGAGGCCTTTGCGCTGTACGGCAAAGAACTGGCCTGCCTGATGATCGAGCCGATCTGCGGCAACATGAATTTTGTGCGCGCCAGCGTGCCCTTCATGCAGCGCTGCCGCGAGCTGTGCACACAATACGGTGCCTTGTTCGTGTTTGACGAAGTCATGACCGGCTGCCGCGTGGCGCTGGGCAGTGCGCAAAGCGTCTATGCCAAAGCCATCCCCGGCTTTGAGCCCGACATGACCGTGATGGGCAAGGTCATTGGCGGCGGCATGCCGCTGGCGGCTTTTGGCGGTAAGCGCGGCGTCATGGAACAGTTGGCTCCTTTGGGCCCGGTCTACCAAGCAGGCACCTTGAGCGGCAACCCCGTGGCCACCGCCTGCGGTTTGGCCACCTTGAAAGAAATCAGCCGCCCCGGCTTTTTTGATACATTGAGCGCACAAACTCGCAAACTGGTCGACGGCCTGAGCGCCGCAGCCACTGCTGAAGGCGTGCCTTTTGTGGGTGACTGCGAAGGCGGCATGTTCGGCTTTTTCTTGCTGCCCGAGTTACCCCACAACTACGGCCAGGTCATGAAAACCGAGGGCGCGAAATTCAACACCCTGTTCCACGGCTTGCTCGATCGCGGCGTCTACATTGCCCCCGCCTTGTACGAAGCTGGCTTTGTATCCGGCGCCCACAGTGACGACGACATTGCCCAGACTGTCGCGGCCGCGCGTGAGATTTTCAAGACGCTCTGAAGCATGAAAAACGTCCTGAAAACCAGCCTGATCATGCTGTGCAATGGGGCGCAAGCTGAATCAGAACTTGGCTTTGAAACCCACCGCCTGTGGGTCAAAGCCGGTTTTTATTCGGCGCATTCCAGACCGACAAAGTCTTGCGCAACGCCTACCCGGGGCTGGGTCTCGAGTACCGCCTGAAAGAGGACTGGAGCGCCACTGCCGGCAGGTTTACCAACAGTGACAATGCCCCGTCAAACCACATTGGAGCCAACTGCCATCCTTGGACCGTGGCTGGCGTCAAACTGGGCATGGTAGCGGGCGCCTTTAATGGCTATCCCTAAGCCTTCAACGTCGGATGGTTTCCCGCCGTCATTCCCACCGCCAGCTTGGAAGCCGGCCATTGGGGCTTGCATGTGGCTTTGGTGCCGCCCCTGAAAGACCGGCTGTATGGGGCATTGAGTTTTCAGCTCAAGTTCAGGTTTCTGGACTGAGAACGGTCAAGCGGCCAGGCCGCTTCAATCCCGCGTGATGCCTGCCTCTTTGATGGCAATGACGTTGTTCACTGCCGCATTGAGCTTCGCGACCGCAGGGGGGTGTTCCCGCTGGTGCGAGCAAGCCAAACCAAGATTCAAATACAAAACCTGGCACACCGGATTCGGCCAGCGTGGGAATGTGGGGCAGCAGGGTGGAGCGTTTGTTGGCGGTCAAACCGATCACCCGCAGGCGGGGCTCTTGCAGATACACGCCCACACCAGCCGTTGGCACGATGACGGCGTGACCACGACCACCGGTGACATCGGTCACAGCCTCTTGGGTGCCTTTGTAGGGCACATGCTGCATCTCCAAGCCGGCAAACTTGGCAAAACGTGGCTGTGTCAATCAACGATGGGAAGCGGCATAGACTAGTCACTGTTTTTGAACATAATGTGCCAACCATGCCCGAAGCTTTACTGGCATGTAACCACAAAATCTCACAGGGACAAGCGAGCCACACCATGCCAC
>Ga0214919_10009795_pt1 | contig 12291 bp, 9 predicted proteins | sample LL1503_MetaG_FD_177994 | JGI IMG/M metagenome (GOLD analysis project Ga0214919, IMG submission 177994) | Freshwater microbial communities from Lake Lanier, Atlanta, Georgia, United States - LL-1503 | ecosystem: Environmental > Aquatic > Freshwater > Lake | place: USA: Georgia | collected 2015-03-15
GTGCTTAACGATTGCTTGCTAAAACCGAAATCAAGTTGTCATAGATGGGATCGAACCATCGTTAAGGGTTTTGCTGACCCTTGCCTCACCCCTCGGCCACATGACCCTACAAAGATAGGGGAAATTTATATAAAGTCTACTAAAATAGTAGACTTTATATAAATTATTTTATTTGCCTATAATTTTTAGATATATGGCCATTAAAGGCTTCCTATAAATATGTATTCCCTTTAGCATTTCTGGTTTAACTTTATGTAAGAAATTACCATAAATGAATTTATCAAACATAACAAGTAATTACCTTGTTCTACTTTTTGTAATATCGGCAATTGCTATTTGGATATGCGGTATAAAGCTTACCAAAGCTATAGATGCGATTACCACTCATTTTGGTTTAGGACAGGCTTTTGGCGGTATGGTTTTTTTAGCCATCATTACCAACCTCCCCGAAATAGCTATTACTAGTGTTGCTGCATATCATAGAGATTATGATATTGCGATTAGTAATATTTTAGGGGGCATTGCGATACAAACCGTAGTATTAGTTTTAATAGATATTTTTGGCGTAGGAAGGTCAGCGCCTTTAACACAAAAAGGTCATTCAAAAGTTTTAATACTTGAGGGCGTTGCTTTAATTTTTATATTAAGTATTGTAATTGTTGGCGCACAATTCTCATCTTCATTCATCTACTTTAGAACAACCCCATTTGAATGGATCATTGTTGGAATATGGATAGGAACTATATTTTTAATTTCTAAAATGATGGATCCTAAGGAAAAAGTAAAACCGGAGGAATTAGTACATCATTTAAGAATGCCAAAATCTACATTTAAAGGATCTATAAATAGTGCCTATTTAGTTTTAGGCATTGGTGCTGTAATCACCCTGTTTGCAGGCTGGGCTTTGGAAATAACCGGTGAAACTTTAGCAAATCGATGGGGTATTAGTGGCGTGGTGTTTGGTGGAACTATATTAGCACTCTGTACAGCCTTACCTGAAATTTCTACTGGTATTGCCTCCGCTAAAATTCGTGATTACAATATGGCTGTCAGTGATATTTTTGGGGGTAATGCATTTTTACCGGTACTATTTTTAATGGCTTCGATAATTGGAGGTGATGCCATTTTACCTAACTTAAAACCTTCCGATATTTATTTAACGATGCTTGGCATTATTTTAACTGGTATTTACATGGCAGGGATGGTGATACATTCAAAAAAACAGATTGCGAGAATGGGTATTGACTCATTTATCGTGTTAATTGTTTACATCATTGGGATTTTTGGATTATTTTTATTGATATAGGATAATTAAAAAATGATTTAAAAAATTAAGCAAATATTGGAAAAGATATATAATACAGTTTTTACTTTTTTATTACTGATTTTTGTAGCGAATTTAAATGCGCAAGATATTAATGGTACAATTACTAATAAATCAGATGGCACACCCTTAAGTGGTGTTTCCATTAAGTTAACGGGTACCAATAAAGGTGGCATTAGTAACGATAAGGGCTTTTTTGTTATTCAAAATATAACTCCGGGCAAAGTTCATTTAATCATTACACATACGGGGTTTGAAATTGTCGATACAACCTTTCAATTTACAGGAAAAAATAATAGCCCTTTATTGATTGGATTAACGGAAGCGAAAGAAGAATTAGAAGAGGTGATCATTGTATCCTCCTCCAGAACCAATTCAAGAATTGAAGATATGCCCACCAAAGTTGAAGTACTTGGCTCGGAAGAGGTAAAGGAAGAAAATGGTATTAAACCTGGTAACATCGCGAGCTTATTAGGAGATATTGCTGGTATCCAAATTCAGCAAACCAATGCTGCCACTGGTAATGCTGACATGCGCATTCAGGGGTTACAAGGAAAATACACACAAATATTACGTGATGGTATGCCTCTTTTTGGTGGCTATGCCGGTAGTTTTAGCATCTTACAAATACCGCCTTTGGATTTACAACAAATTGAATTAGTCAAAGGTGCTAGCTCCACTTTATATGGTGGTGGTGCGATTGCAGGTATGTTGAACTTGATTTCAAAAAAACCAAAACTAGGCAAGTCTGAAAAAAGTTTAACCCTTAATTATTCTAGTTTAAAAGAGACGAATTTAAATACTTTTTTTTCTGGCAGAAATGAAAAAACAGGATATTCAATTTATGCAGGTACCACACAGCAAAAACAAGTCGACGTTGATAAAGATGGTTTTTCAGATGTGCCTGCTGTTAAAAGTGTTTTCATACACCCTCGTTTTTTTATCTACGGAAAAAATAATAACACTGTCACACTCGGTTACACTTTAAATTACGAAGACAGAAATGGCGGTGACATGAGTGTAATCAATGGTGCTACTTCAAGTACCCATCAATTTTTTATTCAGAATAAAACTTTACGAAACACATTTGACGGTGTTTGGGAAAAAAAGTTAAAGGATGGTGGCAGCCTCACAGCCAAAGCTAATTATAGCTTAATGGATCGCGCTATCACAACGAATGTGTTTGGCATGATTGGTAAACAAGCTAGCTGGTATTCAGAGATGGCTTATGCTAAAAAGTTTACTGCACATAATTTAGTGTTGGGTGTAAATTTTAATGGCGAAAATTTTACCAAACAATTACCAGATAGTAGTTTATTGCCCAATGATGCTTTTACAACTGTAGGTGCATTTATGCAAGATGACTGGAAATTAAATGATCAATTCATATTACAATCTGGTCTAAGAATTGATCATAATAATACCTATGGTAATTTTTTATTGCCAAGAATATCATTCATGTATAAAGTAAACAATAAGGTAACCATGCGCTTGGGTGGCGGTGCTGGCTATAAAACCCCTAGTTTATTTAGTTCTGAAATGGACGAAAGAGATTACCATTATTTACAAGGTTTTTTACCCGGAATTAAATCTGAGAAATCAATTGGATTGAATTATGATGTGAATTATAAAACACATTTAAATGATTGGGAACTTACTTTAAACCAGACTTTATTTTATAATGAAATAAATAATCCAATGGTCACCACCCAACTCGTATATATTACCAATGGGTATCCAGTGTATCGATATGCGAATGCGGCTAAATCAATTAGCTCAAAAGGAACAGAAAGCTATGTTCAAGCAATCAAAGCTCCTTTTGAAATTTATCTTGGTTATGTGTATACGGATGCAAATAGAAATTATAATGCTGCAAATCAACACCTGCCTTTAATCGCCAAACATAAATTTGCTACAGTATTTGCCTATGAATTTAATGAGGATTTTAGGTTTGGTATCGAATCTGCTTATACTGGGAAACAATATTTAGATAATGGAAGCAGCACTGACCCCTACTTATTTATGGCTGTAATGATGCGATATGATATTGGAAAGGCAAGTTTTGTATTGAATTGTGAAAATCTGTTTGACAAACGCCAAAATAAAAATGGCTCATTAGTCATACCCCCATTCAACAATCCGAGCTTCCCAGAAATTTGGGCGCCGTTGGATGGCCGGGTGATCAATTTATCGATGCACCTAAAGTGGTAGAATTTAAAGATTATTTCGTTTAATTATAGGAATTAAAAAGGGGGTTAAATATATTTATTAAACAAAAAAATAATTATATTTAACATAGTACTTATTTTAAAACTAAAACTATTCTCACATGAACAGCCGAAGAATCTTTATAAGAAACACTGCCTTAGCTTCAGGAGCTTTAATGACTTCAAATATTTTTGCCAATAGTAAAATTTTCAACACCGATACTTTACGTGTTGCTACTATTGGTGTAAATGGTATGGGATGGTCCAATACCATGGCTGCACTCTCTGTCCCGAACCTTGAAGTGGTGGCTTTATGTGATGTAGATGAAAATGTTTTAAATAAAAGAAAAGCAGAACTTTTAATCAAACAACCAGGGGTTCAAAAAATTGATACCTATAGTGATTACAGAAAAATTTTAGACCGAAAAGATATTGATATTGTAATTGTAGGTACACCCGATCATTGGCATGCCTTACAAATGATCAATGCTTGTTCCGCTGGGAAACATGTGTATGTTGAAAAGCCAGCAGGTAACTCTATCGGCGAGTGTAATGCAATGGTGGCTGCAAAAAACAGGTACAATCGTATTGTACAAGTAGGACAATGGCAACGCAGTCAAAAACATTTTAAGGATGCATTGGATGTGGTTCATTCTGGACAACTGGGTAATATACGTACCACCAAAGTTTGGTGTTATCAGGGTTGGATGCGTCCGCAACCAGTGGTAGCGAATAGCGCGGTGCCTGCAGGGATTGATTACAAAACTTGGTTGGGTCCAGCACCCACCCGTGAGTTTAATGCAAGCCGATTCCATTTTCATTTTAGATGGTTTTGGGATTACGCAGGTGGCTTGATGACCGATTGGGGCGTGCATCTATTAGATTATGCCATTCAAGGTATGAAAGCAGGTAATCCAAAAAGTGTCAGTGCATTAGGTGGTAAATTTGCTTATCCTGAATTAGCCGAAGAAACACCAGATACTTTAACTACTTTATATGAGTTTGATAAGTTCAATTTGGTATGGGATTCAGCCATGGGCATTGACAATGGTTCTTATGGTCGCGATCACGGAATTGCTTTTATTGGCAACAATGGAACATTAATATTAGATCGCGGTGGTTGGGAAGTGATTGAGGAAAGACAAGCCAAAAATAAAGTAGCTATCGCAAGACATAAAAGCGAGGACAAGGGCGTAGAATTACATTGGTTAAATTTTACCAACGCCATCAGAAATAATACACCACAAAGTTTACATTGCTCTATTGAAGAAGGGGCACATATTGCAACCATTGCACAAATGGGTAATATCGCTTATCGTTCAGGCAAAAAAGTAAACTGGGATGAGAATAAAAATATATTTACAGATGCTGCTATCAATAAAGAATATTTTATGAAAGCGTATCACAATGGATATAGCTTGCCTAAAATATAACTACTGGTTTTCCAGTAGAAGGATGAACAATTACTTGGGTGTCTATATTAAATACATTTTTTAGCAAAATGGCGTTTACGATTTTTTCGGGGACGCCATTTTCAATTAAGGCCCCCTCCTTTAAAAAGAAAAGTTGATCTGCATATCTTAATGCAATATTAATATCATGCACCACTCCAATTAAAGTAGTTGTTCCATTTAATAACTTAACAGCTATAGATAAAAATAATTGTTGGTAATAAATATCTAAATTATTTAAAGGCTCATCTAAAAATAAATAACGATGCGTTCCATTTGGTCTATCCCACATTTGAGCTAATACACGTGCATAATGAACACGTTGTTTTTCGCCACCACTTAAGCTTTGGTAATTTCTTTTTATAAAGTCATTTAGGTCTAATAATGAAATAACTTCATGAACAATAGCTATGTCTTTTTTATTGGGATTAAATTCAAAATGCGGATTCCTGCCCAATAAAACTACTTCTTCCACCAACATGGGGAAACTTAATTCTGTTTGCTGGCTTAATACTGCTCTAAAGGAAGCTAGGGTATGCTTATTAAAGGTTTTTAAATTCACACCATCATAATTCACTTCTCCCTCGAAATTCTCTAGGGCACCACTTAATAATTTTATAAGCGTCGACTTGCCTGATCCATTGGGTCCAATAATTAAATTACAAGTGCCAGGTAAAAAATTAACTGAAATATTATCCAAAATACGTTTATTCCCAATATTATATTTTAACTGTTTTGCTGCTAACATAATTACAAATCGTTTTGATTGAATTGATATTTCTTTAACAGAAAAATATATAATGGTGCACCAACAATAGAAGTAATAATGCCAATAGGCATTTCTGCAGGTGCAAGCAAAAGTCGCGCACCCATATCTGCAAGGATTAACAATAAAGCACCCATCAATATGGAGGCTGGGATTAATTTTCGATTGTCACTTCCTATTAAAAGTCGTAACACATGTGGTACAATTAAACCCATAAAAGCAATCACGCCAACAAATGAAGTAGCCACCGAAACCATGGCTGTATTGACAATTAAAATGCTTGTTTTTAATTTATTTACTTCCACACCTAAATAACCTGCTTCTTGTTCTCCTAACAAAAGGACATTTAATTTTTTTGCTTGTTTAAAAGCAATAAGAATACATACGATAGCAACAATGCCAGTAAAAAATACTTGAAACCAAGAAGCGCCCGAGAAGGTACCTAAATTCCAAAAAGTGATGCTTCTTGCTTGCGGATCTCTAGCAATATAAGTCATGAGTCCAACACCACTTAATCCAATCGAATTAATTGCCATACCCACTAATAATAAAGGAAGTATGGAAATTCTTTTATTGCTTTTCGCTAAACTGTACACCATAAATGTCGCCCCCAAACCACCAGCAAATGCAAATATTGGGACTAAGAATGGCCCCAATACGGCTTTAAAAATAGGCGACATAAATGGGCTTAAGCTAAATACTATAGAAGCCCCAAAAGCAGCGCCAGCACTTGTTCCTATAAGCCCTGGCTCTACCACGGGGTTTCTAAATAGTCCTTGCATTAATACACCTGATACCGCTAATATTGCACCCGTAATGGCGCATAACAAAACCCTTGGTAATCTTAATTGTAAAAAAACATTTTCATAAATTGATTTCGATGGTTCTAATTTAAACCAATGTTCAATTGCAGCTAACATTTCAGAAGGCAAAATACGAACTGCCCCAAATGCAATAGCTGCAATTAAAACCAATACAAGTAGTACTGACAATAAGCTAAAAAATATTTTATTATTTGGACGCATTCAAAGTAGGATAAAATAATTGCATCAAGTTAATAATATTGTCTCCAGTTCTTGGACCATAGTAAGTTAAATCATGTTCTTCAAATCTTAGGATTCTTTTATTTTTTCCTGCTTTGGTTAAAGCGACACCAGGAACGCCTGATGTAAATTTATCCATATTACCCATTTGATCATAACCAAAATCAGTCGCAATAATAATATCAGGGTTGGCTTCCGCAATGGCTTCAGCACTTATTTGTCTTGCACCTTTGGCATCATAATGTGCTACTTTTGCGCCTGCCATCTGAATCAACTGATCGGCCACCCCTTTTCTTCCACTCATCACAAAATAAACATTACTTGCGCGTCCAAAATGTATAATCATTACTGTAGGGGTATCTTTTATTTGTATTGCTTTTAATGCATTATTCGCATGGGCTATTCCCGCATCCATCACGCCACAAAGTGAATCAGCTTTAGCGCTTACACCAAAAAAAGCACCCAACTCTTTCAATAACATTTTGGCACTATCGATAGTATTGGCATTACCAAAAGCCTTGCAGTTTAAGCCTGCTTTTTGAATTTGAGGTAAAACCGTTTCTGGACCTATGTCATTACTATGTATGACCATATCAGGCATCATCGAAATGATCCCTTCAGGATTCAAAGCCCTATGATAACCAACTGGCTTAATTAATTTAGCGCTATCTGGATAAGTACTACTCCAATCTACCCCTACTAAATCATGTCCTTTGCCTAAAGCAAAAGTAAATTCAGTCAGATGTTTAGATAAAGATACTATTCGTAAATCCTTAGTGCCATCTACTTCTCTATTATTAAATCTGCCGCAAGAACTTAATACGAAAACACCCAATAAAATAAATAAAAGCTTGTTCATATTTTATGTTTTAAAAATTATATTTCAAATTGATGCCGCCAAAGATAACTGCTTTCGAAGGGGCTGCTGTGTATGTATCTGGTAATTGATTTGCAAAAATCATCATTGGATACTTTACGCCTGTAATATTACTAGCCCCTATATATGCATCAAAATTTATTTTTTTAGACAAGGCTGTTTGATAACCTAATTTCCCATTTAATAAATTATAGGATGAAGCATAAAAATCATTCAACGAAGTAATAGGCGTTTTATCTCTATAATTATATGTTGCATTTGCATACCAACCTGGCTGGGTGATAATATCAAATCCAAAATTGACTACATATTTAGGTACGCCAGCAACCATTTTGCCTGAGTAGTCCTCTGTCAACACCACTGACTTTTGTATTTTAAAATTATTCCCGTAAGTGAAATTAGAATAAGTAAAATTAGCAAATGGACGTAAGGAACTAATAAAACCAGAATTCGATTCAAACAGTGTATATTTTAACATTGCCTCAATTCCTTTATGTGATTGATCTCCTCCATTCACTACATAAGTATATAAAGTTGTGCTGGGTGAAGCTGGTGACACTACAGAAATTGCAGTCATTTTTTTTGAAAACACAGTACTGAAATAAGCCAATTCAAAAGTTAGTTTATTTTTAAATAATTGTCCCTTGGTACCTAATTCAAACTGATTTCCTTTTTCAGGTGATAAAACTTGATTTAAACTACCAGTAGCCGGTGTTGCAGGTGTAGTTACTGCAGGCGTGGTTATATAAAAGTAAGAACTGGTGGGTGCTTTATATCCTGTGCTATAAGAGGCATACAAGGAAAAATGTTTATTGATTACTTTGTTAATCGCAAAATGTGGCGAAACCATCGACTTATAAGCAGTATCAAAGCTAGCTGGTCTTGTAGTTATTGCCGTGTTGAAACGATCATTTAAATTAATATGCATCATACTTGTTCCTACGCCTGCAACTATTGAAAAGTCCTTTGGTAAAGACAAAGTCCATTCTGTAAATAAATGACGATTCGTGCTAGTTGCATACACATTGGAAGTTGCTGTATTAATAACCCAATACGGATTTAATCCATAGATCCATACCGTCGCTAAATCGAACGGGCTTTGCTTCATGCTATATCCTACTACTTGACCCACCTGTTGTTGTGTTTCAATACCCGTCACGCCACCTAAAGTCACCTCATTTGAAATGGGTATTTTGGTATTAACTGAAGTTCTTAAACCATAGTTGACTGTATTTTTATCTGTCCAGCCGGCAGCAGAACTTGCATTGCTATTAAAACCAGTACCAAATACAGCTGATGTAATAGATACATTTTGACTATGATTGTATAAATGGCTTACACCTGTTTTAAAACTAACTACATTACTATGTCCATCTCTTTTAATATAGTCTGGGTTGCCAGAATAATCATTCGCTTCCCACTGCGCAATCGTTAATTCACCCGAACGTTGATCATAACTGTTACTATACCCTGCATATACACTGAAATTATTTTTTGTATTAGGTTGTAAATCTACAACTACATTGACGAAATCTTTTTTAGACGCATTATGAATCGTGTACCCATCTGTTTTTTGCGAACCATAATTAACTAATAATGAAGATTTTTCCGAACCCGCTTTTATAGTAGTAGTTAAGCGTCTCAATCCATAACTACCTGTCAAAATTTGTTGTGCAATACTTGTTTTACCTTTTTCAGCTTTTTCAGTAGTAAAATTCACCGCTCCTGCAATTGCTAATCCATATAAAGTACCAGCGGGACCTTTTGAAATTTCAACATTGGCAATTGTTCCAAAATCAATATCATCCATCGTAGTAATACCTTCTGCATCCGTTAAAGGAATGCCATTTAAATATACTTTATAACCTTGACCATCAAAATTACTACTCACGCCGCGTGTCCCACGTGTGCCATTTCCATATCCTCTTATATTTAATTGTTGTCCGCCAGCTACCGAACGACGTGCCATGGATACACCAGTAATATTAGTTTGAATTGCATCATCCATAAACAAGCCGGTATTACGTCTAATTTCAGTGGCACCAATTTTTGAGATAGATCCTGGTTGGTATAAAATTGATTTATTGGGATTCGAAGAATTAGTTACTTCTACTTGCGCTAATGATAATGAAATGGGTGTTAAATAGATAGTAAGCGACCCTGTTGATGCACCTAAAATTTGGGTAGCGGGTTCATATCCAATAAATGATATAGTAATTTTATTAGTTCCAGTAATAGTGAATTGTCCTTCATTGTTGGTCGTCGTTTTTTCTGAGCCAGCAATGACTGTAGCGCGGACTAATGGTTTTTGTGTAATCGCATCCAACACTTTGCCTGAATATTTATTTTGAGCAAAAGCAAATTGGCTGCTTAATAAAAATAGAAATAAGATGAAGCTATTAAGTTTCATTCAATAAAATTTAATGTGTATGAAATAATGATCTCCTCAAAATAATTTGAGGTGTGAAATTGACGAATAAAAAATCTAGGCCAATCGTGGAGGGGGTGCATTTACTTCTAATAACATTGATTTTAAATCCTTTGTTATTAAATTAAAATGATTTTTATACAAAGTAGGAACTGCTACTGATTCATTATTATTATAAAGTATAAAATAAGAAAGAGAAAATTTTAATGCCTTTTTGTTGCCTTTACTAAGCGGAAAGGATTCATTATTTGTTTTTAATGCTGCGGTATAATTACTATATAAATTACTTTGCATGGTATCATTAATACAATAAAACCATGTTTCTCCTTTAACAAGTTCTGTTTTAACTATATCATAAAAAGTACCACCGAGATAAAATTCTCTTCCTTCTTCTTCCCATTTAATTTCATGATTATTTTTTATTTTAACCAATGCGCTTTCAGGCAATTTTTTCGCCATTTGTTGTGCAATATTTTCCTTGTTTAATGCTTGCTGAACCGCATATACCATATAGGTACCTAATTGGCTACTTAATGCTAAAAATAATAATATGGCGCAGGAGAGCTGTCTCAATTCAATTGCTTTTCTAGCCCTAAATTTAGGTTGTTTTTTTAGTATTTCTAATAACTTTATTTTAAATGCTTTATATAAAAAATGACTACGTATTGCTTTGTATCATAAAATATTTGTACTTCAATTATATCACTAATTAGTTAACTTAGTTATTCAAAATAAACCTATGGCAAACAGACGCAATTTTATCCAACACCTAGGCCTAATGGCAGGTGCCTTTTCAGCAAATAGTTTATTCAATCAAGCACATGCTGCCGAGTTTGAACATATTAGCTTGCAAAAGCAAATGCTTAGCCCTAAGGAGTTAGCCATGGACGAGGATTATTGGAGTGTCATTCAACAAGGTTACACGACAAGCCCTTCTTTGATTAATTTAAATAATGGCGGTGTGAGTCCAAGTCCTAGAATTGTACAAGAGGCGGTAGAAAGATTTAATAAAATGACCAATGAAGGTCCATCCTATTATATGTGGCGCATATTAGATCAAGGAAGAGAACCCTTAAGATATAAGCTTGCGCAATTAGCGGGATGCGATCCTGAAGAAATTGCAATTAATCGTAACGCAACAGAGGCATTAAATACAGTCATTTTTGGATTAAACTTAAAAGCAGGTGATGAAGTAGTAGGAAGCAAATTTGATTATCCAAACATGATTAATGCATGGAAGCAAAGAGCCTCCAGAGAAGGTATTGTTTATAAACAACTCGACTTTAAATTTCCAAGTGAAAACGAGGATGAAATGGTCCGTATTTATGAAAACGCAATTACACCTAAAACAAAAGTATTTCACATTACGCACATGGTAAATTGGGTGGGACAAATAATGCCAGTTAAAAAATTATGTGCACTTGCAAAAAAACATGACATTGAAACTATTGTAGATGGAGCACATAGTTTTGGATTAATGGATTTTACTATTCCAGAATTAGGATGTGATTATTTCGGAACTTCATTACACAAATTTTTATCTGCGCCTATTGGAAGCGGGATGCTTTGGATAAAAAAAGAAAATATAGAAAAAATTTGGCCGCTTGTTTGTAATGACAATCCTAAGGGAACTGATATTCGAAAGTTTGAAACCTTAGGTACCAGAAGCTTTCCTATAGAACAAGGTATTGGCGAAGCAATCAATTTTCATACAGCAATTGGAAGCAAACGAAAAGAAGAACGTATTCGCTATTTGAAAAATTACTGGGCATCACGTGTAAAACAAATACCTAAAGTGAAAATTCATACTTCATTAAAGGATGAGTTTTCATGCGCTATCTGCGGGGTTAGTATTGATGGCATGACTCCTGGTGAATTAGATAATGCATTATATACAAATTATAAAATACATACGGTGGGTATTGTTTGGGATAATGTGAGTTGTGTTCGTATTACACCACATGTTTATACTAGAATACAAGATTTAGATAAATTGGTGAATGCGATTGAAACAATTGCAAAAAAATCCCCTGCTAGTAAATAACTAACAAGGGATTTTACAATTGGGGTTATAACAATAACTTATTTTCTTGCTATTTTAAATGTTTTTGAAAGTGACTTGTAAGTTTTACTTACAGGATCCAATGTTTTAGAAGTTACTAATACCGAAGCCGTACAAGGCACCCCTGGTGATA
>Ga0214919_10009796_pt1 | contig 12290 bp, 9 predicted proteins | sample LL1503_MetaG_FD_177994 | JGI IMG/M metagenome (GOLD analysis project Ga0214919, IMG submission 177994) | Freshwater microbial communities from Lake Lanier, Atlanta, Georgia, United States - LL-1503 | ecosystem: Environmental > Aquatic > Freshwater > Lake | place: USA: Georgia | collected 2015-03-15
TTTGTACAGAAATGCATTTTGGATAGATATGTATATATTGTATACAAAGTAATATTTAATTCAATTTTATACTATAACCTTTTTCTATTTATTACACTATGTATCCCTTATAATCAAAGGGATTCACGTGCGATGCCGATCGTCTTAATTTAGATTGAATGTCGCTCATATTACTGTTTTGATTAAGATAAATTAAATTTCGATTTGTTATATAAATATTTATTTTATTTTGCTGAATCATACGCGATAAATAAGCGTCGATTTGTCCATCGATCTTCTCCTGCTGGACTTCTTCCACTAATTTTTGAGCACCCTTTTTATTAATGATATAGCTTTGCATCCCCCAGAATCCATCCGGCTTAGAAAATTGACCTTGCGTCGAATACCTTATCTTTCTAAGGTTCGAAAAAAGGATTATGTCCCAGTCTTTCGGTGCCGCCAATAAATAATCATCAATCATTTTAAATGAATTTGGATAAAACCCAATATCATCTTCAAAAATAACGTAATAATTTATCGCAGGATCTTCCAGTAATTGTTTGGCTAAGGTATAATGACTTAAAAAACAGCCTACGCCGCCGTGTGTCAACTGGTAATGATGCGTCCGCTCTCTTGTTTGCTCGATTGTGTTCATTTCGTTAATGACGTCGGGTTTCAGCCATAGTTTAAAATCGACCGTTTTACCGTATATAGCGGGAAAGCGTGTTAATGCAACGGACTTCATATCGGACCTTTCATAAGAGGATAAGAAATCGGCGTTTCTTTTCTTGTTTTTATCTAAATTAATGTAATAGGCTTTACATTTTTCGTCTCTTATTACAAAGTTTTCTATATTTTTATGGTTATAATAATAACCACATACTAACAGAATAAAAACGCCTACGGTGTAATAAAACGTTTTTTGTATTTTACTAGTACACCTCATTATATAATAAAATATATTTTTAAATTATACATTTTATAAATGTATACATATGTAAACCCGTTTAAATATAATTTCATATTAACTATAGTATTAAATATAAAAAATGGCTATCGTGCAAGACTATCTCGACTTGACCAAAAAATACAAGCTCGATTATGGTGAGCAAACTGTTCTACTCTACCAAGTAGGCACGTTTTTTGAAATCTACGCGCTCTTAAATGAGGACGGCACCTATTCAGGTAGCGATATCGAAATTATTGCGAAGATGAATGACATGGCTATTGCTAATAAAAACAGCACTGTCGCCGGTAAGCAAGTGGTGATGGCGGGTGTCGGCGTGGCTTATGTAGACAAATATATTCAGCGCATACAGGAAAATGGCTATACAATTGTCATTTACAAACAAGATATAGATAAAAAAAACACGACACGCAGCCTGAGCGAGATTATTTCGCCCGGCACCTACTTTCCGGCGGATTGTGATAATGACGTCGAGCACTTATCGAATAATATAATGTGTATTTGGATACATAAAACGACGGCTTCTAAGCGCAACCCGTTAGTACAGGTTATATTAGGCATTGCGAATATTGATATTTTTACCGGAAGAACATCCATCTTCCAATTCTCGGCAGATTATTTGCATAGCCCGACCACCTATGACGAATTGGAACGCTATATTTCGGCGTACCGACCCAGCGAATGTCTCTTTGTAGCCAATATGCCCGAAAAAATAGTGGATGATATTATTGGCTTTGTGGGTCTAGAAAACACGAAAATGAATAAAGTTGCGATGGGCTCGGTCCAACAACTCAATGCAGAGAAGCAGATGTATCAAAAAGAGACATTTAACCGTTTCTTCCCGAAACTTATGTTCGATGAGCTATTTAATGAGTATTATATTGCTACACAAGCCTTTTGTTATTTGCTCGATTTTGTCTATCAACACAATCCCAATTTGGTCAGTAAATTGGCGGAGCCGCTCTTCGAAAATTATACCGACAAGCTTATTCTAGCCAACCATTCCCTGAAGCAATTAAATATTATAGATGATTCGCGTCATACGGGCAAGTTGCGGTCGGTAAGTAATTTTTTGAATAATTGTATGACAGGAGGAGGCAAACGGCACTTTTTTCATACATTGCACTATCCTACGACGAACGAAGAGGTGCTTCGAGATTCCTACGCTATAACCGAGCATTTACTTGTGGGTAAAGCAACCCAATGGCAAACCATTCGCACACACATAAGCAGTATATCGGACTTGGAAAAATTTAACCGGAAGATGGTGAATAAAAAAGTAGTGCCAAAGAATTTGCTCACCTTGGTGGAAGATTTGAAAGTGATACGACAGCTCTATGAAGAGACAAAGGGAGATGATCTATTATATACAAAGCCATTAAACGTTTCTTCCGCTTGTACCAGTATCATTGATGACATTACAAAGACTTTTAATCTGGAAGAATGTCGCCATTGTTTAGATATTAATGAAACGACCTTAATCATTAATAAAGGCATTTCCTTAACCGTTGACGCTTTGGTGCGCGATAGCTTGGATGGGCGCGATAAGTTGGAAGCTATTTGTTCTTTTTTATCCGATTTGATAAAATCTTCGATGGAAAATGAAAGAGAAGCCAAATATGTTAAGATACATGAAACCGCGCGGAGCGATGCAATACTTGTAGCGACAAGTCGTCGTATTGTCTTGCTGAAAGATGTTCTAAAAAAATATAAACATTCTTCCGCCACACTGACGTATCACTCTAAATATTCCTTGACGCGAGAAACCTTTATCTTAGATTTATCCACATTAGAGTATGATACGAACGGAGGCGGCAAAAATGATGTGGTTATTACCAGCCCGAGCATAAAAGCCATTTCATCGCAAAATGAAGAATTAAAGGGAAGATTAACGAAAGAAATGCAACTCATCTTCCAAGCGTATATTGCCGAATTTGCCAAATATGATAAACCAATGCAAGACATTATTAACTATACGACCGATATGGACTTGCTGCAAAATAAATGCTATATAGCGCATAAATATAATTATTGTAAGCCGGAAATTGAGAAGACAACAAATGCGTGCTTTTCGTTCACGGGCATTCGCCATCCTTTGATTGAACACTTGCAAACCAATGAACTTTATATTACTAATGACTTGAGTTTGGGTGGTAGCGAAGAAAATCAACAAGAGACAAGCCCTTATTTTTCTAGTAAAGACAATAATCCCGCAAGGGGGGGCTCTGAGGGGCTTGCCCCCCACGGGGTCCTACTCTACGGTACCAACGCCGTCGGCAAAACCAGTTTTATCAAGTCGGTCGGGATTGCCGTTATAATGGCTCAAGCGGGTCTGTATGTTCCCTGTACTTCTTTTTATTACAAGCCCTATCGAACGATGTTCACTCGTATTCTCGGCAATGATAATTTATTCAAAGGTCTCTCCACCTTTGCCGTGGAAATGACCGAACTGCGTAGCATTTTACTAGGCGCGAACCAAAACAGTCTGGTCTTGGGCGATGAGCTGTGTTCCGGCACAGAGAGCGATAGCGCTTTAAGTATTTTCACTGCCGGTTTAGAAACGTTGCACGACAAGGGCAGCACGTTCTTATTTGCCACCCACTTTCACGAAATCAATAAATACGACGAAATAAAAGCACTGCATAAGCTTAAGATGATGCATATGGCGGTGCACTATAATAAGGAGACGAATGCTTTGGTGTATGATCGAAAGTTGCGCGAAGGTGCCGGCGACAGCATGTATGGTTTAGAAGTATGTAAATCCCTGCATTTACCTGATGCCTTTTTAAAACGCGCGCACGACATTCGTATGAAATACCATACAGAGCAACAAAGCATTCTGTCGCTTTCCCCGAGTCATTTTAATGCGCGTAAATTAGTGGGCAATTGCGAACTGTGTAAGGGAAAGAAGGCGAGCGAAGTCCATCATTTACAACATCAGAAAAATGCCTTGAAAAAAAACGACTATATTGAATCCTTCCATAAAAATCATCCGGCAAATTTATTGAATATATGCGAAGAGTGTCATCATAAAATACATCATTCAGGACAACAGCATAAAGTGGTAAAAACGACAGAAGGGTGGGAGCTTAGGGCGCTATAGGGGCAGGGGCTCTGCCCGCCCGCTTCGCAAGCCTTTAACCCCGAGGGGCTCTGCCCCTTTAACCCGCCGCCCGTTGCGCGGGCGGATGCATTATACGGATGTTATAATTGTTGCATCCGCTCTTAACGTCCGCATCTCGGTCCGCCCAACGGGCGGCGGGGTTAAAGGGCAGAGCCCCTATTTTATCTAACGATACTATAGTATGAAACTTTCGTTTTCACTGTCTTTAAGAAAGCAGTGTTTCTTCTTAGGTATAGTTATTATTTTAGCCATTTTGTATTGGTATAAAACGCATCGAGTTATTGAAGGTCTCTTTTTCGACGATACGAACGAAGTCTTGCTGTATCATACAATAAAAGATAAAGTCGTCGATGTAAATAATGATATTGCGACAACACTACATAATGACACAGAAGAGATGAAAAATAATATAAAAACAGCAATTACCGGCAAAGATTATAATAACCATCGTGAGAACAATCAACCGGAGTGGCACGATCTTACCGGACAACAAATAACCAAAGCACCCGATACGGTGACGGTGGCTCGAAGAGCGAATATTTCATTTATTACTGCAGATGGTTGCAATAAGAACTCCATACTTAATAGTGATTACAAAAAAGACATATGCTCCGCCAATCTAGGTGATTATAAAACCATAAATGAAAAATGCAATGCATTGTCTAATGAGAATTGTAAGTATTTATCGTGTTGTGTTTTATTGAATGGAAACAAGTGTGTCGCAGGAGATGCCAATGGACCGACCTATTTAACCGATCAAGGCAATGAAATAGATTACGACTATTACAAGTATCGCGGCAAAATTTATCCGGAAGGTTATAATTTTCAACAATCCAGCACCTATTTAAAGAATTGCGGTAAGTATGCTAGCAATAGCACGAATGTCTCTGAAGCGTGTATGCTGCAATTGTTTCACGACGCGGGCTGTCCAAATAAAAATCCCGTCGCTCTTATTAATAACAAGTCGGCATACAAATACAGTCAATCTTCCAAAGAATATATTAAAAAAGATATGGAGAAGAGTGTTAAATTATTAAAACTCAACATAAAAAAGGGCGACGACGATAGTAAAATCTTATGCAATGGTGCGGATCCTGATAATCCTTGCGACTATTTCAATAATAATAGCTTGGGTGTTTCACAGGAGTGTATGATGAGAATGTTTAATGACGCCGGTTGTCCTAATAAAAAACCTTCAGTTATAAATGAAGATTTTGCTTTAGATTATAGTACTGCTCCTAAGAAAATGGTAAAGTTAGCGGTAAGTTTGCTTGCCGAAGGATATAAAAATGTAGCAGCTACTGGCGCCGCCGGTAGCGATGAACAATTGAAAAGTCATTTAATGTGTTATGGACCCAATTAATTATGGACCCAATTAATTATATAATGTATAAAAATGTATAATTAATTCTTTATATAATATAGTATTAAATATGACACTTCATTTTAAGTTCTTAAAACCACATTTCTTAATGATATGTGTCATTATTCTATTTATATTTTTAGGCATTTTATGGTTTTTTCGATATAAAGACAATAAAGAAGGGTTTGATGTCACTACGGACGATCCAGATGCTGCAATTGCAGAGAACAACGCCACTGCAGCGGACAGTTCATCTTATTCTGAAATGGCAGTGATGCCATCGGATGAAAAGACCAAAGAAATAGCAGATAATATACAATCCGCCGTCAATAAGCAATTAAGCAATGCAGGATATCAACAGATGGATCCACTCGCATTGGAAAAAGTCGTGGATGACATCAATTCTGTTATAGGTAATGAAAAAAAATCTATGGACGAAAAAAAAGCCCAAGCCAAACTCAAAGCCCAAGAGGCATCGGTATTAACAAGTATTACAGATACCACACCGCTCATTTTTCAAACCAACTCCTATTTTCAAGGGACAAAGTTTGGCGACGGGTTTTGTCAAACCGCCGGAACCAACCCAGAAATGGTAAATAACAAGTGTAATACATTAACTTCTGAAAGTTGCAATCAAACCGATTGTTGTATCTTTATTAATGGTAATAAATGTGTTGCCGGAGACGCCAATGGACCCACTATTACGACGGATGTCAACGGCAATGATATTGATTACGCTTATTATTCTTACAAAAATCAATGCTATGGCAGCTGTGGTAAAGGTTTAAGCAATGCGGCTAATCCTTGCACCGAATTTGCCGATTCAGATCCTAATTTGTCGATTGCCTGCATCAGACGTCTATGGGCTGAGACCAAATGTCCTAATACGAAATATATTACAAAGGAAGTCGTTAAAAATTTGGCGGATTATAGCAAAACGGCAGTGAAAGCCAAGTTCAAAACCGCCGACACAGAACCGAATTATGCTACGTGCTATGGACCTAATCCCAATTATTGGCCGCCGCCGTGCACGGGTTCTACAGACACCAGTTATGGTCTTACGGCGCGCTGTTTAAGCAAACTTCTTACCGACACAGGATGCACCAATACTGGCTATATTACAAAAGATTTTGTAAACGATCATAATTTAGAACCGAAATCCGCGATGATCAATCAATTCAAGTTGCTTCACGCAACAGACGACGATGAATCACTGTTTAAATGCTATGGTCCGAATGAGCTCTCCTGGCCGGATCCTTGTCTCGACGACAAAGGTAATAAATTGTCTGATTCGGCGAGATTATGGACCAAGGAGGTATCGCTGCGCTGTGCGAAAAATATGTGGAAGCAACATTTGGGGTGCCCGAAGACAGATTTGTTAGATTTTTGGAATTCAGTGCCAAAAGAACAACAAGTCCCATGGACATTGGGTTCGTATCGTACTTGGCTGAAAGCGGTTAAAAGAATGAACATAAATAAATCATTGAAAGGGTTGTGCTATGGTCCTAATCCGAATGTTTGGCCCGGTGCTACTCCAGTCAGCCCGGATCCTTGTTCCGGACTTAAATGGAATACTGAAATGGCTTCCCTATCAAATGAGTGTAAAAAGAAAATAGCAGATTCTCTGCCGGGAGATTCGAACGGTAGTACGTATTTTAGTACGCTTAAAAACACTATAATATCCGGCAATCTAGTAGCAGGCAATTCCAATGCGGGCAGTATTTATGGAGAGGCTTTGATGAACGTAGATGTTATCAACTTCGAGAATGACTTTAGACAATATTTAGTATGCGTTGGCGGCGATAATATGGTCTACTATAGAGATATAATTAATCCTACGCCTGAAGCTTGGGTGCAAGCACAAAACTCCGGATATGTTTTAACAATTGTACAATTACAAGACGAAACATTTTTAGGAGTGGGTACCGACTTTCAGCTGAAGACCAAAACGTCGATACATTCCAACTGGGTAACTAGAAAAACACCTTCAATAGGTTTTATCGGAGCTATACAGTTGGATGATGGCTCTTTTTTAGCTATTGGCTCAGACAATCAAGTCTATTCGAGCTTCACACTGACGACGTGGAGACTAATTCCCAACTCAGGCTCCATTATATCTATTGTACAGATTTACAAGAGCGGGTTTCTTGTCATTGGCACAAATCACAAAATATATTATCGAGCAAGTCCTTTTGAAACGTCGGAGTGGCAATTCGTGGTTGCTTGGCCCGGCGAAATTCCTATGTTTAATTCTATAACTCAGTTTGGAGATTTTATAGGTGCTGTTTTGGCTGGTAATGCACTTTATGCTGTACCATTCGGTAATATATGGTATCCCAAAAAGTGGGAGAATGGTAGATTCCCAAATGTATGGAATGTTATCTATGCAACGTCTGCGATAATGGCGTAAATATTAAAATATAAATATAGTAAAAAATTGATTTATATATAAAGATAGTATATATATATCATTCTAAGATGCTTATTCCAGTGAAATGTTTTACGTGCGGCAAAGAAATAAGCAGTTATTATCGCGCGTATGAGCGCGAGGTGCGGAAGAAAAAGTTGGCTTCGGGTGTCAACGATGTCATCTATTTGACCAAGGCGCAGACGGACAAAACGGCAGAAGGCGAAGTTTTAGACAATTTGCAATTGAAAAAGATGTGTTGTAGACGGCATTTATTGACGCATGTAGAGATTGAATAAAGATTGTATATTACTATGTAAAATAAAATAAAAATATTTTTAATATTTTTTTAATATATAATGCCGTATAGAAAAAGTAGAAGAGTAAGTCGAAAGCATCGAAAGGCACATAGAAAAAATAAAAGAAGAACACATTCAATGCGCGGCGGCAACTCAACCTTTATGCCGGCTGAAATAAGCCCTCAAGTGGGTTCGCCGTACAATGCCGGCGACGCCAACCCCTATGGCAATTATTTACCATTGAGTCCCTATGGCGTTCCGTCCGGTGGTTTTGATCCGCCGTTGCCGTCTAATCCGCAGATGCAAGGTGGTAGAGGACTTGGAGGTCCGCTCGGTAAAGGCGGCTATCGGAAGAGAAATAAAAGAAGTGTCAAAGGCGGTTGTTGGTTTACTAGTAGCAAGAGAAGCACTTCTAAGCGCAGCAGCAGTAGCAAGCGCAGCAGCAGTAGCAAGCGAAGAAGCGCTAAAAAAAGAAATCATAAAAGATACCGGCAGCGCGGTGGAGATTTTAGTGATGTAATGACTGCGGTGATTCCAGCAGATATGCTCAATGCCGGACGATCTATACCGGCGGCATTTACTCATATGGCGGATCGATTTAGCGGACTACTTTCGTCGCCTTCATCACTGGTGTATCCAACCCAGCAGCCGCTCGTCCCATTAAATCCCACGCCTCCGGCTATGAATCCGCCCGATTTAAAAGCATTCTATAATAATGCGGTACAATCGGTGTCCACTATTTAAACGTAGTAAAACAAACATAGTAAACCTTTTTTTATATTCTTTTAATATATAAAAATGACATTTAAAATAATTAAGAAACTATGTACCCCCGCGTATGTTTATTTAGTCATTTCGGTCATTTCGATTGTGGTATTGATGTTTCAAAATGGCGGCAATGAAAACGTCTATTGCGTGGGCTCGTTTGAATGCCCCGTGCCCAGCACAGGCTTAATCTTTTTCTTTAAATTTTTATATGTCGCCTTTTGGACGTTTGTCTTGGATTCAATCTGCAAGGCGGGTCATAAAAAGGTGTCTTGGTTCTTGGTGTTGCTGCCCTTTATCTTGTTTTTCGTTCTCTTGGGTTTGATGATGGTGAACCAGGGGGTCGCGTAATATAATATGATTTTAGGCTATATTATATTATTACACAAGGTGTCGCATAGCATAAGGCATAGCATAAGGCATAGCAATCGCTATCATCCCCATAAAATTCGCAATCCAACACCATATACTACCTATTTCTTTTGGATAATAAATATAAGTGAACGCCCAACCCATAAGACCCAATAATAGATAAACGAACATTTGCTTCAATGGTTTTATCATTGCTAATGCTGCAAACAATAAAATTCCCCATAAGGTATTTACTTGCGCCAGTTGTGGTAATTTTTTAGCATTTCTACTGAACCACCACACAAGATGACAATGTGGACCTTTCACCGATGACCAATTTGTGTCAGTATTGGTAATAAACGCATAATTTGCCGCGGAAATGGTTTTTAATAATGAAAATGCGGCTATGCCGAGTAAAATCGTTTTTTCTAACTTCGAATACTTATAGACACTTGACTTAGCTTTAAGCGAGTAATAATACAAACCGGCTACTAGAGCAAAGGGTTGCAAATGAAGCGCCAAGAGCGATAATTTGCTCACAAAGGAATGGTCTTGCATAGCTGTCCACATAAAAAATTCTAATAGCTGCATAAGAGAAAACCAAAAAATAAAAATAGATAAAGCTCTATCGTTGTTATTACTATTGTTTCTATACCATAAAAATAAACACATTAGTGCACTGGTGATAAATGTTATTAATGACACTGGTGCATTCCAACACATTCTTACTATATATTTAGTATAGGATATAAAAATAATACTAATGGTAGTATATAAATGGATGAGCGTTTTCCTTGGATGATTATAGATCAATATTTCAACGACAATCCTAATTACTTGGTGTCGCATCATTTAGATTCATATAATTCATTTTTCAATGAGGGCATTAAACGCATCTTTAAAGAAAAGAATCCGATTAAACTCATGAAAGAGCAAGACCCTCAAACAGGCGAATTCGGTTTACGCTGCGACATGTATTTGGGTGGAAAGGAGGGTGATAAATTGTATTATGGCAAGCCTATTATTTACGACGAAGGGCGAGAACATTTTATGTATCCTAATGAAGCTCGTCTACGCAACATGACCTATGGTATAACCATACACTATGACGTGGACGTAGAGTTTTTCATCAAGAATACAGAGACTCTGCTAGTGGAGAAGCATACCTCCACCCTAAGTAAAATATTCTTAGGGCGTTTTCCCATTATGTTGCAATCCGACTTGTGTATTTTAAATAGCTTGGATCGGCAAATTCGATTCCGAATGGGCGAATGCAAAAATGATAAAGGCGGCTATTTTATTATCGACGGCAAAGAAAAATGTATTATTTGTCAAGAGAAATTCGCCGATAATATGCTCTATGTGCGAGCAATGAAAGAGAATGGAACAGATCTCTATAGTCATTCGGCTGAGATTCGATCCGTGTCGGAAGATGCTTCCAAACCCGTTCGCACTCTCTCGGTTAAAATGGTGACACCGAGCACGAGCAAGACCAACAATCAACTTGTCGTCATTGTACCAAATGTGCGCAAACCCGTACCACTTTTTATCCTTATGCGAGCGCTCGGCGTTGAATCGGATCGCGATATTATCGATTATTGTTTACTGGATAGAGAGCAAAACACTCATTACGTGGATTTATTCATTCCTTCTATACACGACGCAGGCTTGATCTTCACTCAAGAAGTCGCCCTGAAATATATTGCCACCTTGACCAAAGGCAAGACAATTCCACACGCCTTGGAAATTCTCACGAATTATCTTTTGCCGCATATTGGCGAGATGAATTTTCAAGACAAAGCTTATTTCATCGGTTATATGGTAAAACAACTGCTGCAAGTCTTTTTAAAAGAGTCGAAACCGACTGACCGCGACAATTTCCGCTTTAAACGTATTGAGCTCACCGGTTCTCTTTTGTATGACTTGTTTAAAGAATACTATACATTACAGCAGCGCCATATTTACCAAAGCTTTGATAAAGAATATTACTACAAAAAAGGCAACTATTTGAAAAATTTCACATCACTCATAGAATTAAATTATAAAGAATTTTTCGGCAACCGGATGGTAGCGGATGGATTTCGCAAAGCCTTTAAAGGCAATTGGGGGGCAGAGACGCATACCAAACGCATAGGCGTCGTACAAGATGTCAATCGCTTGAGTTTTAATTCTTTCGTGGCTCAACTGCGGAAATTAAATTTGCCGCTGGATGCGAGTGCAAAAATTGTTGGACCGCGCTTGGCTCACGCCACACAGTGGGGTATCATTGACCCGATTGATACGCCGGATGGCGGTAATGTGGGTCTGCATAAAAACCTGACAATTATGGCGTCCGTGAGTAAAGGTTATTCGGCTTTTCCAATGATCCGTTGGCTGCGGATGCACGCGGACATGCTTTTATTGGCAGAATGTACACCTAACATTATTTCCAAATTATGCAAAGTGATTGTCAACGGCAAGTGGGCAGGTGTCATTGAAGATCCTCAGCATATCGAAAAAACCTTGAAAACTTTGCGGCGTGTAGCAGTGATACCCACCTTTACAAGTATTTTTTGGAGTATCAAAGACAATACCTTGTATATTTACACGGATGCGGGGCGAATTTGTAGACCTATCTTCCACCTGGGGGGCGGAGCCCCCCACAACCCCCCTCGAGGGAAAAGTGGTGCCCATAAGGATGATGCAGGCAACGATAAAGGACTGGCTCATTTAAAAATACTGGCGGAGCGAATGGGTATCCCCGATGGGGGGGCTCTAGGGGGCGGAGCCCCCAATTGGTTGGAGCTCATCACCGGTTTTGCCAAGAAGAAAGACCCTCTCTACAGTCTGCGTGCCGATAAACTTTATGATTCAGTAGCAGATCTCTATAATGCTACTGATATTAAAGAACTGAGCGCATCATTAGCGCCCTTAGATTATCTCGACACATCCGAGACCGAAGGCGCCTTAATCGCGATGGATTACGATGTCTTGGCGCGTGGAGAAAAACCTTATACGCACGTGGAAATTCATCCCTCTTTAATGCTCGGTATTAT
>Ga0214919_10009797_pt1 | contig 12289 bp, 8 predicted proteins | sample LL1503_MetaG_FD_177994 | JGI IMG/M metagenome (GOLD analysis project Ga0214919, IMG submission 177994) | Freshwater microbial communities from Lake Lanier, Atlanta, Georgia, United States - LL-1503 | ecosystem: Environmental > Aquatic > Freshwater > Lake | place: USA: Georgia | collected 2015-03-15
AACAAAGATTGAATAATGGCAAATATTTCTGATTTACAAGAACAATTAGGTTATGAATTTAATGATGTATCGTTATTGCGTCAGGCGATTACGCACCGTAGCTATAGCAAAATTAATAACGAGCGCTTAGAGTTTGTTGGTGATGGCGTTTTGGATTATGTGATTGCGCTTAATCTGTACCAGATTTACCCAGACTTATCCGAAGGTGAACTATCTAAAATGCGTGCAGCCTTGGTTAATCAAGACGGTTTAGTCGAAATTGCCGAGCAGCTTAATCTGGGGCATTATTTGTATCTGGGTGATGGCGAATTGAAAAGCGGAGGACGACAGCGCCCTTCAATTTTAGCTGATGCGTTGGAAGCTATTTTTGCCGCAATTACTTTGGACAGTAGTTTTGAAAAATGTCGGCGGGTGATTGAACGTTTATTTTATTACCCATTGCGTGAACAACAGCAGGGCAAAACTAAAGATTACAAAACCCAGTTGCAAGAATACATTCAAGCCAAAAGATTCCGTTTGCCGCGCTATGAAATAGTTGGCATGACGGGTCCTGAGCATGATATGTTGTTTCGGGTTGAGTGTACAATTGAAGAACTTGATGTTCGTGCCTATGGTGAAGGTAAGGGCAAAAAACAGGCCAGTCAATGTGCTGCAAATAACTTACTAATGTTACTTAATGAGATGGCTTTTAATGATTGAATCTAAAACTTTTTGTGGCTTTGTAGCGATAGTTGGACGTCCAAATGTGGGTAAGTCAACACTTATGAACCATCTGATTGGGCAAAAAATCAGTATTACTTCGCGTAAACCGCAAACTACCCGGCATCGCGTAACTGGGGTTTATACTCATAACGATAGCCAATATCTTTTTGTTGATACTCCGGGGTTTCAAAAGCAATATTTAACTAAACTAAATCAGGCGTTAAATCAAAGCGTAGTTAATAGTTTGAGTAATGTTGATGCAATTATTTATGTTGTTGAAGCCGGGATTTTTAACCTCGGTGATGAAGAAGTATTAAATTTATTGCCAACTGAGGCAAATGTAATTTTAGTAGTCAATAAACGTGATAAATATAAAGATCGTAATGAGTTAAATCAATTTGTTAAAGAAGTATCTGAAAAATATCCATTTAAAAAAGTATTGAGCGTAGCGGCTAAACATGATCACGGAATGGATGAGTTACTTGCAGCAACTAAATTATATTTACCAGAGAGCGTTTTTTTATATCCTGAAGAACAGCTTAGTGATAAGAGTAGTCGTTTTATGGCGAGTGAAATTATTCGTGAGAAACTATTTCGTTCACTGGGAGAAGAGCTTCCTTACAGTTTGATGGTTGAAATTGATAAATTTGAGCAAACCAGTAAACTTAGCCGGATTTTTGCAACGATTATCGTTGATCGGGAAAATCAAAAGCCGATGATTATTGGTAAAGGTGGCGAAAAATTAAAAAAAATCTCAATTGAATCACGCTTAGATATGGAAAAACTCTTTGATACCAAAGTTCATTTGGAAATTTGGGTTAAGGTTAAGAGTGGATTTGCGGATGAGCTTAAGTTTCTACAACAATTTGAGTAGATATTAAAATGATTTCAGTAGTGATTTTAACTAAAAACAGCGCCAAGTATATTGAGCGCTGTTTGGGTGTCTTACAAGCCTTTCCTGAAGTAGTTGTCGTTGATAATGGCTCTACTGATCAAACCATGGAGATTGCGGCTGGATTTGCGAATGTTAAGCTTTATCAGCGTGAATTTTGTGGCTTTGGGCCATTAAAAAATATCGGCGCACAATTAGCTAAGCATGACTGGGTATTCTTTGTTGATAGTGATGAGATTGTTAGCCCTGAGTTAGTCCAAAAAATACTTGGACAGCACTTAAGCGAGCAAGAAGTTTATCGCTTTTATCGTAAAAATTATTATGCCGGACACTTGATTAATGGTTGCAATTGGGATAATGATTATGTGGTGCGTTTATATAATCGTAAAATCACAAGCTTTAATGACAATCAGGTACATGAAAGTATTCAAACCAACAATTTAACTGTCACAACGCTAAGTGACAAAAACTCCTTTATCTATCATTTTCCCTACAATAATACCCGTCAATTAATGACAAAACTGGAGCACTATGCTGATCTTTATGCTGTAACTAAGCTTGGGCATAAAAAAGTAAGATTGTGGACGCTTCCGTTTCGTTTCTTTATGGCCTTTATTAAAAGCTATGTGCTTAAAAAAGGTTTTAAATACGGCTATGAAGGCTTTTTAATTAGTAGCTATAATGCGATGGGCGTACTGGTTAAATATCTTAAACTCTATGAATTAAGCACTGCTAAAAGTTGCGTTATTGCATTAAAAATAGCGGATCAGCAAGAACTGGCAAATGCAATACGATTAATTAATGCTCAAACACTAGTTCCTTCTCGGGTAATCTTCTTGTTTTCGGAGCTACTCTCTCAACAAATGCCTGCAATGCGCAAATTGTTAGCTGAGAATTTGATTCCTGCTGCAGACTGCATTGTCTATGATACTCAAGATGTAACGCAAACTTTGTCAAATTATCAGCAAGATAATGCAGATGCTGGACAAGTTATGTTTTTCTTTGATGTAAATAGTTTAACAAATATTAGAATCGTTGAATTTAGTTTACACAACAAAATTAGCTCAGACCGTATTCAGATATTTTATAAGTGTTAAAATAATGAGGCATAAATTAATTAATATAGGTTATAAAGGTAGTCGGTACTAATGAATAAAGTAGCTAATGTTGATTTATCTTTGCTAGCAGAGCAACGAGTATTTATAACCGGTGGGACTGGATTTGTAGGTAAGAACTTGCTTAAGTTTTTAATCGATCATGACATTGCGCCAAAGCAAATTACAATTTTAACGCGTAGTATACAAAAATTTAGACAGAAATATCCAGAGCTGGCAAATCAGGAATGGTTAGACTTTGAGCAAGCAGACATTAGAAACCTACAGTGGAACAATCAAAAATATGATTATTTTATTCATGCTGCAACTAGTGTCGTAGAGCAATCTGACTCAAAGACGCTGTTTGATGAAATAGTTGAGGGTATTAAAAAAGCATTGTTGTTTGCTGAACACGCAGGGGTTAAGAGTTTTATTAACATTAGTTCTGGTGCGGTTTACCAATTAAACCAAAAGCAGATTGGATTAACAGAAGATTCCCCATTAGTTACCAAGCTAGACAATCCTAAAAATACTTATGCGGTAGCTAAAATAAGCAGTGAACATTTGGCATATTTAGCTTCGTACAACGCTGGGATCAAAGTTACTACTTTACGCTGTTTTTGTTTTGCTGGTGCATATTTAGAGCCTACTCATTTTGCAATTGGTGAGTTTGTGCAAAAGGCATTGAAGAATGAAGATATAATGGTGCAAGCTGGTGGTGGGATTTATCGTTCATATTTATCCTCTACTGATTTGGCTCAGCAGATCTTTGAAACATTGATTGTATCAAGTATACGTGCTAGTAATTATGAAGTCTATAATCTAGGTTCTGATAATGCAATAAGTTTGCCTGATTTGGCGCATAAGGTGGTTGAGGTTTTAGGAAGTGAATCAAAAGTTACTACGCCAAATATAAGCTCTGTAGATGTTAATTATTATGTACCAAGTACTAATAAACTTGATAGGATATTAGGGAAGTCAGCAAAATTACTTGATATCATAATTAGAGAGGCTGCAGAATATTATCGTAGTTTAACCGTTAAGACTGAGCTAGTTAAAGATCCTGCAGAATATTATAGCAAGGTAAGCCAAACAGAAATTTTTACTCAAAGAACTAGCCTGTCAGTAATTGTTGCCTGTTATAATGATGAGCAAGCTATTCCAATTATGGCAGAACGATTAGTTATGGTACTAAGCAAGTGTAACCTTGACTATGAGATAATTTTTGTGAGTAATGGAAGTAACGATAATTCAATTCAGGTAATTCAAGAGTTATCTGCTCAAAATCGGCGGATTAGTGGTGTAACTCATTCCCGGAGTTTTGAACAGACCTCACAAGCTTCTTTTTTGAATGGAATGGAGCTCTCAAGCAAGCAAGCCTGTGTCTTGTTAGATGGTGATCTTCAAGATCCGCCAGAAATGATTGAAGACTTTGTTGCCAAATGGCAAGAGGGATATGATATTGTTTATGGTGTGCGTCATAAGCGTGAAGCACCGTTATTTGTTCAAATTGGCTCTAAAATTTTTTATCGTTTATTTGATAAGTTATCTACCATCCGAATGCCGCATGATGCAGGTGATTTTTCTTTAATTGATCGGCGTGCAGTGGATTGGATGCTGGCAACACATGAACATGATGTTTTAATCCGTGGAATGCGTGCGTACGTCGGCTTTAAGCATATTGGAGTTAAGTACTTCAGACCAGAACGAATGTTTGGTAACTCATCAAATAACTTTTTTAAACTGATTATGTGGCTGAAAAAAGGAATTTTTTCTTATTCACGTCGTCCATTAGATTGGATGACTACGGCTGGTTTTGGGCTGGTAGCTCTTTCAATTTTACTAGCGATTATTCAAGTGTTAATTCGCCTATTTTATCCATCTGCTACGCCACATGGGCTTACGACTATTATGCTATTAATTATGTTTTTTGGCTCGTTTTCAATCTTGGCAATTAGTATTTTGGGTGAGTACATAGCCAAAATTGTCGAAGAAACCAAAAAAAGACCAATTTATATTCGGGATCTTAGAATTAAGGATGGCGAAATTAAAAAAATCTCTTTTGATGAGCATTCCTGTGCAAAACGAGAGCGCTAGTTATGTTTGTGCTTAATTTTTGCACTTCTGAAAGTTAATTGATAATATGCTTAAATATAAAAAATTAGTAAACTTGTGTCAGTACCTGCTATGCATAGTTACTATGTTATTTATGTTATTTGCTTTTTCTGGTATCAATTATTTTAGTTTTGCTTCGCCACTATTTTATGCTTATGATGGTATTTTTAGCTTAGGTATAGTTAAAGGTATTCTAGAAAATCATAGTATTTGGGTAAATCCTCATTTGGGTTTTCCGAATGGCTATATTGGCTATGATTTTCCAATGACTGAATCCTTCCATGTCTTATTAATAGTGCTGCTAGGCTTGATATTTGGACATGATCCGATCGTTATTACTAATCTCTTTTATTTACTAAGCTTTGTTTTAGCTGCACTAACTAGCTTATGGGTGCTCCGCTATTATAAAATATCTTATCCTCTAGCATTAGCCGGCGCTGTAGTATTTACGTTTTTACCGTATCATTTCTACCGCTCTACTATGCATTTGTTTTTGTCGTCATATTTTACAATTCCACTGTGGTGCGCTGTAATCACTACTATTTATCAAAACGGTAGGATTAAGTTACATAGCAACAATATCTTAAATATATTATTTATCTTATTACTGAGTTATGTATTGTCAGCAACTGGGATTTATTATACTTTCTTTGGTTGCTTTTTTTTAATTTGTGTCGCGGTAATTGTCTGGAGTGAAAAACGAACATCTGCAGCAATAATCAGCCTAACAATTATTGTGTTAGCCGTCTGTTTTATTATCCTTCAGTTAGCACCATCAATACTTTATCATGCACAACATGGAGCCAATCCATTAGCCGCGGTAAGAAGCTCTGCTCAGACTGAGATTTATGGTTTGCGAATTGCGCATTTACTATTGTCACCAGAATATGAGCGAATTAGTTTTTTAGCAAATATCAGTAATCGCTATAATCAAATATTTGTTTCTGGATTAAATGAAAGTATTTACTCTCATCTCGGATTGATTTCATCTTGCGGATTTATCTTGTTATTACTGATGATCTTTATACCGCGTAAATTTCCTGATAATACTCAGTTAAAATTAATTAGCAAGCTTAATTTACTGGCTGTATTATTTGCGACAACGAGTGGCTTTGCCGTTTTATTCTCTTTTTTTGTGACTGATATGATCCGTTCGGTAAATCGAATAAGTATTTTTATTGCTTTTTTTGCTATTTTTATGGTGTTGTATTTATTACAGTGCGTAATCTCTAAGTTTAAAATACATATTATTGTATATTGGCTAATTTCAATTGGGGTATTATATCTTGCAGCTATCGATCAAATTGATTCATCCTCATTTGATAATCGTAAAAATATTATGCCTGCAGCGAGCGATAAATATTTTGTTTCTGATATTGAGCAAACGCTACCTAAAGGATCAGCAGTGTTTCAACTTCCATATATGGATTTTCCTGAACCTAGGATTATTTCTGGTACTATGGGAACCTATGAACCAATGTCATTATATCTTTACTCACGGGATCTATATTGGAGTTATGGTGCAACTAGGGGTAGAGATGTCGATAAATGGGATAAGACCACTACAGCTTTGCCGGTGAAGGCAATGTTAGCTAAATTAAAGCCAGCAGGCTATAGCGGAATCGTCATTGACACTTATGGCTATCAAGACAAAGGGCAGAGCATTATCCATGAACTAAATCATGAACTAGGAAAGTCTCCGTTAATTAGCTTAGATCATCATTATGTATTTTACTCATTAGGTAGCAAATAATCAAAAATCCCATGACTGATACCAAAGTAAGTAACGATAAGTATAATCACGATGGATTTCTAAGCCTGAAATTGCCGGATAAAAAAGGATAAATAGCCCTATTACTAAAATTAAATAGATACAGACTAATCTTTTTAAGCTTTTTTCTGAGCGTTTGAGTGCTGCATCAAGCGCCCAGGTAATTGCTAAAATCATAAATGGTGTCACTGAGTATAAATAGTAAATAAAACTCGTGCGCTTCAAGAGCATATATGGTAAATATTGCGAGGCAATCGCCAGTAAAATAAAACCTAGTTGCCAGCTCCGCGTTTTGACAAAGTTTATCATCATTATCAAAATTGCCACAATACTAAACCACCAAATTGCTGGATTACCCATCAAAACAATAGAACTATATTCTTTTGTGGTGTAATTCATCCAGCTATAAATCCTTTGAGGGCGAAGCATCAAAAACCATGACCACCATGGCGACTCAAATTGATGATGGTGGGTAACTGCATAAGTAGTATGGTAGTGCCACATTGCCAGATGTTGTTGGATTATAAAACTTATAAAGTTTTGTGATTCGGTTTGAGTTGCGTACTGTGGTATAAAGCTCATAGAGTACAGAATGATAACGAATATACTTAGATAAGCTAATTTAAGAGTGCTCCGAATATTACTCTTTCTAATGGCATTTTGTACGTTATCGGATACTGCCAGTTGATGTTTAAACTGTGGTTTTTTATAAAAAAACTCATAATAAATTATGATCGGTAATATTGCGAGTAATGAAAATAATGCAATCCATTTAGTAGCCAGTGCAAGCGCAAAAAAGAGAGCGATCCCCCATAGATTATTTTGTGCCGAATTTAGCTTAGCAAGTTTTTGGTTCTCAATGTAGCAAAAGAGCATTAGGTACTCTGCACAAATAAATAATGTCACCATTGAGTCAATTAAAGCATAGCGGTTAATCGTAAAATGCATAAAATCAAACATTAATAATAATGCTGCAAAAATAGCCGCACGGTTACTTTTAAAAACCTTTTTAGCAAAGTAGTATATTAGGGGAACCATGATAATACCACAGAGGTATGCCATAATCCGCCAACCAAGTGGCTTCATGCCGAAAATTAAAATCCCTAATGCAATAATTAAAGTCCCCAGCGGTGGGTGTGTATTTGCAAAAAGAGGAAGATGATGAATGTATTGATATGCAGTTATCACATAATATAGCTCATCAAAAACGATGCTTGATTTTATTGATGGGTCATAATTTTTTGGTGGTGATAGTGTAGCAAAAAGTGTCTTAATGCTATCGCTAGTATTATCATAGCCGATTGATATTTTGTAATTTTTAACGAGATTATTCTTGTTATCAAAAATAGCCAATTGTTTGAATTCAATTGTTGGTGACTCTGTACTGAAAGTCAGGCGGTTAATCTTGAGATTTTGCTTAAAAGCTATGCTGCTCCATTGATAAACTGGCGGTTGCTTACCAGAGGTATCAATTTCGACGATTGGTGAATCTATGCCTGACTCAAGTTGTGCGGATACTTTAAATTTGCCATTACTTAAGCCTAAGAAATAATAGACTCTACTAAGCTTAGTTGGCTTATCGAAAATAAAAGTAATATTTTTACTTTCATAATTACCTATCCAGGTTGCACTAGGGTTTCCGCTAATTTGGGCTAAGTTGACTCCGCTGATGATCGCATAAACTATAGCCAGCAATAGCGGGATTAACCAACTCTTGCGGTTTAATAATCTTTTAAATAAATTAAGCACAGTTTATATCTTTCTTCGTCATATTATGATTGGTATAAATGCCAGCTTGGATACCATGAAAGGTATTTCAATATGTAGTTACTATCAATTTCAACTCCAGCCAGCACGGGATAAAACATGATAAATAACCCAATGACTGCTGCAAGATATATGTAAATAAGTATGTTTAGTTTTTTCGTGGATGACTTTAATAAAACCTGTATACTAGCAGCGATAGATAAAATCCACAATGGAGTAACACTATAGAAATAATAGATATAACTAATCCGGCTAATGAATATAAATGGTAATAATTGTGCGGCAACCAATAGGGCAATAAAAAGATAGTTTGTTTGGCGTTGTTTAATTGCATAAATAGCTATCAATATTATAGCCGGAATTCCTAGCCACCAGATTAGTGGATTTCCCATGAGGGTGATGCTAATCACTTGGTGAGGAACTGGAGTCAGTGAGTAAATATTCATTGGGTTCATGATTAGTGGCCAGCTCCACCATTGTGAGCCTTGCAACATACTATGAAGCTCTTTGATGCCTTTGCTGTGAAACCAGAGCATAAGTTTCTGTGCATTAATAAATAATTCAAATAAACTAGCTTGCTGAGTGATAATACTGTATGGCACAAAACTAAGAATATAAATTAAGCTCGGAATAAGCATAGTTGATAGAGCGTACGTAAATAGTATAGGTAAATTTAGTAATTTTGCTTTACGAATGACGCAGAGTAAAATAACTATTCCGATTGGAATTAGCGTAAATAATGCGGTCCACTTACAGGCTAATCCAAGACCTAAGCAAATTCCAACGTATAGTATGTTTCGAGTCGCACACTTAAAGTCTAATGCATTATTAGCAAGAATATACTGATATAAAAAATAATATTCTAAACAAATAAATAGTGTCACCTCTGGCTCAATTAAAGCATAGCGATTGATACTAAAATGCATAAAATCAAACATTAATAAAAATGCAGCAACTAAAGCGATCTTGCGTTGTCTAAATAATTGCAGGGCAAATAAATAGACGATAATTAAGACTAGAATTCCGCATAATAAGGGCATTATTCTCCAGCCAAATGGAGTTTCACCAAACATGGCAATACCCGCAGCAATAATAAAGGTGCTGAGATGTGGGTTTTCTGATAGTGTTGGTGCAATTTTATGTAGGTAATCAAGAGCTGTTTTTGCATAATACACTTCGTCAAAGATCATTGTGTTTTGTGGCGTATTGATTATTTTAAGTGGCACGTGCTTTGTGATTAATAAATTTTGCGGTTTAATTGTTTTATTAGAAGTGATCGCCACATCTGTTATATAACGGTTGCTGTTATCAAAAAGTGCAATTTGTTTAATTTCAATTGGTGCTATAGTTGTACGAATCCATAGTTTATTAAATTGAAGTTGTGAGTTTACTCCATAGCTAAGCCAGCGATAATTTAATGGATGCGTACTATCGGTTTTAACCTCAAGTAATTCTATTTGTTGGATATTTTTATTTGCTACATAAACTTTGAAATCACCATCGAGGTTTCCAATATAGAGATTTATTTGCTTTAGCGTTGTCGGTTTAGCAAAATTTAACTCTAATTGGTCATTGCTCTGCAGCGAGTAGTAGCTAGCCTTTTTTGCCCGCTCGCCTAGGTGCGGGATACTTATACAAAATGAGATCACTATGATCAATAAAATATTCAAAAAATCAAATTTATTTAATCTGATTTTATAAGCGATATTTTGGTTTAATGAGGTATTTCTGGTTTGAAACAGTGCATAGGCGCAGCTAATTGATAATAAAGCGAGAATAGCAAAAATTTGGAGGTGCAATAAATTAATCATTAGCTATTTGAATCTGTTATTTTTAAGTTGTCGCGATTATAACATACTATATCTAATATGCTATAATCGCGCATCAAATTTAATTATTTTGATTGGTATCTGAATGCTTTCATGGCAAATAATGTTAATTATTGCGACAACGCTAGGGTGCATATTTCTGGGGTGCTATTATCTCTTAGCGCGTAATGGGGGTAAACTAGCACCGAACTTAGATCGCTATGATTATTTATTTCTTATCATTATAGTCTTAATTTATCTTGCATTAAGTCTAATTAATTTTGGTGAAAAACCAACTGATAAAACAATCTGGAGTAGTACTAGTTCTGCTAAGCATTTAATTATGAAGCCAATTCAGGCGCAAACCAGCGGAGACTTATATTTCAAAACTGGAGTTTTTACCGCTACATTATTGATTCAAGCCCAAACTATGTTTAGTGAAAGTTTGATTGTGTTGGCAAAAATTGACCCAGAAATCAAAGAGGAGCCACAATTAAAATGGAATAGCTTTCATTTTAGTTCCCCAGTGCCAATCACGGCTTTTTATTTCACTGTTGAATCATCAAATATTCTCCCTCCCGAATATAGAGATACTCAGCGCGGTGTAGAAATTCAACGTTTAGCCTTGTACGACGTACAAAATCAGCACATGCTATCTTCAGTTGTGGTTAATGATTCCTCTGGCAAAGATTATACTTCAATCCTGGAAAGCCAACTATCGCCACTACAACTAACTAATGTTTGGTTCAACTCTGCGGTGTTTGATGAATATTATTATGCCGCCGCCGCACAAGAATATTTAAAGCAGTGGGGCACAGTTACACAAGCACATCCACCGCTTGCTATGTTAATTATTGCGCTTGGGATATTCTTATTTGGACTCAATCCGTTTGGCTGGCGAATTTTGGCAAATCTTAGTGGTGTTATTTTGATTCCATTAATTTATATTTTTACCAAGCGCTTAACCGGTAATCGTTATGCGGCGATGATTGCAGCAATTTTGCTGAGTGTTGATTTTATGCATTTTGTAATTTCGCGGATGGCAAGTATCGAACCATTTGTTACGCTGTTGTTACTTTGTGAGTATTTGTTCTTATTTCAGTACCTACAAGTAAAACTAAATGGTTATGGCGATAAAGCAGCATTAAAAAACATTTTTGCAGTTGGGTTATTTAGCGGGCTCGCGATTGCCTGTAAATGGTCCGGTTTATTTGTACTGCCTGCGCTTATACTGGTGTTAGTATGGGCGTCTCTAGCTAGCGGAGCAAAACCAGTTAAACTATCAATTGCATTACAGTATCTATTATTTTTAGTAGTATTACCACTTTGTATTTATTGCCTTAGTTTTGTACCGTTATTTGCAATCAAACACGCGACTAATTTTGCCAGTTTTATACTGGAAACACAAAAAAGCATGTATCAGTTTCATACTCATGAGGCTTTGGATTTTCATAATATCTATGCTTCAAAGTGGTGGACATGGCCATTAGTGTTGCAGCCTATGTCAATCGCTTTTGTGATGCTTGATCCGGTAAGTAAACTATCTCAATCGGTTGGATTGTTAGGTAATCCTTTGGTATGGTGGGGCGCATCTGCAGCAGTGATTGTATTAGCTCTCTTGCTAATTTCTCCAAAATTTAGAAAACCAGAGCTTTACTTTATTTTATTGGCAATAGCGGCTCAATATATCCCTTATGTTTTTATTAGTCGTTTAAGTTATATTTATTATTTTTACTCGGTATTACCGTTGGTAATTATAGCGTTTGCTTATTTAGTAATGCTCATGCTTAAATTAAACAGCAAAATGATTAATTGGTTAATTTTTATCTATGTTATGCTTTGTCTCTGGCTCTTTGTTATGTTTTTCCCGGCATTGAGCGGGCTTAATATTAACCGTGATTTTGTCTATCATTTTTTGCTGTGGTTTAAGACCTGGCAATTTTAAGTGGAATTAGTTTATGTCCTTAGCGGTTGTTCAATTATCTTTGACTGTCGGTGTTTTTTTAGCCGTGCTAATCTATTATCTGTATCAGATTAAGAAGTGCTCCTTACCGCATGGAAATAGATTATCTTTCTTAGACAAGACTGATTAATTACTCATTGTTATTATTAGCTCTGTTTACGCAGGTATTAGCTTAAT
>Ga0214919_10009798_pt1 | contig 12288 bp, 20 predicted proteins | sample LL1503_MetaG_FD_177994 | JGI IMG/M metagenome (GOLD analysis project Ga0214919, IMG submission 177994) | Freshwater microbial communities from Lake Lanier, Atlanta, Georgia, United States - LL-1503 | ecosystem: Environmental > Aquatic > Freshwater > Lake | place: USA: Georgia | collected...
ATATTATAAAGTCAACATCGGGGTTAATAAACACAAGATTGACCGATGTGGGAAGAAGAAGAATCTCACAAGGTAATTTTAATGTTTCTTATTTTCAAATTGGAGATAGTGAAGTTAGTTATACTGCGGTTCCGGGATTTAATCTTGTTAATAATAATATTTTGATGCCATCATTTAATGCACAAAACGATACAGGAACACCAGAATCAAATAAAGAAAATATAAAATATCCTTATTATTTGGAAGGACAAGGTGGTAATACATATGGAATTCCCTATATGGAAAGTGGAATAGATTCAATTTATAATAGTGCTGGGTCAAAAGGGTTTTTCTCAAGTGATACTATGACATCAAATGGTTGGGTTTTTCAAAGCTCATCAGCCTATACAATTAGTTCCAATTATGTTATAGATATGAATGATTTCTATGGTCAAAACACTGTTATACTTAACAACGCAAATTGTTATAATATAACAGGCTCACCACAAGTTAATGAATTTGTTGTTATTAATTTTTCAGGAGGAACTACAACATGTTCAGATACTTTTACTTCAAATCAAATTTTAACATTTAAAATACAATCTGTAACAACTAGCGGTTCTTCATTTGTCATAACATTAGATAGAAATTTACCAAATTATAATTATTATGGTTTTACCGCTGGAACTAATTTTGCTAAAGTGTACATTTATCCATCAGGTATGACTCAATTATATGATACAATAACACCTTTACCGTATTGGCAAACAGATACTTTAAATTTTGAATCACCTTGTGATGTTAGAAACAGAGAAAACACTTTAATATGGAACATGAATATTCCTTGGACCGAAAGTCCTGCTGGTATATTTAGTAATATTTACGAAGACTTTAAAAAGTATGGTTCAGAAGATTATGTGGGAACAAAAGAATTATTAGGTTATAATGAATCTAAAGGTCAAACAGATACAGGTGAAGTTTACTACTACAATTCATTTAATGAAAAAATTAATGTAACACCAGAAGAACAAAAAACAATCGCAATAATACATTATACTAATCAAGATATAGATAATGTTTATGGTGAAAAGTTTGCAACATTACCTTATGATAATCAAAATCCATTTACCGGTACAGGTTCTGCGCAACATTTTAAGTTGAGTTTACCGACACTTATGTGGCATAAATCAACAAATAATAAAATAGGGGTTGATTTATATATTGACCCACCATCAGTAAATAATTTATGTGTTCCTTATTATATTAAATCTAATTTTAATAGTGATATGAACGACCCCGGAATTAGATATTTTAATCTGTATGATAATTTTCAAGATAAAAATGGGAATTTAAATAGGGTAGGAAAAGTTTTCCCCGACCAACAAATGGTTGTTATTGATGATGAAGAAATAGTTGCTGCTATGTCATATAAATCAAATAGAAATTGGACTCTACCTGCACCAAAAATATCTTTAGTAACACCAAACCATTGTAATCCTGATAATCAATCACAACAAGGTATTTTAACAAATTCTTCAGAAAGGTTATGGGTAACATATATTTTCTTTTCTAACTTAACTAACAATTCATTACATTGTAATTATTATAGTGTTATTAATGGACCTGAAACAGGTTGTACAACTACAAGTCAAAACGTTGCGGTTAGATTTGGAAATGAGTTTCCTTTTTTAAATTCGGATATAACTAAAATTACAGGATTTAGTGCTAACCAATTATTAATACTATGTCAAAAAAGAACAGACAATTTAAGACCGGACCCCACCCAGTGGAAAGAGATTTTTTTTTATAATAGTTTAACAGCATCTTCTATTAATGGTTTAATAACTGTTAGTGGACTTACAAACAATGTTTTTGAAATAACACCAGCATTATATAACGCTGCGTCAATATACGATTTAACTAATTATATAAACGGAATACCAGCAAACAATCAAAACAATTTATTAAATTTTGGTGATGAGTATTTCTTTTATGGTAATATTGAAACCGATATTGAGGCTACAATATACGAAATGAAATATAACATAAACTTAAATAATAATCAGTTCACTAATACTTCAAACCCAACTTGGACATCTGGAACTACTTCATATGTTACAGAAATTGGGCTTTATAATCAACAAAAAGAACTTATGATTATATCTAAGTTGCAATCACCTCAAATAAGACAAGGTATTCAGCAATTTGTAGTCAAGTTAGATTTTTAACATATGAAAAAAAATATATCAAAAGATTCACCCAAAATCCTTGGGTTGGATGTGTCAACTAAAACTATAGGAATTTGTTTATTCGATATTGAATCGAAAAACTTATTAGAATTAACCCACATATCTCCGAAAGTAAAAACGGATAGTAAAATTCATGAACTAATGTTAAAGGCAGAAGTTTTTAGAGAAAAACTAAAAACATATGTTGGTTTAGGTATTACTACGGTTGTAATTGAAGAACCATTATTAAATAGTAATAATGTTTATACCATTGCAACTCTTATGAGATATAACACATTAATCTGTAAAGAAGTTTATGATATTCTTGGAGTTGTTCCGGAATTCATTACAACATACAATTCAAGAAAATTTGCGTTCCCCCACCTTGTTAAGCAAAATGACAAGGGTAAATTCGTTCTTTTTGGTGGTTATCCAAAGGACGTAGATAAGAAACTTATAATATGGGAATTAGTAGCCAAGAGAGAACCTCAGATAACTTGGTTATATACAAAAAATAACACATTAAAGAAGGAAAATTTTGACTCTTCAGATGCTTACACTTGTGCCCTCGGTTATTTAAAATCAAAAGAAATTTGGTAATTTAAAATTGGTTTCATACATTTGTGGTATGGAAAAACTAATTAAAAAATACGAAGAAGCTAGACAAGTTGCTAACAATCTTTATGAGGAGATATTAGAGACCTCTGATGGATTTAGATATTTAACCAAATTAAGGTGTTATGGTTCCATCCGTTGGAAATCCCACAAAAATGAGTTCTCTGTTCAGGACCTATGTAATGAGTATTATGGGGATAATGGGATTGTGGATGTCTACACCAATAACCCAAATCACAAAATTGAATCATATGGTAGTGTGAAGTTGATTACGGAGGAGGAAATGGTTAACCTCTCAAAAGAGGACATATCAATGTCAAATGCTATATGTAATTGGATAACCAGAACTTTATAAAATAATTTTGGCGGTTTCAAAACTATTATATACCTTTACATCATGAAACAACTACCATACCTCCAAAATTCAAGCGCAATTATCGGATACACCGATTCAGTATTAGCCCAAACAGAAACCAATGATTGTTTTGTAAGAGCTGTCGCATCAGCATATCAAGTATGTTATGACAAAGCACATTCGTGGGTTAAGAAACATTTCAAAAGAAAAAATAATGCAGGAACATTTAACGTTATTTTGTTTATGGAACAGTTCGCGAATGATAGAAAAACACTTAATGGAAAGTATCCAAAAGTTATTCCAAATCTTAAAGTGTATGATTCAACTAAATTAAAATACAAAAGAACAACTCTTAACCAATTTATTAAAAAGTATCCAACCGGAACGTATATTGTAATTGTTGAGAGACACGCATTTACTTTAATGAATGGTTTTGTTATTGGTAATCCACAAGATTCAAAATCACTTAAAAAAGTTGTTCACTATGCTTTTAAAATTTCTTAATATTATATTATGACAGATGAAGTAGAAGTTATATTGGAACTGATTGAAGATGTGTTGGGTGAACCTAAAAAGTCACACGACAGCACCTACCAGTATTCGTATAATTGTATTGAGTGTGATGAGAATAGAGGTAAAGGTAATCTTGAAATTAGTTTGGAGAAACACGTGTATCATTGTTGGGCATGTGGAATATCCGGACCTTTGGGTAAACTATTTGATGACTATGGTAATAAGAAATTAAAGAAGACATATCTATTAATTCGTCCTGAAGAACTTAAGGTTGAAGAGAAGAAAAAGAATAAGTTAAGATTACCTCAAGGGTATATTAAAACGTCTGAAACAAGTTCAATATATCCACCCCATAAAGAAGCAATCAACTATCTTAAAAGTAGGGGAATAACTGATGAGATTTGTGACAGATATAATATTGGTTTAACAACCACCGGTGAGTATCAGGGAAGAATTATTATCCCATCATATGATTCAACAAATACGTTAAATTATTTTATTGCTCGTTCTTGGAACCCAAGAGCCCGGATGAAGTATAAGAATCCACCTTGTGAGAAAGACCAAATAATCTTTAATGAATATCTTATAGATTGGAACAAAGATATATTCCTTTGTGAGGGTGCGTTTGATTCCATATTCCTACCAAATAGTATTCCAATGTTGGGTAAGTTTATGTCTGACTTATTGTTCTCAACTCTGTATGAGAAAGCGAAAGGTAATATAACAATATGTTTGGACAGCGATGCGTGGGAGAACAGTTTGAAGTTATACCATATGTTAAATGGGGGTGTTTTGTATAACAGAATAAAGTTAATTAAATTACCGGGAGATAGTGATATTGCGGATTTAAGGGGGGAAATAAAAGATGAATATTATATAACAATAAAATAAATTAATTATGACATCAATAGAAATGTATGAAAAAAAAGTTTTAGAGTTATTTCATATGTATGCAAATGGAGATATTGACATAAGGGAATTTCTAACTACACTACATAATTTTTATTATAAGGTAGAAGAAATGCACAAGCAAGAGATAATAGATGCTTGGGAGATGGGAAGATTCAATATAGATGCTGTTGGATTGGGAGAACAATACTATCAAGAAACATTTGTAAGTAAGGGAAGTGATGAGGTAGAACTTCCCAAACACCCATCTGTTATTTCTGAAAATGGGAATGAATTACTTTTTGATAAAGAAGGTAATTTAATAAAAGAACTTCCCCAACAAGAAACTTTATATACAGAGGAACAAATGATTGGTTTTTCTGAATGGATATTAAATTCAGATAGTAAAAAAGTATTAACAAGGACTAAAGAATCTTTACTTAAAGAATATATTGAATCACTTAAACAACCTAAACAATGATAGAACAATTATACGAATTACAACAAAGAATGTTTTGGTTTATTGATGGAATAGGTATTCATGGTTTAGATTGGGAACTATTTAACAAGATTCCAACTAAAGTATTAATTAAATTATACAATGTAGAACTATCTTATTTTAAACAAACTAAAAAAGATTAATTATGCAGAAACAAACACCTGTTGAATGGTTATTTGCACATTTATTACCACATTTAGATTGGTCTAAAAGGGAAAATAAGATATTGTTTAGACAATTAGAACAAGAGGCATTAAATATGGAAGAAGAATCACAACTTCCCCAACAAGAAATATGTATTAGTTGTGATGAACAAAAAGAAACATATAAAATTTGTATGGATTGTATAGGTAAGATGATAAAAGAAAACCAAAAAGAAATATCAGATGAAGAAATAGACAATGCTTGGGAAGAGTTTAGAATACAAAATCCTAATACAGTAGGTGGATTCCAAGACCAATATGAATCTTTTTCATTTGCAATTAAATGGTATAGAGAAAAATTAAAAAAATAAATTTTGTTGTTTCAAAACTTATTACTATTTTTACATTCTAAAACAATAAACATGGCAGGTACATTATCATTTAACAAAGTAACTTATCAAAGATTGAAAAAAGAATATCAAAAATCTGTTGATAATAATATTGAAATGTTCATATTTGATGGACACGAATTGTTAACCGCATATGCGAAGTATCTGATTGAATATTTAAAATCTAAATTTGAATAATATGAAAAAATTACTAGTTATCCTTGCAGTAGGAATCAGTAGTGCATCAGCACAAACAATGTATAAACTTGAAAGTGTACCTATTTACGATTCACTTGGGAATCAGTATATGATAAGAAGTGTGTACGACCATCTACCAACATCAAAAGACAGTGCGGACTTTCTTAGAGAGAGTAATGACTATGTATTCACCACACTTAATTCTTTAAAAAAACAAGAAGAAACGAAACTGTTCACAATTAGGGTTGCTCAAGTTAGATACGATAAGAATGGTAACGTTCAGATAAAACCGAGTGAGAAATTCAGAAGTGAATGGTATAGATGTTCAGATAAATCAGTTAAGGTTGGTGATAGTGTATTAATTTCAAGAAAAGACGCAGTTCAATAAACTATGGATAATAATTCAGAAAGAACAAGAAAAGAGATTCTTGACGAGATGGTTGAAACTAACCAAAAACTAGGTTTATATGATGAACCATATGATGGGTGGGATTTAATATTCGCCGAAATAGAAGGTTCATTACATTCCGAATTACCCATCAGGGTTAAAAATTGGTTAAGGAATAAATTTTATTCACCGGTTAAAAAATAATTTATGAAAGGAAAATTAAAAAACAAAAATAATGAATGGTATGTTACCCATATTACAGATGATAATGGGATTTTGTTTGGGGTTGATTATCCATTAAATCCAACTCTTGAAAAATATTACTTTTTAGATGAAGATGCTGAGAACGGAGAAGTAGACTTTGAATTGATTACTATAGACAATGGTGATAATGGAGTTAGGTATGCTAATCTTTTAAAAAAATCAAAATCAAGTTCAGAACATACTTTCATAAACTATACCAGTATAAACCCAAAATATTTTGGAGAATATAATTTCAAAAATTATAGTTACGCTGAATGTTCATTCTGTGGTGATAAAACAGAAGGGGTGGGTAAATTTATTTGTGAAGAATGTTCAAACGCATTAAAAGAACTAATTCTTGAAAAAAAAGAATACATTAAAAAATATAAATCAGGAAACCCCGGATGAAAAAATTAATAGGATATATTGGAGCGTGGACCTTTTATTATTTAGGACACCTTACCTCAAAGTTAATGTATAAAATGCATTTCCTTTATAAACTATATCAATGGTTTATGATGAAATCTTTTGAGATACAGGATTGGGCTGAACTTAAATCGCCATGGAAGTAAACAATTTTTGGTGAGGAAAAATCAATAATTCACTATATTTATTGATTATGAAAGTTATTATAACGGAATCACAATATGAAAAAGTATCAGGTGAATTAGACGAAGAGTTAGGTGTACCTGAAGGAATATTAGACGTTGGCGAAAAAGTTTATGATTCTACCATTAAATTTTTAGAAAATTTTAAAGGAGATATTGATGATTTAGAGGTAGGTTCATTATCTTTAAAAGGTGATTTTAAAGTTTCAGATGTTCTTTTTGATGAAATTTTTGTTGAATTTAAAATTCAAGAACATGTTTCAATAAGTGGGGTTAAAGTTTATGGTTTTTTTATAAAAAATAGAACTGCAGTAACAAAGGCGTTAAAAATAAAAAGTGTTGATGACCCAAAAAAAATGTATATAGGGTTTAATTTATTAATTGAACCGGGGATTGATGTTCAAGACATATGTCAAGACTTAAAAAAAGAAAGAAAAGAATATATACCACATATATCACACGAAATCAAACACGCATTCGACTCAATTAAAAAAAAGGAAGAAAACCCCATAGATATTGTAAAATATAGAGTGACTCAGGATGTTAAAGAATATTTTGGTTTTGTTCCTGAGATTAGTAAATTTTTATTTTTTTCTTATTTTATCCATTCAGTAGAAAATCTTGTTAAACCAACTGAGTTGGCTGCAAGTATGAGAATGAATAATGTTTCAAAAAAAGAATTTCTTAACTTCTTTTTAAAATCAGAAATTTTTAAAACTTTAAAAGATATACAAAATTTTAATTACGAAGAATTTAAAAAAAAATTGGCAACAGGTGATAATATTAAGTTTATAAAACTTGTTTATAATAATAGTGGTAAAAGTTACGATGGGATGAGCAATGAAGAAATTGTTGATGATTTCCTTAAAATATTTTATTCCGGATTTAATATCAAAAGAGTTCAAATAATGGAGCAAATATTAACAAGTAGTCGTCTTGAAGAACTTATTGGGTTTGAAGGAGAGAAACATAAGTTTTTTCAAAAATATATTCAAGATGTTGAAAAATATGGAGATGACTACAATAGATTCTTCAGAGGAGAAGAAAAATTTTTCCACCAAATATCGACAATGATGATAAAAAAACTAGCTAAATTATATGCAATGATTAAAGAAAATCCTTCCTAAAAAGAAGGATTTTTTTATTCAAAAATGTTTCTTATCTTTGTCCCCATGATAAAGATAGATACAAATACAAATGTTTGGGTTACTTCTGATACCCACTTTTCCCACAAAAATATTTGTCGTGGAGTTACAAACTGGCGTCTTCCAAATGGAGAGGTTCCGGTAGAACAAACAAGGGATTTTACAACCATTGAGAAGATGAATACTGCAATTGTTAACAACATTAATCAAGTTGTTGGACAGGACGATGTATTAATTCATCTTGGAGATTGGTCCTTCGGTGGATTTGAACAAATAAGAGAATTTTATGATAGGTTAATTTGTAAGAATATTCACTTAATACTTGGTAATCATGACCATCATATAGAAAATGATAGGGATTATATTCAGGGTTTATTTAAAAGTGTTTCTCATTACAATACGTTGGAAATAGGAGGTAATAAATTCCAATTGATGCATTACCCTATAAGTTCTTGGGATGGTCTTAATAAGGGTGTAATGCACTTACACGGACATTGCCACCTACCAACAGGTAAAAGATTTGGGGTTGGTAAAAGAATGGATGTTGGAATGGATGGACATCCGGAATTTAGACCGTACAATTTAATAAGGGAAATAGTTCCTTTACTTAACAAAAGACCTATTAAATCAGAAATGGATGACGACCACCATACAGATGAGATTGTTAACAAGGACAAAGGATAAGTTATAAAAAAATATATTTGTCTCATCAATAAAAATAGTTTACATTTACAAAAAAATATAAAATTATGAACATTACATTAAACAAAAACAGTTGGCATTTTAAGATTTATTCAAAGGTAATTAGTGAAACACCGCCAAAATCACTATGTCCTTACTTTTGGAGTATGATTGCTCTTACAGTATTTTCGCCTTGCATTTTATTAGTGTTTTTATTAAAGAAAGTGTCTCTATTCTTTGATAGGATAGTTCCAAAGAAAAAAAAGACTAAAAAAGACATTTTCAGTATGACTTCGGAAGAACTTGATGAGGACCTTAAAAAAATGAAAAAAAATGCGAGACGTTCTGAAATTGCCGGAAAAATTCTTTTTGGTGTTTGGATAACATTTATGTTTATTATTGTAATCGTGGGAACTTATTTTGGAATTCAAAAAGATGGTGTATATGTCTTTTTAAGGATGTTATTTTCTATGATAGGTATGGCAACATCAATATATTGGTTTATTAGAGGGTTGGTTTACGTGATTCCAAAGATTACAAATTCTAATGTTATTAAGGTCCCGGTGGAAATGATTAAAGCGGTTTATACTAAAACTTGTCCTATAATTAATTGGAAATAATGATATCTAAAACAGATTTATTTGTAACAATAACAATATTATTCATATATAACCTTAAGGTTAATATGGAACCTAATAATGGGTTTATGAGTAACTTGGTATTGGTTATCTTATATATTATATTTATATTGATTTCATTATACGAATTAGGTAAAGATGAGGTTGAAAATGAATAAATTTTAAGAATTACCGGGTAATTTAGATATTTTCTAAATCTTTAAATTCTTAAAAAAAAGTTTTGGTGGTATCAAAATAAAGAGTATTTTTGTGTTCTAAATCAATCAAACGTATGAGTAACGTAGAAATGTTAAAATCTTTACAAGACGAATTCAGAAAAATAGGTTTTGTTCAAGACCCAAGAGGAGAACATTATAATAGAAGTTTATATAATCCTGAAACAAAAATTTCGGTTCATATTAGTGGTGTTCGTAAATCTTATGTGGGTATTGACGTGTATGATATGGTAGATGATGGAATGAATTGGGGAACCGCATATAAACAAATACCATCAGGTGCTGAAATTAAATTCAAATTCAAGGACAAAACTTTTGAAGATTTCTATCGTGTCACATTTCAAAATCGTGTGAAAAAATTAAAAAAACTTTTGGCAGATTAAAAATAACCATTTACCTTTACATTCTAAAACAATTAAACAATGACAACAACTACCACAACCCCAACAACTTCAGTAATTGAACTTACAACCGGAACAATGTCCGGAGACGTATTCTACGGAAATTATAAGACAATGGTTAAAGGAAAACCAACTTCTATTATGGTATCTAATCACCTTAAAGAAGACAAACAATATGAGTTCCGTGTAGCCGCTAAATGTAAAGCAGGATTTATCAACATCTCTGATTGGACCACAACACCAAAAGATGTTATTTCAGGGTTTACAAAAAATTCTTTGGTTAACATTCAAGTTAAGATGAAGTATGAGAGTGGAAGAGAACTTTGGCTTAATGTATATACAACCAAAGGTGGTAAGTGGCATTCAATTGATAAAGGATTTTTGGATGTGTTGACTGTGGGTGATATGAGACAATCATTCCCTGATATGTGTGACATGGAATTGTGGGGTAGAATGGGAGCTAAAACTTGGGCGGACAAAGCGTTCGTTCAGAACTAAGAAGATATTCCCCCCAGTCCCTGAAGCAATTCAAACTGGGGGGTGTATATAGAATATTGACAAACGTAAAATATGGCACGAAGTTGATTATGGTGGAGTGGAGGGGAAACCCATAGAAGCGATGAAACCATAGTAATGGATACGTTTATGTTTGTTAGTCAGGTGGGCGTAATGAGGGATGGTGCCCGAGTCCCCAAGATTGGCGGTTACCGACACTAGGGTGGCCGTCGCGTCGTAAGGTTGTCTAATCCGTTTTGAGCGGTATTCGGTTCGAGTCCGACCCTGACTACTGACAATAACAACTCTGGGGTCAGGGTTTTGTTGCACCGAAAGGTGGTGTTTTCAACGGTTCGAGTCCGAGTCAGGTGGCGGAATTGGAGAGACGCTAGGGAAACCTTCCCGAGAATGAAAGTTCATATAGGTTCGAAACCTGTCCTGACTACGAATGTGGTGCAAGTCCACTCGTTTACTGAGGTTATAGAAGTAGTCCAATGGAGGTACGTACTCCACTTAGAAATAAGGTAGAATGATGGAGAACAGTATGACGGCTTGGAAAGACAAGCAAAACAGTCAGGTGGCGGAATTGGTATACGCTATGCAGAGTAGATGAAATAGGAAGTACAACGAAATTCTCTAAAAATTCATCACACAGGTTCGAATCCTGTCCTGACTACTAAAACAATAAGTTATGGACGAAGTAGTAATTGTATTTGAGCATTATTTTGGTGAAGAAACATATGGTAAAATAGAGTATAACAAAAATACACAAAAATACCAATGTTATGAAACCCCACAATATGGAGGGGAGTATAGAAAAATTGGAGAAGATTTTGATGATTTAAGAGATGCTAAATTATTCTTATTAGGAATGGTTTAAAATAAAATAGTCAGGTGGCGGAATTGGTATACGCTATGCAGAGTAGATGAAATAGGAAGTACAACGAAATTCTCTAAAAATTCATCACACAGGTTCGAATCCTGTCCTGACTACTAAAACAAATTAACATGGAATTTAAAGTATTAAAACACAAAAGTTTAGAAGGAGTATTTGGTGTCATCCATTCCGGTGATAATAGTGAAATATGGCACTCATCAAAACCTGATTTGTTAGGTCCAACAACAAATATGAAGAATTTGAAAAAATATCTTAAAGGAAGTATCGCTGAAAGTCAGCTGGATAACTATGATATTGTAAGTTATGTTTTAACCGAAAAAATTGATTAAAGATGAAAAAGAAAATAGAAGATATCTTATACTTTTTAACCCTATGGTTTTGTTCTTCAGTCATTGTATTGATGTTGATATCAATGGTGTTTAAAATTTTAATTAAAAAATAAATTTGATAGAATCAAAAACAATTATTAACTTTGTATTCATTAAACAATTAAAAAATAAAAATTATGTTAACAGTATTATCAGTTCTCGCATTTATTGGAGTTATTTATGGTGTAATTTCCAAAGTTCAAAAGAGTATGGACTCTGAATTTGTTTTACCTTCAGGTGGAAAAGTATTAACCATATCCGCAATTGCATTTGTTTTATTCCTTTCAGTAAACCTAACTCTTTATAAGATAGGTGCTCAGGAAGTTGGTGTGGTAGTTACACCAAGAGGTGTGGATGAAACAGAACTTACTACCGGGTGGAATTTCGTAGCACCCTGGAAT
>Ga0214919_10009799_pt1 | contig 12288 bp, 9 predicted proteins | sample LL1503_MetaG_FD_177994 | JGI IMG/M metagenome (GOLD analysis project Ga0214919, IMG submission 177994) | Freshwater microbial communities from Lake Lanier, Atlanta, Georgia, United States - LL-1503 | ecosystem: Environmental > Aquatic > Freshwater > Lake | place: USA: Georgia | collected 2015-03-15
TACTTGTATCCTGTGGATTGATGGTCGTTCAACAAGTCAAAACTTTTTTCTTTAAGCCATTAATAGAAATGGCCTATATTCCTCTCTCTTCTGAATTGAAAGTTAAAGGAAAAGCTACAATTGACCTAGCGATTGAACGTTTTTCTATTGCTTTTGGGGCACCATTATTCACTATCATTTCCATTATCGTATTAAAATGGGATGCATCTATTCGCCTTGAAATTGTTGCCATAAGCATCATCATTCTTTTGAGTATTCTCTATAGTTTTTGCGTCAAAACCCTCTCCAAAGAATTCGAAGAACTTTCTCGAAAAGATTCTTAAATATTTCTCTTTTCTAGAGCATACATTGCCTTTTGCACTCTCTTATGACATAAGTTAAGAGAATTTTAAGAGAGGGGATGATCGTGGCAAAGCTCTATTTTTATTATTCTGCAATGAATGCAGGGAAAACAACATCATTGCTGCAATCAGAGTATAACTATCGTGAACGTGGTATGAATACGCTACTTTTCATACCAATTTTTGATGATCGCTATGAAAAAGGCTATATTGCCTCTAGAATTGGTTTAAAAGCCCAAGCTGTTCCTTTTGATACAGCTTTTAATTTTTATGAATTTGTAGAGAAAAAAATTAAAGAACCCGATCATCGTATCAAATGTGTTCTCGTCGATGAAGCCCATTTTTTGACAAAGAATCATGTGTCGCAACTCAGTGATATTTCTGACTTTTTAAAAGTTCCTGTTCTCACCTATGGTCTTCGAACAGACTTTTTGGGAGAACCTTTCGAAGGCAGCAAGTATCTTCTGGCACATGCGGAAGAAATTTGTGAAATCAAAACCATTTGCCACTGTGGACGAAAAGCCACCATGAACGCACGCATTGATGGTCAAGGCAAAATGGTTGACGCTGGTGAACAGGTGGAAATTGGCGGAAATGATCGCTATGTTTCACTCTGTCACCGACATTTTAAACAAAAGATCACGGCATAACCATGCATAACGCTGGAACGACATCTTATACTGACAAAGCCGATACGAAGGTTGTAAAATTTCTTTTCCCCTACCTTTGGCCAAAAGGTGAGAGGAAGATCAAAGTCCGCGTTGTCATTTCCATCCTTGCTGTTATTCTGTCTAAAGTTGTGGCTGTTTTTGTTCCTTTCTTTTATAAGAAAGCCGTTGATATTTTTGACCAAGCAGGCACACAACTCATTGTTGTTCCTGTCTTTTTTTTGATTTCTTATGGATTTTCCAGAGGTCTTTCCATCAGCCTTTTGGAAATTAAAGAGGCTGTTTTTGCCCGTGTTGAACAACAAGTCATCCGCAAAGTCGCCTTAAAAGTTTTTGCGCACCTTCATGCCCTTAGCTTGCGGTTTCATCTCGATCGCAAAACAGGCAGTGTCACAAGGTCTATCGAACGGGGCAGCAAGGCTATTGAAACGTTCTTTCGGTTTTCTACCTTTAGCCTCATTCCAACAGCCCTAGAAATCTTACTGGTCATTTTTGTTGTCCTTTATTGCTATGGATGGATTTTCTGTCTTCTCATCGCATCGTCCATGTTTTTCTACATCTACTACACTTTGAAAATAACAGGATGGCGTGCAACCTTTCTGCGTCATATGAATGAGGCCGATAACAAAAGCAATGATCGATCCATCGAAAGCCTCATCAACTACGAAACCGTTAAATATTTCGGAAATGAAGGCTACGAATATAATCTCTACAATAAGGCTCAAAAAGATTACGAAAATGCCGCCGTCAAAAATAAAATTGGCCTTGCCATTTTAAACTCAGGCCAAGGTCTTATCATATCCTTGGGACTTATCGCTACCATGCTGATTTCAGGATTTAAGGTTGCGAATCACGAATTAACATTGGGAGATTTTGTCCTTCTGAATATCTATCTCATGCAACTTTTCCAACCCCTTCTTATTCTTGGGTTTGCTTACCGTGAAATCAAACGGTCTCTTGTAGAGATGGAACACTTATTTGGAATTTTGAACATCCCCATCGATATTGAAGATGCGCCCGATGCTGTGGACTTTTCTTTAAGCAAAGGAGAAATCATCTTTAATCATGTGAGTTTTTCCTATAATCCAGACCGACAAATCCTCAAAAATGTTTCTTTTACGGTGCCTGCTGGAAAAAAAGTTGCTATTGTAGGGGCTAGTGGTGCTGGAAAATCAACTATTGGTCGTCTTCTTTATCGTTTTTACGATGTCACTGAAGGAAGTATTCTTCTTGATGGTATTGATATCAAAAAAATGACTCAAAAAAGCCTTCGCACACATATTGGCGTAGTTCCTCAAGATACGGTTCTTTTTAATGAAAATATTTTCTACAATATCCTTTATGGGAGACCAACAGCCTCTAAAGAAGATGTAGAAAAAGCAGCAACCATGGCGAATCTTACATCTTTCATTGAGAAACTTCCTGATGGATATGAGACGACCGTTGGGGAAAGAGGGCTTAAGTTATCTGGGGGTGAAAAACAGCGCGTTGCCATTGCACGGGCTTTGTTAAAGCATCCAAAAATATTCTTGCTAGACGAAGCAACATCGTCTCTCGATACACGCACAGAAAAACAAATCCAAGACAACTTGAATAAGATTTCAAAGGATCATACAACCCTTGCCATTGCCCACCGTCTTTCCACTATTGTAGATGCCCATAATATTATTGTTCTTGAGAATGGTGAAATTGTTGAACAAGGTACCCACAAAGCTTTGCTCGAGAAAAAAGGCTGTTATTACCATATGTGGCAAAAACAAAGCCAAGAACATGGTGATGATGAAAAAGTTTGATCCCAAAGAGATTAAAACCATTGGGGTTTTTGTTGGAGAAGATTTGCTTGGTGATGGGATACTCAAATATCCCTTTGTCTGTTGCCTTAAACAAACTTTTCCTCAAGCAGAGATTACGTGGATATCCGGGCACAATAAAAGCATTTATAGCTCTCTTCTTTTCCCTCTTGTAGAAAGCAAAATTGACACCATCCTGGATAATAAAAAAGTGGGGCAGTCCTGGAAAGAACTATTATCGCGGCCCTTAAAATCTTTTGATCTTTTTATCAATACCCATAAATCTCTCAAAACAACGCTGATTTTAAAATACCTCAAGCACCGTTATTTTATAGATCCTTCTTATAACTTCCTATTTTCTGATATTGTGCCCCAAAAAACGCAGTCCAAGCACTTAACGGATAAACTCATAAGCCTTATACCAGGGGCTGATTGCAAAAAAGACTCCCCCGTTTCCATAAGTATTCCTGTGGAGAAGGAAGTAACAACCCTATTTAATACAAAAAAAACCTACATTGCTCTAGCTCCAGGAGCAGGCCAAAAGAAAAAACAATGGCCATTAGAAAACTTCATTACCCTGGCTTTAGAAATGGTTAAAAAAAATCGTATTCCTGTTTTTCTCTTAGGGCCTGGAGAAAGCCACTTACAGACTGTTCTAAGAGAATCTGTACCAGGAAGCCTCTTCCCCTTGCAAGATTACCCTCATTTTTTAAATGACCCTCTTTATACAACGGCCATTGCAAAGCATTGTAGATGTTATGTAGCCAATGATTCCGGAACTGGACACTTGCTAGGCCTAGCCAACACACCTTTAATCTCCTTGTTCGGCCCAACGGCTTCTGATAAACTTCGACCCTATACATCTAAGGGAATAGTCATAAATGCTCAAGAATTTGGTGGCTATTCTATGGCATTAATCCCTTTAAAAAAAGTATTGAGAAAAATAGAAGAGTTATTATGAAAATTTGTATATTAGGCCTTGGATATGTAGGGTTACCACTCGCTGTCGCCCTCTCAAAAAAGTATGCTGTGACAGGGTTTGATGTTAATGGGCAACGTATTCGTGAATTAAAAGAAGGCAAAGATATCACCGCTGAAATAGAAAAAAGTCTCTTATTAAAGACTTCCATCACCTATTCATCCGATGAAAATAGTCTGAAAAATCAAGATGTTTATATCGTAACAGTCCCAACCCCTGTTGATGAGCTCAACAAACCTGATTTTTCTCTGTTGCTGAAAGCCTCCTCTATGATTGGCCCTTATTTAAAAAAAGGGTCTATTGTTGTTTTTGAAAGTACGGTCTACCCAGGGGTTACGGAAGATATTTGTGGCCCAGAGATTGAAAAACATTCTGGGCTTAAATCGGGGGTAGATTTCTTCTTAGGCTATTCCCCAGAACGCATTAATCCAGGTGACAAGACGCACACTGTTGATAAAATCACTAAAGTAGTGGCAGGACAAACACCCGAAGTTACAGAAACTTTGAGAGAAATTTATAGTTCTGTAACAAAAATTTTTGTGGCAAAAAACATTAAAACAGCGGAAGCGGCAAAAGTCATTGAAAACACACAGCGCGATATCAATATCGCCTTCATGAATGAGATCACAGGAATTTTTAATAAGCTTAATCTTTCCGTCTATGATGTTTTAGAGGCTGCTCAGACCAAATGGAATTTTCTGCCCTTTACCCCTGGCCTTGTTGGGGGACACTGTATTGGTGTTGATCCCTTCTATCTAGCAGAATGTGCCATTCAACTGGGTTATCATCCAGAGATTATTCTGGCTGGAAGACGCGTCAATGACGCTATGGGTCAATTTATCAGCGATCATATCCATCAGAAATTACAGGATATTTTTCCAGTTCAAAAGACCCTTAATATTTTGATCTTAGGACTTACTTTTAAAGAAAATGTCCCGGATCTTAGAAACACAAAAGTCATTGATGTTATTGAAGGATTGAAAAAGTTAGGCCATACCATCACTGTTGTTGATTCTTGGGCTGATAGCATGGATGCTGAAAAACATTATGGGATCACCCTTGGAAACATCAAAGACCTTTCAGAGTTTGACTGTGTGGTGGGAGCTGTGTCTCATGAGGACTATAGAAATCTAGCTTTTGAAGACTTTGAGCGCCTTGTCAAACCCCATGGTCTTATTATGGATATTAAGAACATGTGGGATTCTAAGAAAGTACCTTCTAATAGAGTTTTTTCCACGTTATAATAATTTTTATAAACTATTATAACGGGGATTTTCTGTGATGCTTTATAAAAAAGCCGCCATCTATTTTTCTCTCATTTTTCTTTGGCTTAGTGCTGCAGCGCACCCCTTAAAGGTGGGTGTTTTAATAGATTCTAAACCTTTCTCTTGGAGTGAGAAAAACGGTGTCTATATGGGCTCTGCCGTTGATCTTTTTACTCATATTGCAAAAGATTTGGGTTGGAAATATGTGCTTGTCCCAATAAACCCTATTTTTGATGAAGCTATTGATAAAGTTCACAATGGTGAACTTGATATTTTAGTGGGCCCCATATCGGTTACACACGAACGCTATCAAAAAGTTGATTTTTCTCGCCCATTTTTCCTCAATAGCCTGGGAGTAGCTACGCAAAAAAGAGAAAAAACAAGCATATTTATAACAATTCTAAAAAATCTTCAGGAGAAAATTGGAGACATTGCGCCTTACATACTCCTGTACTTCTTTGTAATCATGGCATCTTTTTATTTTATTGATAATAAAATTCCTTTTTCTTGGAAATCAAAAAATATTTTATCAAAAATTGGGAATGCTTTTTGGGAAACTTTAATCATATTGATACACCCTCAACTAAGGGACTCTAAGCACGTATTAAGACGCCTCATACTCTTAGCTTGGGTTATCCCATCCACCATATTTTTCTCTCTTATTGTTGGAAGCGTGGTCAGTACCATAACAGTTTTGGAGAATACAAAATATCATATGCAATCTTTGACTAAAGAAGAATTAGCGGGAGAAAAACTTTCTGTTCTTAAGGGCAACGTGGCCATGGAGGAGGGTAAAAAACTAGGGGCTCTCATGATACCAGTTTCATCCAGGGAAGAGGCCCTTGAACTAGTCGCAAAAGAGGCCGTATTTGGAACAACGGATGATTACATTACACTCGAAAAATCCATACAATCTCATCCAAATCTCAATATCATCATGTCTAATCTTAATTTGCGTAATGATGAGCTCGCTTTTGTGTTTAGAAAAAAATCCAATCTTGTGGATGCTTTCAACCAAAAACTTCTTTACCTCCAGGACCAGGGTTTTGCAGCAGATATCTGCTCTCGCCACCTCGGCAATAGGGGAAATTTGTGTACTCTTTAATTGGCGATCCCGATGTTCAGAGACTTAAATCGTTAAAAAGGGGAATTGGTATTATTTTTCACAAATAACCGTCCAGCTATACCCCGCACGATGGGACATATTTTTAATCTCTTTAAATTTTGTTTGAGAAATTAATGTTTGAAGATCTTCCTTAGAATAATATCTCGCATACGTTGGGTTTAATTGATCAAAAACAACTAATGCTCTATTAAAAAAATCAAATTTATTGAACACTTTCGTAAAATATCCCTTTAAAGGCAATGGCAGAAAGGTGCATAAAAATCCATAGGGGTACGTAAAAAGAGTGAGAAATTTAGAGAATACCATCAACCCCTTACTGTTTGTAGATTTTGTAATTTTTGAAATAAGGTTGTAGAAAAACAAATAAAAACCATTCCCTTCTCTTCCGTAGACCCAAAAAACAAATTTTCCATTTTTTTTTAGTTGTTCATATATATTATTAATCACAGCAACAGGATCACAAATATGATGAATAACCCCTATGGAAATAATGACATCCGCTTTTTCTGGAAGAGAAAAATTATCCCCTCTTTCATTCAAAAACGTAACATTTTTAAAGTTCTTAAGATTTTCACAGGAGATTTTAAGAGCATTCTCGCCTGGTTCAACAGCAAATATTTTTTGAGGACAATGTGCCTGTAGGGACCTCACAAGCCTACCATGACCAGATCCTACTTCACATATTACTTTATCCTTAAGTTGTGCAGGGGTTAAAAACCCTTGAAATAAATCAAGCAGAAGTTCTGTGCTATTCATATATGTTTGATCGTTATGATCAATATGCCCAAAGGTCGCCCATTGATAGTCAAAATCCTTAACCGTATTTTCAATAATTTTCTCTAATTGAACTTTTGACATGGATTTTACCACAGCTCCTTCACGCTTTAATGGTTAGAAAAACACCCGATAGAATCAGCAATACACCTAGCCAAAAATTGGTGGTCAAGACATCATCAAAAAAATACCAACTTAAGATCGGGACAATAACAAAAGCTAGTGACATAAACATGTACCCTCGACTTAAAGAAACATGCTGCAAAGCCAGTATCCAGAGAATAGCTGTTATACCATAAACTGTGACTCCTCCGATAAATGGTAATTTAAAAAGAAGCTCCCATGGCGCATTTAAATCTTTAATAAGATTAGCGCTTTTTTTCAAGAGGACCTGACCAATGGAAAGCCCTACCGCGGTTAAAACCAAAAAAACATATGTCATCATAATTTTCCTAAATATGCAAAGGTTTGCTAAAAACAGCGAGAGCCGCTTCTTTGATGGCTTCACTGGTCGTAGGATGAGCATGGCATGTGCGTGCAATATCCTCACTAGAGGCTTTGTATTCCATAGCGAGGACCCCTTCAGCGATCAATGTACCAGCATCGTGGGCAATGATATGCATCCCTAAAATACGATCTGTTTCCGTGTGCGCTAAGATTTTTACAAACCCTTCTGTGTGACCTGTCGCCTTCGCGCGTGAGTTTGCAAGAAAGGGGAATTTACCAATGGTATAGGAAATGCCCTCCGCCTTCAGCTGTTCTTCCGTTTTTCCAACAGAGGCTACTTCAGGAGAGGTATAAATCACTGATGGGATCGTCTCATAATTCACATGACCTCGTTGGCCCGCTAAAATTTCTGCTACCGCAACGCCTTCTTCTTCAGCTTTATGGGCTAACATGGGCCCCCGGATCACATCTCCAATTGCGTAAATCCCTGGAACAGCTGTTTGAAAATAACTATCCACAGGTATTGTTCCATCTTTCAACAGGTCTATCTTCAAGCCCTCAAGCCCGAGATCTTTCGTGTTTGGTTGACGCCCAATGGAAACTAAAACCACATCTGTATTCAAAACATCCCTAACGCCTGTTTTCATATCTTCAACGCCAAGAGAAATTTTTGTATCTCCTTTCGTAGCATCTAAAACCTTCGTGCCCAAACGGAATTCCATCCCTTGTTTTTGAAGATTCTTTAGAAGCTCTTTTCCAACTTCCCGGTCCATCAAAGGCACAATGGTTTCTGAAAATTCTACAACGGTGACATGACTCCCAAGACGTTGCCAGACGGAGCCAAGCTCTAAACCGATATAGCCACCGCCAATGACAACCAAGCGTTTTGGAACTTTAGGCAAAGACAACGCTCCTGTGGAAGAAATAATACGTTCTTCATCAATCTCTATGCCTGGAAGATTTCTATTGTGAGAACCAGTGGCGATCACAATATTTTTTGATCTAAGTTCTTGAGTTTTTCCATCTTCAGAAGTAAGACTTACAACCCCTGGGGCCATAATTTTACCAGAGCCAATAAAGTGAGAAATCTTGTTCTTTTTAAAGAGCATGGCAATCCCCTGCGTCAGTTCATGGACTACATGATCTTTTTTGGAAAGCATTTTTTTAAGATTAAGCTTTAGATCTCCTGTTTGAATGCCCCATTCTTCAAGGTGGTTCTGCGCGTTACTATATTGCTTAGAGGCGTGGAGTAAAGCTTTAGAGGGAATACATCCAACATTGAGACACGTTCCCCCCAGTGTTGACCTTTTTTCTATACAAGCAACACGAAGACCGAGTTGAGCAGCCTTGATGGCGCATACATATCCCCCAGGTCCCCCACCAATAACAATAAGATCAAATTGGTCAGCCATGTAATTTCCTTTAAATATTCAAAAGAAGGATTTCAGGAGATTCTATCATTTCCTTTATCCGAGACAGAAAACTAACAGCACCCTTCCCATCCACAATGCGATGATCATAGGTCAGTGCTAGGTACATCATGGGCCGAATCTGAATCGTATCATTGATCACTACAGCACGTTTTTGAATTTTATGAAGCCCTAAAATACCCGATTGGGGGGGGTTTACAATGGGAGTCGACATCAAGGATCCGTAAACACCCCCATTAGAAATAGTAAATGTTCCGCCAGAAAGATCTTCTACCGTTAAAGAACCACTACGGGCTTTGGTCGCATAATTTGCAATTGATCTTTCAATATCGGATAATCCCAAAGCCTCAGCATTGCGAACCACAGGCACTACCAATCCTTGATCAGTCCCGACAGCAACACCAATATTATAATAGTTCTTATAAATGATATCTTGCCCATCAATTTCTGCATTGATTTCAGGAATTTCCTTTAATGCCTCAACAGTAGCACGCACAAAAAATGACATGAATCCAAGCTTCACACCATGCTTTTCAAAAAAACGATCCTTATAACGATCCCTCAAAGCCATCACTTGGGTCATATCAACTTCGTTAAAGGTTGTAAGAAGGGCTGCTGTGTTTTGAGAATATTTTAAACGCTCTGCAATACGTTGACGAAGACGTGTCATCTTCACACGCTCTTCTTGGTTCCCAGAAGAAGGATTGACTACTACAGCAGCTGGGGCTTTTAAAACATCCTCCTTCGTTATACGTCCATCTTTGCCTGTCCCTTGAAGATTTTGGGAACTTAAGCCTTTTTCAGCAGAAATTTTTTGTGCTGCTGGCGATAGAATTTTTTCTGATCCCATTGTTTTTTCAGATTTTAAATGATGAGAGTTTTCTTTTTTTGGAGATTCCGCCCTTACAGCACTTGTATCCAATTTTCCAAGAACACCCCCAACAGCAATAGTCTCTCCCTCGCTCACAAAAATCTCCACCAACTTACCTGATGCAGACGCATTAATTTCCATAGTAATTTTATCTGTTTCGATTTCAGCAATGGCTTCATCAGCAACGACAAAATCTCCAAGCTTTTTAAGCCACCCAACAACAGTTCCCTCTACTACAGATTCTCCAAGTTGTGGGACTTTAATATCTATCATCATGATCCTTTTTCTATCTTTAATACCAAAGCCTTTTGAATAAGCTCAGCTTGCTCTTTTTCATGGACGGCGGCCAGTCCTGTGGCAGGAGAAGCGGACGCTTTACGTCCCACATAAACTGGGCGCATTTGCATCATACCTGCCTCTACCATGGCCTTTTCCAACCGCCGATCCACAAAATGCCAAGATCCCATATTCTCGGGCTCTTCCTGACACCAAATCACTTCAGAATTTTGGTATTTTTTTAGATGTTCTACTAAAATTTTCTCTGGGAAAGGATAAAGTTCTTCTATTCTCAAAATAGCAACATTTTTTAAACTTCCATCTCTCCTCGCCTGAAAAAGATCATAATAAACTTTTCCACTACAAAGGACAAGCCGTGTGGGAGACTTGATACTATCATCAGTCTCCCCAAGAACTGGCTCAAAGTGCTTACCCGTTGATAAATCTTCCAAAGAAGATACAGCCAGAGGATTGCGTAAAAGAGATTTGGGAGTCATCAAAATCAAGGGTTTTCTAAAAGACCCTAAGACTTGCCGGCGCAGAATATGGTAATAGTTGGCAGGAGTTGAACAATAAGCTACGTGCATATTGTTCTCTGCACAGAGTTGTAGATAACGTTCTAAGCGCGCAGAAGAATGTTCAGGGCCTTGCCCTTCATATCCATGGGGCAAAAGCATGACAAGCCCCGAAAGGCGATACCATTTGCTTTCTCCAGATGAAATAAACTGATCGATCATCACTTGAGCACCATTGGCAAAATCCCCAAATTGAGCTTCCCAAAGAACGAGTGTTTCTGGTGAGGAAATAGAATATCCATACTCATAGCCAAGAACAGAGAACTCAGAAAGAGGGCTATTGAGAATTTCAATCTTTGCCTGTGTTTTATTGAGATGATTGAGTGGAATATGGGTATTTTCATTGTGCTGATCTGTCCAAATAGCGTGACGCTGGGAAAATGTTCCACGACCAGAGTCCTGACCACTGAGACGAATAGGATGATCTGCATTTAAAATACTAGCAAAAGCAAGAGATTCTGCTGTCCCCCAGTCGATCCCCTCTCCACTTGTCATCATCACATTCTTTGCTTCCAAAAGACGCATCATACGTTTGTGAGGAATAAAATCGTCACGAGGAATTTCTATGAGTTTTTTCAAAAAGTTCTTTAAATCTCCAACAGAGTGAGAGCTTTTCACTGCTTGTAAAGATCCTGTTTGATAAGACGCCCAGCGTCCCTCCATCCAATCAGGTTTTAGAGGTTCATGGATTTGTGCTTTTGCATAAGCTGTTTCTAAAATTTCTTTGTGTGCAAGGGCCACATGATCCACGTAACTTTTTTCTACCAATCCTTTTTCCACCAGATATTTTTCATAAGTTGTTCTGACGCTTGGATGGTTTGTAATTTTTTCATACATCATAGGTTGTGTAAAAGAAGGATCATCTGTTTCATTATGACCAAATCGGCGATAGCCAATAAGATCAATCACCACATCTTTTTGAAAAGTCTGGCGAAACTCTGCTGCAAGGCGCGTAACAAAAACTACCGCCTCTGGATCATCGCCATTCACATGAAAAATCGGAGCACCAATGGCTTTTGCAAAATCTGAACTATAGGAACAGGACCTAGAGTCGTGAGGAGAAGTGGTAAACCCAATCTGGTTATTGATAACAAGGTGGAGTGTCCCACCTGTTTTATAGCCTTCTAAGTTTGAAAGACCAAAACACTCTGAAACAACACCTTGCCCTGGAAATGCTGCATCCCCATGGATAATGATACCCATCACCTCTGAACGATTTGCATCCTTAAAAAGATCTTGCTTCGCGCGCACACGCCCTAAAACAACGGCATCTACAGCTTCCAGATGAGAAGGATTTGGTGTTAAAGAGACTGTTACCTCTGTATCACCCGTCTTTAAAACATCAGAATACCCTAAATGATATTTCACATCTCCAGCACCTTCTGCAGAGGAGCAATACTGATAAGACTTTGTAAACCCATAGAAAATCGTTTCTAATGGCTTTCCCATTATGTTTGCTAAAACATTCAAACGCCCCCGATGGGCCATGCCTAGAACAATATCTTTCACGCCACTCTTGGCAGAACCTTCAATAGCTTCCCATAAACAAGGGATGAGAGCTTCACATCCTTCTAAACCAAAACGCTTGGCTCCTTTATGCTTTGTATTTAAAAAATCCTCAAAAGATTCTGCTTGAATAATGTTTTTAAGAATTTTTTCTCGGTCTTCTTTTGTAAACTCTTTCAAGAGAGAAGGGTTTTCAAAGTGTTCTTGGATCCATTGCTTTTGATCTGGTTCAACAATATG
>Ga0214919_10009800_pt1 | contig 12287 bp, 7 predicted proteins | sample LL1503_MetaG_FD_177994 | JGI IMG/M metagenome (GOLD analysis project Ga0214919, IMG submission 177994) | Freshwater microbial communities from Lake Lanier, Atlanta, Georgia, United States - LL-1503 | ecosystem: Environmental > Aquatic > Freshwater > Lake | place: USA: Georgia | collected 2015-03-15
GCATCGGCCAATTCACTGGCTTCTGTTTCAGCAATCGAGCGACGCTCGGCTTCGTCCATTGCGTCCTTGGCAGCACGGGCTTTGTGATAAGCCATGCCAGTACCCGCAGGAATCAAACGGCCCACAATGACGTTTTCTTTCAAGCCACGCAACTCGTCTCGCTTGCCCATGATGGCAGCCTCGGTGAGCACACGGGTCGTTTCCTGGAAGGAAGCGGCCGAGATGAAAGAGTCGGTCGACAATGATGCCTTGGTGATACCCAAGAGCAAGTTGGAGAAGGTTGCTGGCAACTTGTCTTCAGCACGCAAAGCGTCATTGGTGTTGAGCATCTCAGAACGCTCAACCTGCTCACCGGCAATGTAGTTCGAGTCGCCTGCGTTCTCGACCACCACGCGGCGCAGCATCTGACGAACAATCACTTCAATGTGTTTGTCGTTGATCTTCACACCTTGCAGGCGGTAAACGTCTTGCACTTCGTCAACGATGTAACGGGCCAATTCTTCTGAACCCAACAAACGCAAGATGTCTTGGGGATCGGCGGGGCCGTCCACAATGCTTTCACCTTTGTTGACCACCTGGCCTTCGTGGACCAGTATGTTTTTCTCTTTGGGAATCAGCTCGTCCCAGACCTTGCCTTCAGGGTCGGTGATTTGCAAGCGCACTTTGCCTTTGGTTTCCTTGCCGAAGGACACGGTACCGGTCATCTCGGCCAGCATGCCTTTGTCTTTCGGGCTGCGTGCTTCGAACAATTCGGCCACACGTGGCAAACCGCCGGTAATGTCTCGGGTCTTTTGACCTTCAACCGGGATACGGGCCAGCACTTCGCCAGGGCCCACGTCCATGCCATCGCGCACTTGAATCAAAGAGCCGATTTGGAAGCCAATCGTCACCGAGTGATCGGTGCCAGGAATCTTGACTTCTTTGCCAGACGCATCGATCAGCTTGACCTGTGGGCGCACCACTTTGGTCGAACCACGGCGCTTGGGATCGATGACCACCAAGGTGGACAGGCCCGTCACTTCGTCCATTTGCTTGGCCACAGTGAGGCCTTCTTCCACGTTTTCGAAGCGCACTTGGCCCGCGAATTCGGTGATGATCGGGCGTGTCAACGGATCCCAGTTGGCCAAAATCACGCCAGCTTTGATCGCCTGGTCAGGCTTGATGGCCAAGATCGCGCCATAAGGCACCTTGTGGCGTTCGCGCTCGCGGCCAGCGTCAGAGATGACGATCTCGCCAGAACGGGAGATCACCACCAATTCACCCTTGGTGTTGGTCACGTAACGCATAGTGGCGTTGAAGCCGACCGTGCCGTTGGACTTGGCTTCCACGCTGGAAGCCACCGCTGCACGCGACGCTGCACCACCGATGTGGAACGTGCGCATGGTCAGCTGTGTGCCCGGTTCGCCGATGGACTGCGCGGCGATGATGCCCACGGCCTCACCGATGTTGATCAAACCACCACGGCCCAAATCGCGGCCATAGCAACTGGCGCACAAGCCAAAGCGGGTTTCGCAGGTCAGGGCGGTGCGCACTTTGACTTCGTCAACGCCTTCCAATTCCAACACGTCCAGCATGTCCTCGTCCAGCATGACACCTGTCTTGACCAAAACAGCACGGGTTTCAGGGTGCAGCACATCGTCTACCAAGGTGCGGCCCAGGGCACGGTCGCGCAAGGATTCGATCACTTCACCACCTTCAACGATGGCGCGCATGACCGAGCCGTTGTGCGTGCCGCAGTCTTGTTCGGTGACGACCAAGTCTTGCACCACATCGCACAAACGACGGGTCAAATAGCCTGAGTTAGCGGTCTTCAAAGCCGTGTCGGCCAAGCCCTTACGGGCACCGTGTGTGGAGATGAAGTACTGCAACACGTTCAGACCTTCACGGAAGTTGGCCGTGATGGGGGTCTCGATGATGGAGCCGTCAGGCTTGGCCATCAAACCGCGCATGCCTGCCAACTGGCGAATCTGCGCAGCGGAACCACGCGCACCGGAGTCGGCCATCATGTAAATCGAGTTGAACGACTCTTGGTCTACCTCGTTGCCATGGCGGTCAATGGTTTTTTCTTTGCGCAGTTGGTCCATCATCACTTTGGAGACAACGTCACCGGCTTTGCCCCAAATGTCCACCACTTTGTTGTAGCGCTCGCCCGAGGTCACCAGGCCGGAGATGTATTGCTGCTCGATGTCTTTGACTTCTTTCTCGGCCGCTTCAATGATGGCGGGCTTCTCGGGTGGCACCAACATGTCGTCAATGCCAATCGAGATGCCCGAGCGGGTCGCCAAACGGAAGCCGTTTTGCAGCAACTTGTCGGCGAACACCACGGTCTCTTTCAAACCGCACTTGCGGAACGAAGTGTTGATCAGCTTGGAGATTTCTTTCTTCTTCAGCGCCTTGTTCAGGTTGCTGAAGGGCAGGCCCATGGGCAAAATCTCGGACAACAAAGCACGCCCGACGGTGGTTTCCACCATGGACACAGACGAGGTGAATTCACCGGTCGTTTTGTCCTTGGTCCACTCGGTCATGCGCACATTGATTTTGGCCGTCAACTCGACTACGCCTGCGTCCAGCGCACGCTGCACTTCGCCGATATCGGCAAAGATCAGGCCTTCGCCCTTGGCATTGATGCGGTCACGGGTGGCGTAGTACAAGCCCAACACGACGTCTTGCGACGGCACGATCGAAGGCTCTCCCGAAGCCGGGAACAAGATGTTGTTCGAAGCCAGCATCAAGGTGCGTGCCTCCATCTGCGCTTCTACAGACAAGGGCACGTGAACCGCCATCTGGTCACCGTCAAAGTCGGCGTTAAAGGCCGCGCAAACCAGCGGGTGCAATTGAATGGCTTTGCCTTCAATCAGCAAGGGCTCAAAGGCCTGGATACCCAAACGGTGCAGCGTGGGCGCACGGTTGAGCATCACGGGGTGCTCTTTGATCACCTCTTCCAAGATGTCCCACACCACGGGGGTGCCGGCTTCCACTTCTTTTTTTGCCGCCTTGATGGTGGTCGCAATGCCCATCGATTCGAGACGGGCAAAGATGAAGGGCTTGAACAGCTCAATCGCCATCAACTTGGGCAAACCGCACTGGTGCAGCTTGAGGGTTGGGCCCACGGTAATCACGGAACGACCCGAGTAATCGACGCGCTTGCCCAGCAAGTTTTGACGGAAACGGCCTGATTTGCCTTTGATCATGTCGGCCAAAGACTTCAGGGGGCGTTTGTTGGCGCCGGTCATGGCTTTGCCGCGACGGCCGTTGTCCAGCAAGCTGTCCACGGCTTCTTGCAACATGCGCTTTTCGTTGCGCGCAATGATTTCCGGTGCTTTCAATTCCAGCAAACGGCGCAGACGGCTGTTGCGGTTGATGACGCGGCGGTACAGGTCGTTCAAATCAGAAGTCGCAAAGCGGCCGCCGTCCAGCGGTACCAAGGGTCGCAAGTCCGGTGGCAACACGGGCAAGACTTCGAGCACCATCCACTCAGGCTTGATACCTGATTTGCGGAAGGCTTCCAGTACTTTCAATCGCTTGGAGTTCTTTTTGACCTTGACTTCTGAACCAGTCAAATCGCCACGAAGTCGTTCGATTTCGGAATCAATTTCGATGCCCTTGAGCAAGTCCTTGATGCCTTCAGCACCCATCTTGGCTTGGAACTCGTCACCGTACTCTTTGAGCTTGGCTTCGTAGTCGTCTTCGGTCATGATGCTGAACTTTTTCAGCGGGGTCATACCGGGATCGGTGACCACGTAGGCTTCAAAGTACAACACGCGCTCGATGTCGCGCAGAGTCATGTCAAGCACCAAGCCCAAACGTGACGGCAGCGACTTCAAGAACCAGATGTGCGCGCAAGGTGCGGCCAGGTCGATGTGACCCATGCGCTCGCGGCGCACTTTGGTTTGTGTGACTTCAACGCCGCACTTCTCGCAGATCACGCCGCGGTGCTTGAGACGCTTGTACTTGCCGCACAAACATTCGTAGTCCTTGATAGGGCCAAAAATCTTGGCACAAAAAAGACCATCGCGCTCGGGCTTGAAGGTACGGTAGTTGATGGTTTCGGGCTTTTTAACTTCACCGAAAGACCATGAACGAATTTTTTCAGGCGACGCCAGACCGATTTTGATGGCATCAAAATGCTCATCCGGTGTGAACTGCTTGAACAGGTCGAGTAATGATTTCATGATTTAAATCCTTTGCTTGTGCCTGTGATTTAGGAACGGTCCAGCTCAATGTCCAAGCCCAGGGAACGAATTTCCTTGACCAGCACGTTGAACGATTCGGGCATACCCGCTTCAATGGAGTGTTCACCTTTGACGATGCTTTCGTACACCTTGGTACGACCTTGCACGTCGTCAGACTTGACGGTGAGCATTTCTTGCAAGGTGTAAGAAGCACCATAGGCTTCCAAGGCCCACACTTCCATCTCACCAAAACGCTGTCCACCAAATTGGGCTTTACCGCCCAGAGGTTGTTGCGTGACCAAAGAGTAAGGTCCAGTGGAGCGGGCGTGCATCTTGTCGTCCACCAAGTGGTGCAGTTTCAAGAAGTGCATGTACCCAATGGTGGTGGGACGCTCAAACGCTTCACCCGTTCGGCCATCAAACAAATTGGCCTGTGTGCGCGTCGCGGTCAAGCCTTTACGCGCAGCCAAGTCATCTGGATAAGCCAGTTTCAACATGGCACGGATTTCTTCTTCCGCAGCGCCATCGAAAACCGGTGTGGCAAATGGCAAACCGCCTGTCAAGTTGCCAGCCATGTGCATGAGCTCGTCGTCGGACAACTTGCTCAGGTCTTCTTTGCGACCCATGCCGTTGTACAACTCTTCAAACAGCTTGCGCATTTCTGCAACTTTGGCCTCTGCTTGCAGCATGTCTCCAATACGGTGACCAATGCCTTTGGCGGCCCAGCCCAAGTGAACTTCAAGCACCTGACCGACGTTCATACGCGAAGGAACGCCCAGGGGGTTCAACACAATGTCAGCAGGCGTGCCGTCTGCCATATAAGGCATGTCTTCAACGGGCACAATCTTCGAGACCACACCCTTGTTACCGTGACGGCCGGCCATCTTGTCGCCTGGCTGCAAGCGACGCTTGACGGCCAAATAAACCTTGACCATTTTCAAGACGCCTGCAGGCAACTCGTCGCCTTGTGTCAACTTCTTGCGCTTCTCTTCAAAGGACAAGTCGAAGCTGTGACGGGTCTGCTCCAGGGAGTTCTTGATGGATTCGAGTTGACTTGCAACATCTTCGTCAGCAGGCCGAATATCGAACCAATGGAACTTCTCGACGGACTCCAAATAGCCCTTGTCAATCTTTGTACCTTTGGCCAGCTTTTGTGGCCCGCCGTTGGCAGCTTTACCAACCAACAACTTTTCGATACGGTCAAACGCATCCGCCTCAACAATGCGCAGTTGATCGTTCAAATCCAAGCGGAAGCGCTTGAGTTCGTCGTCAATAATTTGCTGCGCACGCTTGTCACGCACAATACCTTCGCGTGTAAACACTTGCACATCGATCACGGTTCCTTGTGAGCCCTGATCCACGCGCAGCGAGGTGTCTTTCACGTCGCTGGCTTTTTCACCGAAGATGGCACGCAACAACTTTTCTTCAGGTGTGAGGGTGGTCTCACCTTTGGGTGTGACTTTACCCACCAACACATCACCAGGTTGTACTTCTGCACCTACATAAATGATGCCCGACTCGTCCAAGCGACCCAGTTGTTGCTCTGACAGGTTGGGGATGTCGCGTGTGATTTCTTCAGCACCCAACTTGGTGTCACGCGCCATCACGACGAGTTCTTCGATGTGGATCGAGGTGTAGCGGTCTTCGGCCACCACACGCTCGCTGATCAAAATCGAGTCTTCGAAGTTGTAGCCGTTCCAAGGCATGAAAGCGATCAGCATGTTCTGACCAATGGCGATTTCGCCCAGGTCGGTCGATGCGCCGTCTGCAATCACGTCACCTTTGGCCAAGATGTCACCACGTTTGACGATCGGGCGCTGGTGGATGTTGGTGTTCTGGTTGGAACGCTGGTACTTGATCAGGTTGTAGATATCGACGCCGACTTCACCGGCTTGGGTTTCGCTGTCGTTGACGCGAATCACCACCCGAGTGGCGTCCACATAGTCCACCAAGCCGCCACGGGTGGCGACCACGACGGTGCCCGAGTCGACCGCGGCCACGCGTTCGATACCTGTGCCGACCAATGGCTTTTCAGGGCGCAACACAGGCACGGCTTGACGCGACATGTTGGCACCCATCAATGCGCGGTTGGCATCGTCGTGTTCCAAGAACGGCACCAAAGAGGCCGCGACCGATACGATCTGGGCAGGTGAAACGTCCATGTACTGAATGCGGTCGGCGCCACACAAAATGGATTCGCCTTTTTCTCGGGCGGACACCAAGTCGCCGGTCAGTTTGCCGTCTTTGTCGAGCAAAGCGTTGGCCTGCGCGATGACGTATTTGCCTTCTTCAATGGCCGACAGATAGTCGATTTCCAATGTCACTTTGCCATCGGCAACCCGGCGATAGGGGGTTTCAATGAAACCATATTCGTTCAAACGGGCATACAAAGCCAAGGAGTTGATCAAGCCAATGTTGGGACCTTCTGGCGTTTCAATGGGGCAGACGCGGCCGTAATGGGTGACGTGCACGTCACGCACTTCAAAGCCAGCGCGTTCGCGGGTCAAACCGCCAGGGCCCAAAGCTGAGACGCGGCGCTTGTGCGTGATCTCGGCCAGAGGATTGGTCTGGTCCATGAACTGGGACAGTTGCGAAGCGCCGAAAAACTCTTTTAAAGCCGCCGAAATGGGCTTGGAGTTGATCAGGTCGTGCGGCATCAAAGGCTCTTGTTCGGCTTGACCCAAACGCTCTTTAACGGCCTTTTCAATCCGCGCCAAACCGGTGCGGTATTGGTTTTCAGCCAACTCACCCACACAACGCACGCGGCGGTTGCCCAAGTGGTCGATGTCATCGACTTCGCCGTTGCCGTTACGCAGGTCCACCAGAATTTTGACCACTGACAAAATGTCTTCGTTGGTCAACACCATCAGACCTGTGGACTCGTCGCGACCCACACGCGCATTGAATTTCATGCGGCCTACGCGGGACAAGTCGTACGTATCGGGGTTATAGAACAGGCGTTGGAACAATGCCTGAACAGCATCTTCTGTTGGTGGCTCGCCAGGACGCATCATGCGGTAGATGGCCACCCGTGCAGCAAACTCGTCAACAGTTTCGTCGGCACGCAAGGTTTGCGAAATGTAGGCACCTTGATCAAGTTCGTTGGTGTAAATGCACTGCAAATCTTGCACGCCCGAAGAACGAAGTTTTTTCATCAGCAACTCGGTCAACTCTTCGTTGGCTTTGGCGATGATCTCTCCAGTCTCTGCATCAACGATGTTGCGTGCAACCACGCGGCCCACCAAAAAGTCTTCAGGGACACTCACGTGCGTGGTGCCAGATTGCTCCATCTCACGGGTGTGGCGCGCTGTGATGCGCTTGTCTTTGGCCACAATGACTTTGCCGGCTTTGTCGGTGATGTCAAAACGGGCCACTTCGCCACGCAGACGCTCTGACACAAATTCCATTTGTGCACCGCTGTCCATCAGGCGGAAGTTGTCATTCACAAAGAAGTTGGCAAGGATCGATTCGGGGTTCAAACCGATGGCCTTGAGCAAGATCGTGACCGGCATCTTGCGGCGGCGGTCGACACGGAAATACAGCACGTCTTTGGGATCGAATTCGAAGTCGAGCCATGAACCGCGGTAAGGGATGATCCGCGCACTGAACAACAATTTGCCAGAGCTGTGAGTCTTGCCCTTGTCGTGTTCGAAGAACACGCCAGGCGAGCGGTGCAACTGCGAGACGATCACACGCTCTGTGCCATTGATGATGAAAGAACCTTTGTCAGTCATCAAAGGCACTTCGCCCATGTAGACCTCTTGCTCTTTAACTTCTTTGATCACCTTGGACTGCGAAGTTGAAGATTCGCGGTCATAGATGAACAATTGAACACGTGCGCGTACAGCTGACGCAAAGGTCAGTCCACGCGTCTGGCATTCACGCACATCGAATGCGGGCTTGGCCAGGTTGTATTCAATGAACTTCATTTCAACAAAACCGTTGTGCGACACAATCGGGAATGCCGACTCAAAAGCGGCTTGTAAGCCCTCATGAGAACGTTTAGATGAAACAACACCTGCTTGTAAAAAAGACGTGTACGCGTCTTTTTGCATTTGCAGCAGGTAAGGAACTTCGAGCACGCTTTCGCGGCTTCCGAAACTTTTGCGAATACGCTTGCGTTCGGTGAATGAATAGGCCATGAGATCTCCGGGCTTGATCTTTCAGCGACTGTGTGCCTCATGAACAGTTCATAGTTCATAAGACGGGCTTGGCCGCTGGCCTCTACCAGCGTTGGCGGACGGCTGCGCATTGCACGCAGCCCGAACCAAGGCGATCTCTGCAGTCGGGGTCAGAGAACACTCAAAAAAGAAAGCGTTGCCTGCTTTTTTGGCTGTGCTCTGTAAGTGCCAAAGGCTGAAGGCCCTTGCGGACACTCCAGCCTCGGAAACAGAGTCGAATTACTTCAATTCGACTTTGGCGCCGGCTTCTTCCAGCTTTTTCTTGGCAGCTTCAGCATCAGCTTTAGAGATGCCTTCTTTCACTGCCTTAGGTGCACCGTCCACCACGTCTTTGGCTTCTTTCAAGCCAAGACCCGTGATTTCGCGAACCGCTTTAATCACGGACACTTTCTGCGCACCAGCCTCCAACAGCATGACGGTGAATTCCGTCTGCTCTTCAGCAGCAGCAGCAGCGCCACCACCACCACCGGCAGCTGGTGCAGCCATGCCTGCAGCGCTCACGCCAAACTTCTCTTCGATGGCTTTCACCAAGTCGTTGAGTTCCATGACCGTCATGCTGTCCAGCGCGGTCAAAAATGCGTCTTTATCGAATGCCATTTTTATTTCCTAACAATTGGTTAAAACACGAACACTGGCCTTAAGCGGCAACAGCTTCGCCTTCGCCTTTTTTGGCCGCCAAAGCACCCAGCACCACTGCGGCACGGGACATAGGCGACATCAACAAGCCACACAACTGAGCCAACAAAACTTCTTTCGAAGGAATGTTCGCCAATTGCTTCACGCCATGGATGTCCAGGACTTTTCCTGATAAAACGCCACCACGGATCACCAACTTGTCGTTGGTTTTCGCGAAGTCAGACACCACCTTGGCAGCGGCAACAGCGTCAACAGAAAAGCCATAGATCAGCGGGCCGGTCATCTGGTCGCTCACGACTTCAAATGCGCTTCCTGCTACAGCACGGCGGGCCAGTGTGTTTTTCAACACACTCAGGCTCACACCTTGACTGCGAGCAGCAGAACGCAATTTAGTCATGTCAGCGACCGTGATGCCACGGTATTCCGCAATCACCAGCGTTTGAGCTTTAACGGCGAGGTCGGTCACTTCAGAAATGACCGCTTCTTTCTCACTGCGATTAAGACTCAAGGTCTACTCCTTTTAAAAGTGTTGTCGGGCGTACCCTTGAACACACCTACTTGCAGCGACCAACTGTTTTCTGGAAATTTATCCATCTGCAGCGGAATCGCCATCTGCGTTGGCTAGAGCTTTTCAGCTCACCGATTAAGCACCTGACGGCGCGCCAACGGTCTTGGATGGCCTGCAGACTTCTGACGAGGACTGCAGCCCACCACATCGGATGGCCTTGACAGGCCATCCAAATTTCTTAAGGTCAAGCAGTGACGGTTTGCGTGTCGACGCGAACGCCCACACCCATCGTCGACGACACAGCGATTTTGCGCAGGTAAACACCCTTGCTGGTGGCTGGCTTGGCTTTGACCAAAGCTTCTACCAATGCCGCCAAATTGCCTTGCAACTTGGCGTCATCGAAGGAGCGACGACCAATGGTCGAATGAACGATACCGGCTTTGTCCACACGGAACTGCACTTGACCGGCTTTGGCGTTGCGCACGGCAGTGGCCACGTCAGGCGTCACCGTTCCGACTTTGGGGTTAGGCATCAGACCACGCGGGCCCAGAATTTGACCCAAAGTACCCACGACGCGCATGGCGTCCGGGGCGGCAATCACCACATCAAAAGGCATGTCGCCGGCTTTGACCATGGCGGCCAAGTCGTCCATACCCACAATGTCAGCACCAGCGGCACGCGCCTCATCTGCCTTGGCACCCTGTGCAAAAACAGCCACGCGTGCAGTTTTACCGGTGCCGTTTGGCAACACGACAGCACCACGAACCACTTGGTCAGATTTTTTGGCATCAATGCCCAGTTGCACCGCCACGTCGATGGACTCATCGAATTTTGCAGTTGCGCAAGTCTTCACCAAGCTCAAAGCATCAGCGATGCCATACAGCTTCATAGAGTCGACTTTGCCGACAAACGTTTTTTGTTTTTTGGTCAGTTTGGACATTTACACGCCCTCCACATTCACGCCCATCGAGCGAGCAGTACCAGCGATTGTGCGCACTGCGGCATCCATGTCAGCTGCAGTCAAGTCGGGCATCTTGGTCTTTGCGATTTCTTCCAGCTGAGCACGTGTGATCTTGCCAACTTTGTCGGTATGAGGACGCGCAGAGCCTTTGTCGAGCTTGATAGCTTTCTTAATCAAAGTCGTTGCAGGGGGCGTCTTGATGATGAAAGTGAATGATTTGTCGGCAAATGCCGTGATCACCACAGGCAATGGCAGACCAGGCTCAACACCTTGGGTCTGGGCATTGAATGCCTTGCAAAATTCCATGATGTTCAAGCCACGTTGGCCCAAAGCGGGGCCAATAGGTGGTGATGGATTGGCTTTACCAGCTGGAACTTGCAGCTTGACAAAACCGACGATTTTTTTCGCCATGTTTTTCTCCTAACGGGTGATAACGCTTTGGCTTGACGCCTGGGCTCCCCGGGGGTTAACGACTCACTTTTAAAACTTGACGCCGAGTCGGGAAGCGGCAAGTCGATTTTGTCAGCCCTGGCTTACGCCGCAGCTTGAATGAGATCAGGTCTTTTCGACTTGACTGAACTCCAATTCAACCGGTGTCGCACGACCAAAAATAGTGACCGACACACGCATCTTGTTCTTTTCGTAATTGACCTCTTCAACTGTCCCGTTGAAGTCCGTAAACGGTCCATCTTTGACGCGAATGTATTCACCCACATCAAACTCAACCTTGTGCCTGGGCTTGTCAGTGCCTTCTTGCATCTGACTGGCAATCTTGCGAACATCTTCTTCTGAGATGGCTGCCGGGCGATTTTTAGCACCTCCGACAAAACCGGTCACTTTGTTGGTGTGCTTGACCAGGTGCCACGTCTCGTCATTCATGACCATTTCGACCAGCACATAACCAGGGAAAAATTTGCGCTCAGTTGTACGCTTCTGGCCATTTTTGATTTCAACAACCTCTTCGGTTGGCACCAAAATACGGCCAAACATGTTTTGCATGTCGGCACGCTGAATGCGCTCGATAATATTGCGCTCAACAGCTTTTTCCATGCCCGAATAGGCATGTACAACATACCACTTCAAGTCCGGATTGGTCGACACCCCAGCTTTGGGTGCGTTTTCGATCGCATCGGTCATTATTTTTTCCAGCCCAAGATCAGATCGTAAAAAACCCACTCGAGTGTTTTATCGGTTAACCATAAAAAAAGCGCCATCACAAAAACAAAGACAAAAACGTAAGCCGTGATTTGAATCGCTTCTTTACGCTCAGGCCAAACAACTTTTTTGACTTCGCGCACCGCATCACGCCCAAAAGCCACCAATTGCTTGCCGGACTCTGACGTCAAGAAGACCACGACCGCTACAGCCAAGCCGCCCAATAATGCCGCCCATTGCACCCAAACACCCTGCTTGGTCAGCATGTAAAACGCAACCAGAGAAAGCACGACGAGCGATGCCGCCAAGACGACCCTCAACTTATCGGCTGTGGCATTTACAGTTTGAACTTCAGACGTTGCCATGGTGGCTTTTTGACCTATGTTTAGCTCTTTAAAAAAGATGCTCTCAAGAGACTGAAGCCCGCCAGAGATTGGCGGGCTTTGAGAACCACCCTTTCAGGTGGCAGGGGCAGTAGGAATCGAACCTACAACCTTCGGTTTTGGAGACCGACGCTCTGCCAATTGAGCTATACCCCTACAGACAATTACGCGAGGATCTTGGCAACAACGCCAGCGCCAACCGTGCGGCCACCTTCGCGGATGGCAAAGCGCAAGCCCTCTTCCATCGCAATGGGGTTGATCAACTTCACCGTGATCGACACGTTGTCTCCA
>Ga0214919_10009802_pt1 | contig 12285 bp, 22 predicted proteins | sample LL1503_MetaG_FD_177994 | JGI IMG/M metagenome (GOLD analysis project Ga0214919, IMG submission 177994) | Freshwater microbial communities from Lake Lanier, Atlanta, Georgia, United States - LL-1503 | ecosystem: Environmental > Aquatic > Freshwater > Lake | place: USA: Georgia | collected...
ACCAAAGTGGACAGACGTGATGGACCCGAGCGCGAGACAACTCGGTGTGTTCAAACAAGAGTAGGTCGCGACGTTGAAGAGCCCCCGGGGCCCCCGTCGAGTCCCTCCGAGAGTCCAGGGCCCGCGAGCTCCGCGAGTCTCACGCTCTCGAGAAGCACGGTCAAATCACGGACCTGTGAGGACAGTCTCTGAATTTCAGCCTGAATCGTGTGAAGGTCGAGGTACACCTTCATCGAAACCCGTGCCGACTCCTTCATCTGGAATTCAAGATTTTGGTACAGGTCGCGAATGACGAGGTGTTCTCGCTTCAGGCTCCCGAAGAGCCTCTTGATGTTGTGAATCACGGTGTCGGTCGGAGCTGGCTCGATGGTCGGCTCGTCGAGGACATCGTGATACTTGTGCATCTCGCGCATCACAATCATATTCACCAGCGGGTCGTGTCCGTCGATGATGAGAAGTTCGTAGAGTTCGTGAAAGTACTCTTTCCACACAGCCTGCGCATCCGATGTGATAGCCTCGGGTATGAACACGTCGAAGAGCTGTTCGGAGAGCTCCTTTGTGATTTCGTCAATCATGTAAAAGTTGACGCGGGAAATGTCACGGAAGCTCGTCTGCTTGTTCAGCGTGCTCTTCTTCTCGGACGCGTCGACTCGGAGGGTTTGAATCTTGACTTGAATTTCCTTCTTGGCGAACCCCGCCGCCCAGAGTTGCGCCTGAATCACCGGGTCGCTGGTGTCAAGAGGTTCACCGGACTTGACGCGTGCGAGAAGCGCGAGGTGACCCAGAGACATCATCTCAATTAAAGAGACTGCGCGACACTGTTTTAATGCTGAGCGCAGTCGTACTCAATCGCGGGGTCCAGTTGCACTGCCTGAATGTCCTTCTCGACACCTTTGACGAGGTCGTGTACGTCGACGTCACGGGTTCCGGGAAACCGGACGTCACCGTGAATCCAGGCAGACTCGTCATGGTCATCATCAATGAAGAAGATTCATACGATGATATCGAGGCTCGAAGGCTCGGAATGGGAAAAGCCTCAGGTGACGTCATCGTCTCGACTCGCGCCGACGTGTTTCCCCCGACTCGTGCCCAGCTGGACGAGTTTGTAAGCAAGATGAAACCGGATTCGGTGTACACCTTCTCGAGACAAGACGTGCCTCTCGATAGGGTTGAAGAGCTCTACACCCAGGCTGAGACGTATCAGAAGCTCCACGACCTTCTCCCACTTGTGTTTGGCGTGATTCCGATACAGGCGAGTCTCATGGTTGCCACCATCGCGGTGGATGCAGGTGTCCTCGAGAAGGTTCCCGACGAGACGCTTCACCCCAAGGTTGCGGGCATCATCAATTCATGCGGAAACTTTCAGATTGCGCGCAGGGACACGTGGGGGACATTCCAGTTAGACGAACCAGACGCGACACAATACAACGCAATCAAGGCTGGGTGCACCGCCTACGCGACCAACTTTCCACCCATTTATCAAATCATAAATGAGATGTGCACAGTGCGGTAAAAAGGTTCCACTCGTCAATGAGGTGATGTGCAAGTGCAAGTGCGGGAACGTGTATTGTCTCACACACAGACTTCCTGAGACGCACGGGTGCACACACGAGTTCACATTCGACATTCGATTAGAGAAATGCGTCGCTTCGAAGGTATGAGCGGTCCCACGACTTCGAAACGATTCTCTGCCGTCTTTGACCCCAAGAAGGAGGAGCACGTCAGGTGGCTCCAGGACCTTCACTTGCTGACTCTGGATGAACAAGACCCCGAACAGCTCATGAAGAAGAATCCGTTTGAACTCGCGGTGTCGAACGTCGATGTGTTGAACTGGGTCGACGTGATGTTTTCGCTGTCACTCAAGTACACCATGGCTGTCCTTGAAGGCCGAGCGTGGGTCCCACCTCAGAAAGAGTGAGGTCCTTCGGCTCGGCATCTGGTCCCATTTTCACCAAAAGAATCGAACCGAGAACGGGTCCCTCGAACGGTGGTGGGAGTGTGTTCCTGTTTTCCATCAACCGAAACTGAGACACGTCGCATGTCATAGCGACGATGACGTCGTCCGTTCCTGGAATGTCATACTGCGCCGCGAATGTCGGCGTTCCTTTAAGTATGTGAAAGGTATCACTCTTTAACTGGGACTCAATCTCAGAGACGTGACCCTCTTCCTCTGAAATGAGGACACACGTGACCATTTTGGTCTTCGGTGAAAAAAAGTTAGATGAATGGATTCTGAGATGGGGCCATCGGCCCCACTCAACTTTTAGACCCTTCGAACATCAGTCACAAAGGTTGTCGAATGCAACTCGAACACCTTTGTCGTTCGAACGTTTCGAAACGAGTCGTCATCTTTTTCGATGGTTGAGAGTCTCTCTTCGCTCGCAAACGCTGGAACACCTGGAATCTTCATCCCGATGATTGGTGCCCGGAATTCCCTCATAGTTTCACGTATCTCACCATCACCAATCTCACTCATGTCGACGATGACTCGCTGCTGCTCGTCGATGGGTTTCACCGTGACGCAAAACCTTCCATCCTCATCGACATTAACACACGGCATCATCACGCGATACGTCAGTTCGAACAGCGTGCGACGCTCGTCGTTCTCCTTCTTGAGCGCATTCATAAGTTCCAGGTACAACCAGTCTGGAATGGTCTCCTTGTGTTCAAAGAGTATCGTCTCCATGAAAACACAGAGGGGTGTCTTTTTAAGGTTGAGTGGAGAAGACTTGTGGCTGAAGCCACTCGATTGTGTTCACCAAAAACGTGTCTCAACAAGGCTCACGTCTCTGGTGTCCAATAACAAAATGAATTCCACTCGCACGCACGTGCTCGAGCGATTTGCACAGGTGCTCGACATGAAGACGACTGATAGCATCCCGTACAATATGGAAAAGTCTGTGTTCAATTGGGCGGTGAAGCGGTCGAATCACATATCCGACCCACCCTCGTGGGAATCAAAAACGTTTGTAAAACGATACAAGACTCGATATGCATCAATCATGCACAATCTCAAGGAATCGGAAGAGTTTCGGAACCGAGTCAAGTCTCTTGAAATATCGTCGGTGAGCATCGCCATGATGACTGCAACTGGTATGCAGCCAGATGGTATTCACGCACAGGCGGTGAAGAAGCGCGAAGAGTATCACCAGGCGAAACTCAGAGCTGCACTCAAGGCTTCAACGGAACAATTCGAAGGTGCCTTCAAGTGCTCCAAGTGCAAATCCATGAGAACAACCTATTACCAAATGCAAACAAGGTCGGCAGATGAACCCCTCACAACATTTGTCACGTGCCTTGATTGCGACAAGAGATGGAAGTGCTAAAGGGGACACGTAGTGTCCCCCCTAAAACACCCGTGTCCCAAAATGTGTCTCATTGCCACTCATGTCATGTGTACACGACTGATAAAGAAAGATGGCTTCCACCATGACCCTTCGTTCTGGCAAGACTCTTGCTCCTCTGGTCAACAAGGGAAAGAAGATTCGCTTTCATGATCAACCCCCTTGCTTCGGGAGCGCCTTGTGGCCCAGTCTCGATGAGGCTCGTGTCAGGAGCATTACCACTGACGAGCCGCATGTGTTTCACATGTTTTGTCGCAATGAGCTGTTCAAGATTGAGAACAGTGGTGACGCGTATGCGAAGAAACTGTGCACCCTGTCTGTCGCCGAGTCGTTCATGAGGTCTGGTCCTCGAGTCATCCAGATGTATCAGCCGTTGCTCAAGGTTTTGTATGAAAAGCTTATCGGGGCTCACGAGGTGACTCCACCTGACATGCGCGAGTATCTCGAGAGACTCATGAGTTTCCAGTACTTGAGTGTTTCCCCGTGTGTTCAATAAGGGTCCAATTTTAAAATCGAGTGGCTTCAGCCACTCAGTTACGGAACGCCGTGACTGAGCAGAGCCGCTTCGCTTCTCTGCTCATTTTTTAAAAATACCCATGTCCCAAAAACGTGTCTGAAGTCTTCTTTCATTCATGAGAACAAAGAGACAAATGAAAGTTCACCCCTTGATTTCCGACGTTCGACACCCGAAACTCACCACCTATGAAAAAGCACGGTACGGGTGGTACTTTTACAAGGGTGACCGTTGGTACAAGATGACTGAGAAGCAGCTCGTGACACAACACAAATTTTTAGAACCTGCTGGTGACACTGTCCTCTTGGAGGCACCGCGAGTACATGACAAGGTAATTCTCAACGGAAACATCACTGTCATCTCGTCGTATACGCTCGAAGGTGTCTACGTGAATCTCACCTTTTTCACCTTTCCCCAATTTATAGAACTCATTCGGACTCGACGGTTAATGTATAGAGGCCCATGTGAGTGGTGATTCCCTTACAAGGCGTGCCAATTGAGATTCCATTTGGGCTTCGCAGGTGCCTGACTGCGTCGTCGCCCACTTCGCCTTCGAGGCTTTTTTGCTTGATGTGAATTCTGAATATTCAGACGTGCTATACGATTCGTGAGAGTATTCACGTTGCTTTTGGGTACCTTTACGGGTGAGGACACCGGTGACTTGACGTTTCGGAGACCGGTTAAAATATTTGTGTTGTTTGGTTTCATACCGAATGCCTTAACATTGCGCGGGTACCACCGCTCGCCTGAGTTTGATGCTCTGTACCCTCCGATGAGAGACGTGTTTCTCAACAGATTGGTGTTTGGTCGGATTGGCTGACCTCTTTGTCCAAACACGGTTCGAATGGAAGAGAATGCAGGGTGCATCGCCTTGTTCACCGTCTTTTTCGCGTACCTGTTTGCAAATTCCTTGTCGATAATCTTGATGTACTCTTCGAAACACGTGGTGGCGTTCGTTGTCGTCTTGAACTTTTTGTGCGACCCGTAATCAAAGATTATCACCTTGATTGGGTTGTGTGTCAACACATCATACCGAACTGCCATGTTTCCCACGTGCAAGTCACCGTGGTACCCCTTGGTGATGCGCCAAAACTTGAGAATTGCTTCTTTGAGTTTTGTGTAGATGGCGTGACCCTTAGCAGGACACGCATCGAACACCTTTGCGTAGTCTTTCATCATCAGGACCTTTTGACCGGCAGGTGCAACGGTGAAATCATCCATGATGTACTCAGCACTCTGGATTTCACCCCGTGCGTCGCGGTTCACCTTCCACGCGTAAATCTTCGGACCAACCTCCTTGATTCCCGGAAGGCTTCCAACGCGAATCTCATTCAGAAAGATTTTGAGGAGGTCACCACCCGAGTTTGTTCGAGACCCAATTGCCATCATCTTCTTGACGAACCCACCCGGAAGCTTCATCACCGACCCGAATGTAGTGTTTCCACCCATCTTCGCGCCAGACTTTCTGTTTGACAAGAGAGCCTTCTGGTAATTTGCATTCCTCGTCCCTGAATTGGGAATAATGTTCAACGAGTTTTGATAGTTGAGCTTGCTGTACGGCTTTGAAAACCTGACATTTGCTGGAATCCACATGTAACACGCACACATAAAAAATCCACTCGTCCCAAAAACGTGTCTCGTGACCACTCAGGTGTTTTCGCGCAAGTGATAAATGTTGCGCCCTACACGTAAACTCGTCAAGCGGCTTCCTCAGCGCATCGCTCCTCTCGCCACTGAAGAAACGCGGTTGGACAAGCTCCTTACAAGCTGGTCAAAGCCAGTGTTTGATGCATCACAAATAACGTTTGCACCCTTTGTCGACACGGAGTTTTACATTTACATGGCGAATCTCAAGGGAAAGGAGGCGGATGCTATCCGAGCCAAGTACCCACAAGAACCCAAGGAGCCCAGTGAACCCTTTGACGTGATTCGCGACATTCTTCACCCAAAGCAACGCATCAACAAGTATCCCATTCCGAATGACCCCGAGTGGGTCCAGGTGAATATCAAGGTGATGAAAAACAAGGTGAAGGTTCACATGTCCGTCCCGCGTGAGGTCGTGAACGAGTACGAGAGACGAGGTCACGTGGCTCCAATCGAGGTGCGAATCATTGCAGCGCAACAGTTTGGGTACCCGATGGAGGTGCTCAAACGCATGCTCGCTCACCACGACATGGTGGAGGCGAACAGAAAGGAGGACCAAGAGTTTATCGACAGAATCTTTGGTATCGCCAAGAAATCAACGACGAAACACGTCAAGACGCATACCGTTTCTCGACCGACGCACGTCTCTTCCAAGTGTCGAAACGTCGAGTTCTACGACCTCACCGGTCTCTTGGACGACTACGACGAGACCCACATCATCGAAGACGACGATGTGCAGGCGTACCACGAGAAGGTTCGGTCGCACATCAAGGGGTACCACGAGGGTGACATTCTCTTTCTCGGCTCGACCAAGGAGGACCAAGAGGGTGGCTTTGCACTCGTGACCAAGGCTCGCAGCTCCAAGAATTTCAAGCTCGTGGAACACCCGGATGACCTCTTCAACGGAAAGAAGCTCTTTTATTCATCCGCCGTTGAGGCGATGAATCAATTGTGGAATCAGCTGTTTGACTGTGACATCATCACAGATGACGCCATCAAGGGTCTCATGACAGATGACAAGTGGGACATGTATGACTAAGATGATTCCACTTAAAAATGTTCCCACCTTGTAATTTATAATGTCGTGCTTTAAACCGTCTGAAATTCGTTCGTGTCCCAAATGCGGTCCCTTTGCAAGAGTAAAGGCGACGGCCGATAAAAGATTTCAAGAATGCATTGAATGTGAAAGAATTTTGGTGAATCACGGGAAACAGATTCCCATAAAATGTACCCCAGTTGAACAAAAGGTTCCGCCAGAACTTGCGTATTCCTTTCCAGGTGTACAATTTATAAAAGAGATTATACCGGATGTTCAATACCGTGACTTTGATGGAAATATATATGGCTGCATTGATGGAGAATGGAAAAAGGTAGCACCGAGAAAAAATCATATAGTGGAGGTTGAGGTACAATATTGTGCAATATGCTAAATTCAAGGATTCGAGAATTCTTCTGGTACCAGGTGATAATGAATACCTGGCACCCAGCCGGAAACAGGTCCTCCTTTAACAGTGCGGTGGCTTCAGCTTCGAGGCCCCTTGGCCCCATTGGAACGAAATCAGCATATGGGTCTGTGACTCGACTCTCGGGTGGGTACGTGATGAAGACGATGATTGGGAAGAAGCACCTCAAAATTTTTCACAACGAGGTGACAACTGGGAGTGTTCCGGGCATTCAGCAGGTTGGTCCAAAGGTGTACGCCTGGAGAGTCACTGGCGACCCTGAATCCGAAACAGTCAAGATGGAGTACATCATGGATGACTTTACACACGTGGAACCGACACACGGTGTTCTTCCGTTTGTCGAGTACGTGCGGATGAAGTACGGTGACGCGTGTCCGAGCTCAGGGTCGAGTGTGTATCAGAAACTCAAAGAGACGCTTGTTAAATTTTGGAGAATTACGCAGGGGTATCACGGTGACTTGCACCCCGGAAATCTCGCGGTTGAGTACTCTCGGTCATCTGGTGAACCGATTCGAGTCATCATCTTTGATTACGGGTCACATAAAAAGTTCAAGGCGAGTGTGAATGGTCGAACGTGTTTCGAAGACTTTCTTCGCTTGATTGACGTTGAGTTTCACGAGAGGTACCAAAAGAAGAGTGTCAAGGCGGGCCACTTTCCCGGAACCAAGATTCGGATCCTCATGGGGAAACACGGTCAACCACGGCGACCAAACACCAATATGCTTCGAGGTGTGACCCCACACGGTGCATCTGCATTCGGAAAGTACAACCAGAGCATCATGGCGAGGATGCATCCAGAGAATCAAAACCTTGAAAAACGTGGTGTCTCTCGATTCAAGATGGTGATGGCTGGTGGGAATCACAACCGATTCTTTGTTCCAAAACGAACGTTGAACGCAGCCATCGGTGTACCGAGCGCGCTCATGAATAGTTTTTAATTTAGAACACTCTTTTTAATGGGTACAGTCGATGGAATCATCACATTTTTCCGTCGTATTTTTCGACCAAAGGTTATCAACATTGTTCCGAGTCGTTCAGATTTTTGGTGTTGTCACGGGGTGACACTCCGTTATGAAAATGGGGCTGAGCAGACTATCGGGATACTGAATCACAGGGAGATTTATCAATTGTACCTGAAATATGGGTTAGAGGTTCCAGAACACTTTACCAGAATGTTGCACCACTGACGCACACGTGGAAAAGAGTAGAACAGAAACTAGAAATGTTCTTCCGACACGTGAAGCTTCACGAGGTGAAACGCATCGAGATTTGCCAAAGAATGAACTGGGGCTTTGAAACTGTGTGGCACTCACGAGATGCGTATCTCAGTCTGTGCACACAGCCACACATTGACTCGTTTGCCTTTTACGAAACGTCTGGGTTACTGTGGGTTCAGTTAAAGGATAGTGTCGATATAGCGTCTTCAAAAATTCAGAGACGCTGGAGGAGACACCGGTTACAAATCCAACGTGACAAGAATGATGCTGTGATTCACGGTCTCGCTCAGTACTTTGGTCACCCGAGTCGGCAGGTGTTTGATGCAATCGAATGAGACCGTGACTGTTTCTGAGAGAGACACTGCGTGTCCCTCTCAACCTCTAAAAACACCCTCTTCCTAAAAACGTGTCTCAGCAAAGCTCACGTAAAAAGGGAAGACCTAGTAAAGAATGTCTCTCTCTGTTCTCAAGTACTTGAAAAACTCGATGCACCTGATGTGTGAAGCTGGAATGGTGACCATCACCAAGACTCGAGTCGGTGAATTTCTCATTGAATCATCAGGTCAAGAACGAATCATCAGGTGTACAGCAACTGTCTCATACTTTGTTGGACACATTGATAAGATGCTTCTCTTTGATGTGGAGAAGAATCAAGTGACCGACCTCAAGTACAGAGGTGTTCTCCCACCGTTTTGAGGTCCGTGCGAATTCTGAGATGGGGCCGGTGACCCCAAAAACCCCCTCTTTCCAAAAACGTGTCTCATCAAGGCTTATAATAAAGGTTCCCACATGATAAAGAAAAATGGTGACTCTTCGTTCTGGCAAGACGCTCGGTGTTTCCCGCGTCACCAAGAAGCACACGGTCACCCGAGCGAGCCTGGAGTCACTCGTCGAGGACCGATGCTTTGGTGTCACCTGGCCAACTCTGGAGTCAGCTCGGAAGCTGAGTATTTCCACAAATGACCCAATTGAATTTCACCAGTTTTGTTACAAGGTACTTCACAAGGTGGATAACAAGAAGTGCAAGTTTATAAATCGACTGTACGCACTGGCTCTAGTTGAGAGTTTGTACCAGTGTGGTTCTCACGTCCTCACTAAGTATTACCGCGTGATTCAGGTGATGTATGAAAAGCTTCAAAATGCAGACTGTTTCATTGCACCAGATATGCGCAGGTACATCAATAAACTCAAGGTTCTTATGGACCAGTACTCGGTTGTGTCTCCAGTCGCGTAGAGTCGTTCGTCCGTTTTTAAAACACCCTCTTTCTAAAAACGCGTTTAGAGACACCTCACACTAAAATACTAAATGCTTCTTCGGTCAGGTCGCGTCATCTGTCCGTGGCCAGCCAAGTGGCCCTCGTGTGTCGAGGCGAGGCGGCATCTCACCACCAAGGGGAAGTTCCTTTCACTGATTCAATCACGTATTACAGAAGACAATGGCAACGCCTATGAGAGGAGACTGACCCTTCTCATAGCTGTTGAGGGAATTCTTCGCTTTCGAGTGCACACGTTTACACGGGCTATTCTCCGCGGAACGAAACACGAAGAACACGCCTGGTACTTTTACCAAATCAAAAACGTGTCTCAATGAGCCCTGCGTGATACTGTACCGATGAGAAAACACAATGGGCTGCATTGAATGGAAAGACCTGTACCACGGTGTATCACGGTGGTACTCGCTCAAGGTGAAATCACCAAAGGGTGACTTTACTGTCAAGCTCTTTAATGGAACGCGCACCATCTTTGATTCGAGTGGGACCAAGGTTCCTGGTGTTCGGAATGAATACATTTGGATGCGTGAGTACCTGAAACCCATCAGTGCTGAACTGGTTCGGAACTGAAAGGTTGAATGGGGACTATGTCCCCAGTTCAGAATCTCCAAAAAGGGTCCCCTGTCCCCCAAAAACACCCTCTTACCAAAAACATGTCTCAGTTGCCCTCACGTCTTCTTTAACCGAGTAACAAATGTACACCCAAATTAGACAGCAGTTGAACCTCGACCTCATCAACCTTGGAAAGTGTTGGTGGCAATACAACAACTTGACACTCGATGAGCTGTGTAAAGAGGTGTCCCCCCTCAAAAACACTCGGTCCCCAAAAACGTGTCTCACGCCGTCTCGTGTCACCGGGAGACTGTTTTAAGAAGAGGCGACAATGATTCAAAATCCTATCACTGGCAAACAGGTGAAAATCGGTGGCAAGACACATATAGCTCTCGTGACACGTGGAACACTTCCTCGCGAATCGTTGGATACTGGAACGACTTCTATAGTGAATGGGAGTCGACAGCGTATGCACCATGCCACGGTTGAATATTTCACGAATAATACACATTGGACAAATATAGACCAAATCGCACAAGAAATTGGGTGCAGTATATTTGCACTCATCGAATGGTTTACAAAAGAATTCAATGCAATGAAGATTTGTTATAATAAAGAAGGAACGCGGATTATATTTCCAGGTCGCGAATGTTATATTAATGAAACTGTCAGCGATTTCATCAAAGCCAACTCTGAAAAATATGACCTCGATCTTACATTCTGGAATCAATGAGGTGGACGAGCGCTCGGTTCCCAAAAACGCTCACCCCCCAAAAACGTGTCTCAGGCCGACTCACGCACACCGTACCCAAGAAACAAAAGAAGCACCAGTTTCCTTCGAAAACAAAGCCACTCATGTCTCTCGCTTCCGCCATTTTCGATGCCTTTGCCCCCAAGATGGGAAAGATGACAATGCACCAGATTGTCCGCTTCACCGTGAAATCGACGCTCAAGCAGGTGGCCAAGGGATACAACATGGAGTACAGTGAGCTCAAGAAGGAGTACCTCAAGGATGGAGCCGACTTTTACGTTGATGAACCCGTTGGGGGCGTGACCGCACCAACCGCATTGGTTCCTGCCAAGGCTCCGAAAGCTGTCAGTACCACCAGTACCGGTGGAACCTCCAAGATGAAAAAGGAGGACCTGGTGGCCAAGTGTCAAGAATTGGGTCTCTCGACTGACGGAACTGTTCCAGAACTCAGGGCTCGCATCAAGGGAGCACCAGCACCGACCAAGGTGAAGAAACCCAAGGCTCCGTTGGCGCTCGAGGCACCAGAGGTTCCTGAAGCCCCAGTGGAACCCGAGTCACCGTCTCCCGAGACACCAGCCCCCGAAAAGAAGAAGAAAAAGAAGAAGGTGGCGCCCGAGGCTCCGGTGGCTCCCGCGGCTCCAGTGGCGCCCGAGGCCCCGGCAGTTCACATCAGTGAGACACTGGATGAACTCGGTGCACCTGAACTCGAACCTGAGGAGGATGACTTTGTCGAAGAACAACTCACTCTCCGACAGAGGCTTAATCTCCTCTTGCATCAAACCAACCAGGTGACTGAAGACGAAGAAGCTGAAACTGAGGCTGAGGAGGAGTAAAAAGTTGAGAAGGGGCCTTTGGCACCTGTCTCAGAGTTCACCCGGAACTGAGAAGGGGACTCTGTCCCCATCTCCATTTTAAAAAACACCACATTCCAGAAATGTGTCTGGCTGAAGCTCACGTTCAGGACCATGATGGTGAGTCTATTTTGGAAACGATAGGCAAGATGTGTATCGGCTGTTTTCTCTTTGTGTTCATAGGTCTTCCAGCGCTCGGACCCTGGTAATTTAAAGAGATACAAACACATTGAATACATGGGGTGTTCTCATAGCACGCGTGAAGAACAAGAGGAACCGGTGAAGCCGGTGCTAGAAGTCACATCCGAGATGATTGAAAGGTACACCAAGAAACTCGAAGAAGCCATCATTGAAAGGTATGAAACGACGAGAGACTATGGTGGGTTCAGAATGAATATCACACATTTTGTTTTAGTTGACTCGAAGGAAGAAAAGTATCAGAATTCACACTCGTACGTTCTTGATCCAGGTGCTGTAAAGGATATTTTTCAACGGTGCATCAAGGAACCATTCACGTGTTATCTTCATATGGACACCGAGTTTTTCACGTATCTCATGGCGGATGTTGCACTCGTGTTAAACTCTAAAGTCTCTGTACAATAAATGTCAATCAAAGAACGAGCCAGTGCGTTAGTGAATGAACTTGCACGCGAAGTGTATGAAATGCACCTCGTGACG
>Ga0214919_10009806_pt1 | contig 12282 bp, 12 predicted proteins | sample LL1503_MetaG_FD_177994 | JGI IMG/M metagenome (GOLD analysis project Ga0214919, IMG submission 177994) | Freshwater microbial communities from Lake Lanier, Atlanta, Georgia, United States - LL-1503 | ecosystem: Environmental > Aquatic > Freshwater > Lake | place: USA: Georgia | collected...
GGTTCGCCAGGGCACGGCGTGGCCGAGGATTTGCAGCGCAGCGTCGTTCATCGCAGCACCCGGATGTCGTTGCGTGGCACGCTGATCGCGGTGCCGGCCGGATGAGTGGCGACGATGCGCGACACGGTGCCACCCTTGGCCGTGGAGGGTAGGGCGATGATGCCCTTGCCGTCGTCGGCGAGGCCGGCGCCGTAGAGAAAGTTCCACTGCCCGCCGATGCCGCTATGGTGCAGCGGACCGAAGCCTCCCGAGGCGCACTGGCCCTGCAGGTCGACCTGAAGCGTCGCGTTGATCGAGACCGGCCTGTGCCCCTGGGCGATGGTGCGTGGGTCGTTCAGGTAGGAGAAGGCGCGCACCTGCGTCAGCGGGTTGCGGTCTAGGAAGGCGTAGAGCCGCTTCGAGCCGATCGCCATCGCCGCCGTCATGCGGCCGGCGTCCAGCGGCTTGCGCGCGTTGGTGATGCGGCCAGCCTGCCACAGGTCGACGATCCAGTCAAAGAACGCCTCAGTGTGCACGCCGAGGTCCTTCACGCCAGAGGCGACGAGCTGCATCACCACCGCCTCGGGCAGGGTGCCGGCGCCGACCTGGAGGGTCGCACCGTCGTCGATCAGTTCGCCGAGCAGAACTGAAGGGTTTACAGGATTTGCGCGGTTTCAGGCTGAACAGAGCTTACTTCCCAAGTTGCATGAAATGCAAAAATGGCATTTGTGATATGCTTTTATGAGATGATTATCCGGGGACCGAAAGCCCCCTTCGTTTTTCCAATCAGGTGGACATATGACACAGCGCGACAGTGCAGCGGGGCCGCTGTCTGGCATCCGGGTCCTGGAACTGGGCACCATGATCGCGGGACCGGTGGTGGGTACGCTGTTGTCTGATTTCGGCGCCGAGATCATCAAGATCGAACAACCCGACGGCGGTGACCCGATCCGGAGTATCGGGCCGTTCTGCGAAGGCGAAAGCCTTTGGTGGAACGTCGAGGGTCGCAACAAGAAGTCGGTCACGCTCGACATGCGCCGCCCCGAAGGCCAGGCGGTTCTGCGCCAGTTGGTCAAGGAAGCAGATGTGCTGGTCGAGAACTTTCGACCCGGCACCATGGCGAAGTGGAACGTGGGCTGGGACGATCTGAAGAAAGTCAACCCGTCCCTCATCATGGTCAGCGTTTCAGGCTACGGCCAGACTGGACCGTATGCGAGCAAGCCGGCGTTTGATCGCATTGCCTTGGCATTCGCAGGCATGTTGAATATCACTGGCTTTGCCGACCGAGCGCCGGTGCGTCCGGGTGTCGCGATGGCCGACTACCAATCTGCGCTGTTTGGCGCGTTTGCGGCCATGATTGCGTTGTTTCACCGTGAAGCCCGTGGCGGCACTGGTCAGCATGTGGACGTGTCGCTGTTCGAGTCGGTGTTCCGTTTCACGGACATCATGGTTACTGCAGCAGACAAGATAGGCGTCAAGCGAACGCGTCGAGGCAACCTGCACTTTGCCGCAGCACCGGGTGACCACTTCGAGACCTGCGACGGGCGCTACATCGTGATGACCATCTCGAACAACCCGCTGTTTGCCAAGCTGACGACAGCCATGGGGCAAGCTGCGCTGGCGCAAGACGAACGCTTTGCCACGCACGATGCGCGCTGGATCAACATCACTGAGATCAATGCGCTGGTCGGCGAGTGGATACGGTCCATGCCAGTCAACGACGTGATCGAGATTTTGGAAGGCCACGGCCTTCCGCACTCGTTGGTGTATTCGGTAGATGACATCCTGGCCGATCCCCACTATGCCGCGCGCGGCGCTATCGTCACGCTGGACCATCCGAAGATCGGCGCGCTGAAGATGCCAGCACCTTCCCCCCGCATGAGTGGTACGCCGGCCCGTACGATGCAGGCCGCGCCAGACCTGGGGGCCGACAACGACGAAATCTACGGTGGGCTGCTCGGAATGGACGCCCAAGCCATTGCTGCGCTGAGGGCTGGCCGCTTGATCTGACCGTAAGCGCAGGGCGTCAGGTGCCACTGATGCGCTGGCCCTGATTCACTGCTGTCAAATTCTCTCTATGCTCTATGTCGAGGAGTTCGGCCATGCCCCATTGGATGCGCAGGTCTGCGGCCCGCAGCCAACAAGCTGTTCATGCCTTACAGGCTCGTGTTAGCATTTCTGATATCGCCTTTACGCATATCAAGGAGATTCAATTGGATGCTTCCACTCACCAGCGCATCGAAGCCCCTCAGGCTGTCAAGCAGTCGTTGAATGATTTTTTCGTCGTCTCTGCAGACAGCCATGTCAACGAGCCGCACGACCTCTGGCTCAAGCGCATCGACGTGAAGTTCCGCGACCGCGTGCCGCAGGTTCAAGTGGACGAAAAGGGTCGCAAATGGTTTGTGGTCGAAGGCTTTCGCAAGTCGATTATTCGTGAGGCGCCGCGCGATGAGCAGGTCAGTGTCGAGGAGTTCAAGGCGCGCAGCGACGCTGCAGGCAAGCGCATGGAGCTTGACCGCACGAAAGGCGCGATGTTCCAGCAGCGTGGCAACCCCACGGTTGACCGCTATGCAGACATGGACTACGACGGTGTGGATGTCGAGATCCTCTTCCCCAACAAGGGTCTGGCCAACTGGTCCTCACCCGATCCTGCGCTGCATGTGGCCATGTGCCGTGTCTATAACGACTGGGCGCACGAGTTGTTCGCCGGCAGCACGCGGAGCTTTCCGACGGCCTGCGTGGCGCCGGCTGACATCGATGCCTGTGTGGCCGAAATCGAGCGCGTGGCCAAATTGGGCTTTCACAGCGTCACCATGCCGCCCCTCGTGACGGGCGGCAAGGGCTACAACCTACCGGACTACGACCCTGTATGGGCCGCGCTTGCGGAAACAGGCATGCCAGTGTGCTTCCACGCCGGGACCGGCAAGGACCCCCGCACGGCCACAGGCAATGGCGGGGCGATCATCAACTACGTGGTGCATGCGATGAACACCGTGCTGGAGCCCACGGTGCAGTTGTGCGCGTCCGGCGTCTTCGACCGCCATCCCAAGCTCAATTTCGCCACCATCGAGGCTGGCGCTGGCTGGGTACCGTATGCGCTGTGGGCGATGGATCAAGGTTACGACAAGCATGCCTTCTGGGTGTCGCCCAAGATGGAATGCAAGCCCAGCGACTACTTCCGTCGCCATGGCCACGCGAGCTTCCAGGAAGATCCCATCGGGATCCTGGCGCGCGAATGGATGGGCGTCGACAGCATCTTGTGGGGCAACGACTATCCGCACATCGAAGGCACCTGGCCTTATTCGGACAACGTCACCTCGAAACTGATGGCAGGGATACCCCGCGAGGAAAAGGCGATGATCCTGGGTCTGAACGCCGCCAGGCTCTTCAATGTGGACGTACCGGCCCGGTTTCGCACTACTGCGGATCGGTGATTTTGTCTCGCACAACGGCAGCAATTTCGCGGCCCAGTGCTTTCATGTGCACGGTCTGGGGACGGTCGCGCAGGCTGGCGAGGTACAGGGTGCGCTTGAGCACAGGTACCAGCGGTATGGCGATCAATTCGCCGCGGGCAATCTCGCTGGCGCACGCCAATCGCGGCAGCACCGCGCAGAATCGACCATCCGCCAGTACCGCCTTGGTCATGTTCAGGCTGTCCAGCCGCAAACGGGGGTCTAGATGAATGTCGGCCTCTTCACAGTAGGCCTCGACGAGGGCGCGCGAACCGTGAGAGCCCACCGGCAGCACGACGTCCAGGCTGGCCAGCGACTCACGGGCCACAGACTTCGCCTTGGACAGCGGGTGGCGGGGCGAGACGATCAAAAGCAAGGGCTCGGTGCTGAGTTTCTGCAACGACAGTTTTTGCGAGGTGGCCAGATGCAGCACGATCGCCAGATCCACCTGGCCGGACGCCAGAAGGTCATACACCTGCCCGGTGGAGGCTTCGTAGGCCACCAAGCGTGTTTCAGGAAATGCGTCGACGAACCTCTTGACCACTTCCGGCATGTACAGACTGGAAAATGTCGGCGGCGAGGCGATCGTGATCTGGCCGCCTGCAGGCCGACGCTTCATCTGATCGATCATCTCCATGGTGCTGGCCATCTCTTGCAGGATGGCCTCGGCCTGGCGAAACAGCAGTTCGCCCGCTTCGGTGAGCGTCACGCCGCGGCCGGTCCTGAGCAAAAGCTGTTCGCCCACCTCGGCCTCGAGCTGCTGGATCTGGCGGCTGATGGCCGACTGGGCCACGTCCAGCACCGCCTCGGCTGTCGTCAGACTGCCCAGACGCGCCACATGGAAAAAATAGAATAGCCGCTTAGAGTCGAGCAGGTTCTTGGACGCGATCCCAGCAATGGCGCTCTTGACGCGTGTCGCGGGCTTGGATGGAGCAGGCGGCATGCTAGATTGGCATTGCTGAAATGATGGAACGAGGTATCAACATGAATGGAAGAGGGGGCACCGATGGCCACTGAAAAATCGGCTTACATCGCCGGTGTGGGACAAACCGAGTTTAAGCGGCATGGCGGCATCATGGACCGCAGCCAATTTCAGGTTGCCGCCGAAGCTGTGCTTTCGGCACTGGCCGATGCGGGCATGACGCCTGAGGATGTGGACGGGTTTGCCTCCTTCTCCAACGACGCCAATGAAGCCGCGTTGATGCAGGTGGCACTGGGTGTTCCGCAGATGCGCTGGTCCTCCATGGTTTGGGGCGGCGGCGGGGGCGGTTCCTGCGCGGCGATCTCGCAGGCGGCGGCCGCAGTTCAGGCGGGTCACGCACAGACAGTGGTCGTCTACCGCGGATTGTGCCAAGGGCAGACGCGACGTTTTGGTCGCTTCGGTGAGGGCCGCACCCACGGTAACTTCGTGCATCCCTACGGCCTGTTTGCGCCAGCACAGATGCTGGCACTGCAGGTTCGCCGCCACATGCATCTGCACCCACAGATCCGCGAAGAGCATTTGGGCCTGGTGGCGGTGAACGCCCGTGCCAATGCCAACCGCAACCCGAACGCGGTCATGTACGGCAAGCCCATGACGATCGATGACTATTTCGCATCGCGCTACATTGCCGAGCCGCTTCGTCTGTTCGACTGCTGCCTGGAAACCGATGGCGGCTGCGCCATCGTGGTGACCACCGCAGCGCGTGCGCGTGACGCTCGCAAGACGCCGGTGCGCATCCTGGCCAGCGGACATGGCAGCGGGCCCGGCTGGGGCTCAGGCCCGCTGGGCAGCCAGAACATGCCCGACGCCGACTACGACTCCACCAACAGCCGGCTCATCGCGCGGGAGTTGTTTGCCGCCGCTGGGGTGACACCGGCCGACATCGACACCGCGCAGATCTACGACCACTTCTCCGGCATGGTGCTGATGGCGCTCGAGGAATACGGGTTCTGCGATGTAGGTGCCAGCGGAGAGTTCGTAGCGCAAGGCAATATAGCTTGGAAGACGGGCAAGCTGCCTATCAATACCTCGGGCGGGCAACTCTCGGAGGCGTATGTGCATGGCATGAACGTCGCGATAGAGGGCGTGCGGCAGTTGCGCGGTGAATCGACTTCTCAGGTTGACGATGCCCGACTGTGTCTAGTCACCGGCGGGCTGGGCGTGTCGCCCACCAGCGCCATGATCATCGGGAGAGACTGATGGCCTACTTTTCTGAGGCAATGCCCGCACCCCATCCCAATTTCGACGATCGCGACTTCTGGGCCGCCTGCGCCGAAAAGCGCCTGCAGTTTCAGGCTTGCGCCGAATGCAGCACGGCCCGCCATCCGCCGACGCCAGTGTGTCCGCGCTGCCGTTCCTTCAAGGTGACGTGGAAGCTGACCGCCGGGCGTGCCGAGGTTTACACGCATACCACCGTCCACCATGCGAGTCACGAAGCGGTCAAGCCCAACCTACCCTATGTGGTGGCTGTGGTGACCTTCCCCGATGTGCCTGGTGTGCGCCTCGTCACGAACGTCACCGACATCGACCCCAAAGAGGTTCGCATAGGGATGCAACTGGCGCTGTGGTGGGATGTCATCGGCGGTGGCATGCACATTCCCCGGTTCAAACCCTCTTCATCGGCATAACGGATATATTGATTTGATCGAAATAAAATGAAGGAGACAACATGCGTTCCTACGCCCCCCGCTTGAGCCGACGCAGTCTGCTGGCAACGTCGCTTGCCGCGCTGCCACTGCAAGCCGCCTTGGCCCAAGCGACCGCCCGGATCATCGTGCTGGCTGCTGCGGGCGGCACGACCGACCTGCTGTCGCGCCTGTACGCGCAATGGCTCTCCGAAGAATGGGGTCGCCCGGTGGTGGCCGACAACCGGCCTGGCGCTGGCGGCGTGATCGGCTCGCAGTTGGTGGCAAAGGCTGCTCCCGACGGCAACACGCTGATGCTGGCCGCCCCTAGCCATGTGACCAACTCCGGCATGATGGACAACGTCCCTTATGACCCCCTGAAAGACTTCACGCCGATAGCCAAGCTCCTGACCTTCGGCTCGGTCGTGGTGGTCCACCCATCCGTGCCGGCGCAGGACCTCCGGCAGTTCCTGGCCTATGCCAAGGCCAACCCCGGCAAGCTGACCTGGGCGCTTGGCGCCACAGGCACTTCACAGCATCTGGCGGGCGTGCTGCTGGCCAGAGAAGCTGGCGTGAGCTGGATCACCGTGCCTTACAAGGGCGGTGGCCCGGCCATGAACGACCTCCTGGGAGGCCACGCGCATTTCATGATCGAGAGCATACCCACCGCCGCGCCACACATCGCGGCGGGGCGGATCCGTGCGCTGGGCGTGACCGGCTCAAAGCGCTCGACTGGCCTGCCGAATGTACCCACCATCGCCGATGCCGGCATCCCCGGTTTTCACGTGGAAGCTTGGTTCGCGCTGATGGGACCTGCGGGCCTGCCTCCGGAGTTCGTGCAGGCCACCTACCAGCGCCTGCAAAAGATCATGGCGCAGCCCGCAGTGAACGAAAAATTGCTGAGTTTGGGAGCCGCACCTGATCTGCGAAACCCGCAGGAAACGCGTGCTTTTGTTGAGGCCGAGTCCAGGCATTGGCTGCCCATCATCAAGGAAGCTGGCATCAAGGTTTGAAGCCAAGGTGCTGGAAGACTGCTGCGCGCATCAGCGCAGGCGGTAGCTCAGCACCCGCCCGCCGCTGACCGACGCGTCCAGGCCCATCGAGTCGCCAAACTGCGAACGCTTTAGACCGTCCGCAACGCGCTATTGGTCAAGTGCTCAAGTGCAAGCTCATTCACCAGGGGATGGCTTGCCCGGCGTGGTCGACGAACTGCGCCCGTCCGCTAGGCTCCAGTGCATCGAGCGTCAGCTTTTGGGCCGCGCCGGTCTCAAGCCCGACAAAGGTCATGGCGGCGCGGTCACGCTGAGTTGGCACGCACGTTTCGACAGGATCGCCGTCAGGGCCTAAGCGCGCTCGATGGCCTCGCGAGCCTTGATGCCCTTGTCCCACTTCTCCAGCCACCATGCGTACGGCTGCGGCCAGCGATTGAAATCCGGGTCGATGCCGAAGTGGTGCGCGGCGTGCAGGGCCCAGAAGGGGTCGAACAGGAACTGGCGCGCGATGCCGATCAGGTCGGCGCCGCCTTCCTGAAGAATGCGTTCAGCGAAGTCGGGGTCGCGGATCAGGCCCACGCCCTCGGTCATGAGGCGGGTCTCGTTGCGGATGCGGGTGGCAAATGGCACCTGGTAGCCAGGCGCGCGCTGAAGGTTCGCGTTGGTGGCGCCGCGTGGCGTATTGCCGCCGGACGAGCAGTCGATGACGTCCACGCCGCGCTCGCGCAACTCGTGCGCGAGCGCGACACTGTCATCCATTGTCCAGCCGCCGTCGATGCCGTCTTCGGCCGAGATGCGAACGAACAGCGGCGTGCCCGCAGGCAAGGCCGCGCGCACCGCTTCGGTCACTTCCAGCGGAAAGCGCATGCGCTCTTGCAGGCTGCCGCCATACGCGTCGGTGCGAAAGTTCGACAGCGGCGACAGGAACGAGTGCAGCAGGTAGCCGTGCGCCATGTGAAGCTCGATGACCTCGAAGCCCACAGACAGCGCGCGCTTGGCAGCGGCAACAAAGGCGTCGCGGGTGCGGGCCAGGTCGGTGCTGTCCATTTCTTTGGGCACGGGCCAGCCGTCAGCCAGCGCCACGGCTGACGGTGCCAGCGGGGTCCAGCGCTTGTCGCCGCGCGCGATGTCTTGCTCGTTGAGTGGTCCGTTGCCGTGCCAGGGCCGCTGCATGCCGCTTTTGCGCCCACCGTGCCCGATCTGGATTGCCGGCACCGTGCCATGCGACTTGAGCATCCGCACGACGGGCTCGAGCGCGCCTGCCTGCACGTCATTCCACAGGCCCAGACAGCCATTGGTGATGCGACCCTCGGGGGCGACGCCGGTGGCCTCGACGAATACGATACCGGCGCCGCCCAGTGCAAATTTTCCGTAGTGCACCAGGTGAAACTCGTTGGCTGTGCCGTCGATCGCGCAGTACTGCGCCATGGGCGGAACGACGATGCGGTTTGGCAGGGTGATGTCACGGATCTTGAACGGGGTGAACAGCAAGGGCAGCGTGGTGGGTGTGGGCATCGAAGTCATGTTGGTGGTGGAGTGGCGGTTGCAGGTTGTCGCACGGGTGCTGCTGGCGGCGGCCGTCGCGCGAAGGGCGGTGCCGTGTCGGATTGGGGTGATCAGCGCGATGTGTATACGCCGTCGTCTAGGTCATACGCGCCGGTGATGAATGACGCCGGCTGCGAGCACAAGAACAGTGCACGCGTTGCGATCTCTTCGGGCTGGCCCAGGCCGGATCGAACCACATCGTGTCGACCTCGACCATGCGCTCGATGCGGGTGCGGCCAAGCTTTAAGGGGTTTCACGTCACACGCCCAGGTAGGCCTGGCGGATGTCGTCGGCCTGCGAGATCTCCTGCGCCGGGCCGCTGCGCACCACCGCCCCCACTCGCAACACGTACGCCCGGTCGGCGATCTTGAGCGCAGCGCGCATATTCTGCTCTACCAGCAGGCTGGCGATGCCCTTGCCGCGCAGCGTGCCGATGCACCCGAGCACGAACTTCGAGAGCACCGGCGACAGGCCCAGCGATGGCTCATCGAACAGGATCAGCCGCGGGCGCGCCATCAGGCCGCGACCGAACGCCAGCATCTGCTGCTCGCCGCCGCTCAGGTTGCCGGCCTGCTGATCAAGCCGCTCTTTGAGGCGCGGAAACATCTCCAGCACATCGTCCGCGTCGAACACCGGGCCAGTGCCGAACGCGTCGACGATGCGCAGGTTCGCCAGCACCGTCATCGACGGGAATATTTCACGACCCTCGGGCACGTGGGCAATGCCAAGACGGCTCAGCTGCCAGGGCTTCATGCCGTCGATGCGCCGGCCCATGAAGCTGACCTGCCCACTGGTCAGGGGCTGCACACCCGAGATGGTGTTCAGCAAGGTGGTCTTGCCCGCGCCGTTGGCCCCGAGCATCGCGACCACCTCGCCTTCGCGAACCTCAAGCGACACCTCGCGCAGCGCGACCACCTTGCCGTACGCCGCGGACACCGACGCCACGCGCAACAGTTCAGTCATCTTCGGCTCCCAGGTAGGCCTCGATGACCTCGGGGTGGAGAAACACCTCGGTGGGCGCGCCCACCGTCACCGGCCGGCCGTCAACCATCACCAGCGTACGACTGCACAACGCCTTGATCACAGTCATGTCGTGCTCGACGATGACCACCGTGCGGCCCGGCGCTACCGCGCGGATCAGTTCGACGAAGTCGGCGCTCTCGCGCCCGTTCATGCCGGCGGCCGGCTCATCCAGGAACAGGATGCGCGGGTTCGACATCAGGGCCACGGCCACCGCCAAGCGTCGCTGCACACCGTAGGCCAGCACGCTGGCGAGTCGATGCTGGTCGGCCTGCAGATTGGTGAGCGCCAGCACGTCCGCGGCGGCCGCCTCAAACGCGTCGCGGTCCTCGCGCCAGACGCGGGTGCGCAGCGCCCGGCCCAGCACCGAATGGCGCGCCAGCGCGTGCCGGCCGTGCAGCAGGTTCTCGCGCACCGTGGCCTCGCCGAACACTGCGGTGCGCTGGAAGCTGCGGCCCACACCCATGCGCGCCACCTGATGCGGCGCGACGCCTGCGATCGCTGCGCCGAACAGACTCACCTGGCCGGCGGTGGGCTCGGTGATGCCGCACAGGATATCGAACAGCGTGGATTTGCCCGCGCCATTCGGGCCGATGATGCCGAATACTTCGCCCACATCGACGGTGAGGTCGACACCGTTGAGCGCGACCACGCCGCCGTAGCGCTTGTGGATGCCAGTGGCACGCACCGCAGGCGTGGCGCCGCCTGTCACTGCACCACCTGTCGCTGCGCCATCCGTGGGCACGGTCACCGCCGGCGCGCTACTCACCGCGCACCGCCCGAGAACCGCCGCACCAGCGCCTGCGCCATCTGGTGCAGGCCGCCCGGTGCGAACATCATCACCAGGATGATCGCGCCGGAGAACACCAACACACGCACGTTCGGATCCATGTCGAAGAAGTATGGAATGATGCTGAAGATCAGCGCGCCGATGATCGGGCCGACCGCCAGGCGCGAGCCCCCCAACAGCACCATCAGCAAAGCGTCTACCGTGTTGGACACCGAGAACACTTCGGGCGTGACAATCTGCGTGTAGGGCACGCACAGCGCACCCGCCAGCGCCGCCAGCGGCGCACTCAGCGTGAACGCTTTCAGGCGCTCCCGGAACACGTCGACCCCCACAGAGCGCGCCAGATGCGGGTTTTGCCGCACGCTCTCGATGGCCGCGCCAAAACGCGAGTCACGCACCGCGGCCATCAGCAGCACTGCGCCGGCCAGCAGCCCGGCGCATGCGAAGAAGTAAGCGCGCGGCTCCGACAGCGGAATGCCCAACAAGGTGATCGGCGGAAAGCCGAACATGCCCAGCGGGCCGCCGGTGAGGTCGGGCAGGTTCAGCGCTGCCACCATCGCCACGCCGGACAAGCCCCATGACACGATCGAGAAGTACGCACCGGTGAGCTTGAGCGTGAGCATGCCGATCAGCGCCGCGGCCACCACCGACGCGGCCATGGAAAGCAGCAGCGCCACCTCGAACGGCAGTTTGAGCGTGACCATGCCGATGGCTGCCCCGTAAGCGCCAATGCCGAAGAACACGCACTGGCCCAGCGGCACTTCGCCCAGGCCGCCCAGCATCACGTTGATGCTCAGCGCGAACAGCGAGAACGCGAAGGTATAGCCGGCCAGCGTGATGACGAATGCGTTGTCGACCAGCATGCCGAACAGCACGACCGCAGCGACCACAACCGCAGTGGTGACGATGCGCGCAAAGGGAAATGGAATTGCGGTGACCACATCAGTACCTGTGAAGTTGCGCCTTGCCGCGCAGGCCTTGCGGAGCAAAGAGCAGAATCGCGATCACCATCACCCAGCCCAGCGCCGGTGTCCACGACACCGACGCGTAGGTCTCAAACAGCGCGTTGGCCACGCCGATCAACAGTGCGCCCAGCATCGCACCCGAGATGCTGCCCATGCCGCCGAGGATCACGACGATGAAGCTGGTGATCAGCGAGTTGTTGCCCATGGTGGGAAATGCGGTGATGATCGGCGCGAGCAGGCCGCCAGCCAGCCCCGCGGCAGACACGCCCAACACGAACGACAGGCTGCGGATCAGCGGCACGTTGATGCCCGAGTACAGCGCGCCCTTCGGGTTCTGCGCCACCGCCAGAATCTGCTGGCCCTTGACGCTGCGCGCCAGCCACAGGCCGAAGCCGGCAAGCACCGTAGCCGAGACAACGAGAATGAACACGCGCTGCGCCGCCACCACCACGTTGCCCAGCGACAGGCTGGTCTGCCCGAACGGGGCGCTGACCGGAAGCGGGTTCGGCCCGAAGACCAGCAGCAGCAGCGCCATGAACACCTGCGCCAGCGCGAACGTGACGATGATGGAACCGTTGTTGCCCACACCGTACAGGCTGCGCCGGATGACCAGTGTCTCGGTGGCGAAACCGATCACCGCGACCATGCCAACAGCCAGTGGCAGCGCCAGCAGGTAGGGCACGCCGACCGATATCGACAGCAGCACTGCGTACGCGCCCAGTGCGAAGAACGCACCGTGCGCGAAGTTGACCAGGTGCAGGATGCCGAAGACCAGCGTGAGGCCGACCGCGATCACCGCGTAGCCTGCCCCGACCACCACCCCGTTGATAAGCGTCTGCAGCAGCAAAGCCATGGCGTGCGGTCAGTCGACCTTGTACTGCTCAAGCAGCACCAGTTGGCCGTCCTTGACCTGCTGGATGAAGAAGAACGGC
>Ga0214919_10009807_pt1 | contig 12282 bp, 9 predicted proteins | sample LL1503_MetaG_FD_177994 | JGI IMG/M metagenome (GOLD analysis project Ga0214919, IMG submission 177994) | Freshwater microbial communities from Lake Lanier, Atlanta, Georgia, United States - LL-1503 | ecosystem: Environmental > Aquatic > Freshwater > Lake | place: USA: Georgia | collected 2015-03-15
CCATCATGTCGGCGTGGATCTTGCGCTCGGTGTCGCCGAAGCGGATGCGCTTGAACGTTTCGAGGTAGGCGTCGTCGAGCAGGTCCGCCGCGCGGCGGATCATCTGCACTTCGTCGTCGGTCTTGACCCAGCGCACGCGGTCCATGAGGGCCGTGCACTCCACCATCTTCAGGCCCGGCAGCGCCTTCTGGATTTCGTCCCAGTGCGCGGCGCTGAAGTAGTCGCGCTCGAAGCCGACTTTCGCGGACGCGAATCCCGCTTCCCGGATCACATCCGCAAGCTTGGCCTGCGGCGAATCGACGTAGGCCTCGTACAACACGACCTTCTCCACCCAGCCGTCGCGCTCGGCAAGGCCCGCGGCGGTCTTGTTCGAGAGGATCACGGGCTTGCCGTGGCGCGGCCACAGCAGCACCACCGGGCGCGTGGAGTCGGTGAGGTCCATGTGCCGCTGCAGCGTGCCTGGATAAACGACGCCCGACAGGTAGGTGAAGTTCTGGCCCGAGCGCAGCACCAGCGCGTCGAGGCCTGCTTCGTCCATGAAGGTATTGAGCCGCGCAATGTTCGCGGTGATTTTTCGGTGGGCTTTCATGTCATTCCGGCTGGATGCCCGCGCTCTTCACGATGCGGGCGAATTTTTCGGATTCGTTGCGCAGGAGCGTACCGTATTGCTCCGGCGTGGACGCAAACACTTCGAGGCCCTGCGCCGCCACCTTCTCGCGAAAGTCCGGCATCGCCAGGATCTTCGCCACCTCGGCGGCAATGCGCTCCACGATCGGCCGGGGCGTGCCGCCGTGTGCGAGCAGCCCGAACCAAAGCCCCACGTCGAACCCCGGCAGGCCCGCCTGCGCGAAGGTCGGCACCTTCGGGTCGGCGAAGGGCGCGTCGCCTGAAATGGCGAGCGGGCGCAACCGGCCCGACTTCACGTTGCCCAGCACTGTGGCGGGCGTCTGGAACGAAAGCTGCGCCTGCCCGGCCATCACGTCCGCCACCGCAGGCGCGGAACCCTTGTAAGGGATATGCACGAGCTTGACGCCGGCCAGGCCGTTGAACATCTCGGTGGCGAGCTGGTTGATCGAACCGCCCGGCGCGGCGCTGTTGAGGGTACCGGGCTTCGCCTTGGCGAGCGCAATGAACTCCTGCAGGGAGTTCGCAGGCAGCGACGGCGTCACCACGAGGAACAGACCGGTGCGGGCAAGGCTGGCAACAGGAGAAAAGTCCTTCAGCGAATCGAACGGCAGCGGCGCCTTGGACAAGTACGGCACCAGCACATGCGAGTTCCCCGGCAACAGCAACGCGTGGCCGTCGGGCGGGGACTTCAGGAGCTCGTTCGAGGCAATCACCGTATTGCCACCCGGGCGGTTGTCCACGATGACCGGCTGGCCCAGCGCGTCGCCCAGTTTCGGTGCAAGCAGGCGGGCGAGAATGTCGTTCGTTCCCCCTGCGGTGAACGGGATGATGATGCGGATCGGCTTGTTCGGGAACCCGGACTGCGCCATGACGGAGCAGGTCCCAGTGAGTGCAATTACGGCCAATGCAACACGGGCGACGGCGATGCGGAATTTCAATGCACTCTCCAGGATGGCGGGGGATGGATATACTTTACGCATGATCTCGCTGCTGCGCACACTTTGCGTCCTGCTCATTGCCATCGTGCCACTGCATGCGCAGTCGCAGGGCGCCGTTTCGCCAAGCGATGCGCGCGCCGTGCGCCAGGTGATCGAGGCGCAGCTCGACGCGTTCCGCAAGGACGACGGCGAGCGGGCCTTCGGGCTTGCCACCGTCGCCATCCGCGATGTCTTCGGGACCGCACAGAAATTCATGGAGATGGTGCGCAAGTCCTACCCGGTGGTCTACCGTCCCCACAGCGTGCTGTTCGAAACCCCTGTCCTGGTCGCAGGCGAGGTCGTGCAGCCGGTGCGGATGACGGATGGCGAGGGCCGCGGCTGGGTCGCCCTCTACCCGATGCAGCGCCAGCCGGACGGCTCCTGGCGCACAAACGGCTGCCAGCTCAGCCGCCTCGGCGGCCAGGTGATCTGAGGTCCCGCCCCAGGGCCGGCTATTCCAGCTCGAGCCCGATCCTTGCCGCAAGTTGGCGCAAGATATCGGTCTCGGACCGGATCAGTTGCACGAGTTCGGCCGGCGTGCTGGTGAGCGGCAGGATGCTCAGGTCCTCGAGTGTCCTGCGGAACTCCGCCGACTTGAAGGCCGAGACCACCTCCGCATGCAACCTTTCGACCACTGGAGCGGGCGTGCCGGCAGGCGCGAGCAGGCCGTACCAGGAGCCGCCGGTGAATCCGGGCAACCCTGCCTCGGACAGGGTCGGGATGGTGTCCGCCTTTGCCAGCCGCTGGGAGGCCGCCACGGCAATGGCTTTGAGCTTGCCGCCCTTCACCAGCGGCAGCGTCGCACCGGGTGTGGCGAACGTGTATTGCACCTGGCCGCCGGCGAGGTCGGCGATCACCGGGCCACTGCCCTTGTACGGAACATGCACCGTGCTGATGCCCGCCGCGACCTTGAAGCGCTCGTCGATCATGTGGTTCTGGCTGCCCTTGCCGAACGACCCGAAGTTGACCTTGCCCGGGTTGGCCTTGGCGTACGCGATCAATTCGGCCAGCGAATTCGGCGCAAAGCCCGCGTGGGTGACCAGGATGTAGGGGCCGCGGCCAGCCAGCGCGACCGGCGCCAGGTCCTTGAGCGGGTCGTACGGCATGGCCTTGACCGTGACCTGGGCGATCGTCAGTTCGGCGTCGGACGCAAACATGAGCGTGTAACCGTCCGGGTCCGAACGGGCGACCGACAGGGTGGCGATCCTGCCCCCGGCGCCCGGCCGGTTCTCGACCACCACCTGTTGTCCGAGCGACTTCGACAGGTGCTCCGCCAGCAGCCGTGCAACCGTATTGGTGCCGCCGCCCGGCGGGTAGCCGACGATGATCTTCACCGGCTTGGATGGCCATGCCTGAGCCGCGGCGAGCGCAGGCAGGAGTGCGGCGCAAAGCGCGAAGCCGAAAGCGCGCAGCCGGCGCACTGTCCTGAGTTGGTCCATGATCGTTTCCTTGTGTCTTAAGCTACGAGCAGCTTCAGTCGTTGCACTTTACCTGAAGGCCCCTTCGGGAGGTCGGCCATGAACTTGAACACCTTGGGCGTCTTGTAGCGGCCGAGCTCCTTTTCGCAGAAGGCGCGCAGTTCGCCCTCCGTCGCGCTGCAGCCGGGCTTGAGCACCACCGCGCACAGGATCTCCTGCCCGTAATGCGCATCGGGAATGCCCACCGCCGCTGCGTCCAGCACGGCGGGGTGCATGTACATCACGTCGTCGATCTCGCGCGGCGCGATGTTCTCTCCGCCCTTGATGATCAACTCCTTCAGGCGTCCCGTGACGAAGTAGTACCCATCCTCGTCGGCGTAACCGAGGTCCCCCGTATGCAACCAGCCGTCCGCGTCGAGCGCCTTGGCCGTTTCCTCGGGACTCTTGAAGTATTCGCGCATGACGTTGTCGCCCTTCACCGCGAGCTCGCCGACCTCGCCGGGCTTGCACGGCACGCCTTCCAGGCTCACGACCTTGGCAATGTTGCCCACGGGCTGGCCGACCGAGCCGTATTTGCGCTTGCCCTGCTCGAGCGGGTTGGTGAAGATCGGCGCGGCGGTCTCGGTCATCCCCATGGTCTCGATGATCGACAGGCCGAACTTCCTCTCGAACGCACGATGCAACTCCGGTGCAAGCGCCGCGGAGGCGGACCGGCCGAAGCGCACGCGCTTCCTCCCGCCTGGCGGCGCCTCGGGCGCGGGCGACGCCGCGAGATACGAAATGATCGTGGGCACCACGTTGAACCAGGTGCATTCGTAGCGATCGAGCAGGTCCCAGAATTGCGACACCGAAAACCGGTGCGGCGCGACCACGCTGCCGCCGTGCACCAGCGGCCCCACGGTCGCCACGATCTGGCCGTTGATGTGATACAGCGGCAGTGAAGACAGCACGCGATCGGATGGCCCCAGCTGGTGCGCCTCCTGCACGAACCGGCCGCCCGAAATCACGCTCTTTTGCGTGAGCAGGCAGCCCTTGGGCCGGCCTGTGGTGCCGGAGGTATACATCAGCAACGCCGGGACGTTTTCGTCGACCGCGGGCACTCGCGTCGTCGGCAGGCGCTCCTCGAGGAAGAGCGACGGCGCATCCACGTCGATGACGATGATCTCGATCGGGCGGCCCACGGCCTTCACCCGCGCAGCGATCGACTCGGCATGCTCCGCATCCGTGAAGACCAACCGCGTGTCCGAATGCTCCAGCACGTACTCGAGCTGCGAGGCCTGCGAAACGAGGTTGAGCGGCACCGAAACGAAGCCGCCGTACATCGTGCCGAGGAACACCGCAGCGGTCTGGTAGCCGTTGGCGCAGTAGAAGGCGATCCGGTCGCCCGGCGCATAACCGCAGCTGATGAGGAAGCGGGCGAGGTTGTCCGACTGGCGCTTGAGCTCACCGAACGTCAGGACGCAGCCGGTCTCGGGGGCGATCAGGTAAGGGCTGCCGGCCCGGTCGCGCGCCTGCCGGTCGACGTAATGCCGGACGGTACGCACCGCTACCTGCCGTGCTTGGCGTGATAGTCGCCGAAAATGTCGCCGGTCGTCGGCATACGCACTGGGATGGTCCGCACGATGCGGGTGGTGTTGAGATAGTGGCGGTAGTTCATGTTCTCGGAAATCGAGTTGCGCCCCCAGGTGCCGCAGCCCATCGAGAGCGAAAACGGCAGGCCGTTGTCAAACGATCCGCCGTTGGCGATCGCGTGGGCCTGGTTGACGATGATGCGCGCCGAAGCCAGTTCGAGGCCGAGGCGCATCACGTGCGCATCGTCCGTCGTGTGGATCCCGACCGAGTGCCCTGCGCCCTGGTGCGCGTAGATCTCGCGTACCGTATCGAACGCGTGGTTGAAGTCGCGCACCCGGTAGATCGTCAGCACCAGCGAGAGCTTTTCACCCGAGAACGGGAAGGCCCCGCCCACGCCCGCCTCCTCGACCATCAGGAACTTTGCGCCGGCGAGGCCTTCGCGGGTAAGGCCCGCGATCTTGACGATGTCGGCCACCGGCCGCGCCATGATCGCCGGGTTGAGTTTGCCGTTGGGCCACATCGCGGCCCGCAGCTGTTCCTTTTCCTGCGCATCGAGCAAGGCACCGCCCGCCTTCGCGAGCTCGGCCAGCATGCCCGCATAGATCGCTTCGACGATGACCACGGAATTCTCGGAGGAGCAGCTGGTCGCGTTGTCGAAGCACTTGGAGTCGCGGATCTTGGTCGCGGCATCAGCCAGCGCCGCGGTCGAATCCACGATGACCGCCACGTTGCCCAGACCCACGCCGACGGCGGGCGTGCCCGAAGCGTAGGCCGCGCGCACGTTGGCCTGCGACCCGGTCGCGACGACGAGGTCCGCCTGGCGCATCAGTTCGTAGGTGGTGTCCTTCGTGACCGGCGAGGGCAGCACCTGGACGAGGTCGCGCGGCGCACCGACCTTGTCGAGTTCTGCGTGCACGTACTCAAGCAGCAGCGCCGCCGTCGACCAGCCCTTGGGCGACGGGGCCACGATGACCGCATTGCGGCCCTTGAGCGCGTTGATGATCTTGTTGGCGGGCGTCGCGCCCGGATTGGTGGAAGGCGTAATCGCCGCGACCACGCCCACCGGCCGCGCAATCTCGACGATGCCCAGGTCCGGATACTCCGCAATCACGCCGACCGACTTTGCGCCCTTGAGGTCACGCAACAGGCCCATGGTCTTGCGCTCGTTCTTGGCGAGCTTGTCCGGCACGTTGCCCAGGCCCGTGTCGTGGACTGCGAGTTCGGCCAGGCGCCGGTTGTTCTCAGGCTTAACGATCGCCCAGCCCGCGGCGGTGACGACCTCATCGACCCTCATTTGGTCGTAGCCCTCGTACACCCGCTGTGCCACGCGCGCACGCGCGATCAGTGCACCGACGATCTCTTTCGCAGCGAGCGTCGCTGCGGATTTTTCCGCTACTGCAGCCATGGCATCACGATCCTGAAGCAAAGCACAAAGTCTATTCCAGTTTGATCCCGGCCTGCTGGATCAGGGCAGCCCATTTCTTCAGCTCGCTCTTCACTGTCTGGTCGAGGTCCGCGGCGGAATTGCCCACCGCATCGGCGCCCTGCTCCAGCAGCTTCTGCTTCACTTCGGGCAACCGGACGAGCCGGGCGACCTCCTGCTGCATGCGCGCCGTGATCGCCGGGGCGGTGCGCGCCGGCGCGAAGATCGCGTACCACGAGTCGACTTCGTAATCCGGGATGTTCAGGGCCTCGGCCACCGTCGGCACGTCGGGCGCGGCGCCCGAGCGCTTCAGCGTAGTGACCGCGATCGGCCGCAACTTGCCGCTCTTCACGAACCCCATTGCCGCGGGAATGGACACGAACAGCAACGGCACCTGGCCACCGAGGACGTCGGTGGTTGCCGGGCCGCCGCCCTTGTACGGGATGTGCAGCAGCTTGACGCCTGCGCGCAGGTTCAGCAGTTCCCCCGCGATGTGTGAAGGCGTGCCTGCGCCGACCGAGGCGTAGGCCACCTTGTCGGGCTGCGCCTTGGCCTGCGCAACGATGTCCTGCATGGTCTTGAACGGCGAGGCCGGGTTGGTCGCGATCAGCTGCGGCAGGCTCGCCACCGTCGTCACCGACACGAAATCCTTCTCCACGTCGAACGAGAGCTTGTAGAGCAGCGGGTTGATCGTGTGCGAGGACAGCGTGAAGAGGAAGGTGTAGCCGTCGGCCGCCGACCTGGCTGCAGCCTCCGTGCCCAGCGCCCCGCCCGCGCCACCGCGGTTCTCGATGATGACCTGCTGCCCGAGCGCGCGCGACAGCGGCTCCTGAATGATGCGCGCGATGACGTCGGTGCCTCCCCCGGGCGGATACGGCACGATGAACCGCACCGGCTTTTGCGGCCAGTCCTGCGCTTGGGCCGCCTGCGCAAGGAGTACCAACCCGGCCAGCGCCACACGACGAACGAGTGCTCGGTACATTGTCTCCTCCGGTTTGCAGGGGCCCGTCTGTGCGGGCTCCCTCGCTCAGTCCTGCATCAGACGTACGATTTGTATTTCTCTAGGTGGCGCACCGGGTGCTTCAGCGCATCGCGACGGAACGGGTCGCCGAGTTCGCGCGTCACCATCAGTTCGATCACCGTGGTCTTGCCATCCTTCTGCGCATTGCACGCGGCCTGCAGCGCGGGACCGACATCCGACAGGGTGTCGACGGTGACGCCTTCGGCACCCATCGACTTGGCCACCGCGGCCCAGCTCGGGTTCTCGAGGTCCACGCCCTGGAAGCGGTTCTTGTAGAAGTCGACGTGGTTCTTCTTCTCGGCGCCCCACTGCTGGTTGTTGAACACCACCGCCGTGACCGGGAATTTCTCGCGTACGCAGGTGAGGATCTCGCCGAAGCTCATGCCCCAGGCGCCGTCGCCCACGTAGGCGATCGCGGGACGGTCGGGCGCAGCGGACTTGCAGCCGATCATCGTCGGGAAGGCGTAGCCGCAGTTGCCGAACATCATCGCGCCGAACATGCTGCGCGGCTTCTCGAACTTGAGGTAGCTGTTGGCGATCTGGCAGATGTTGCCGATGTCCGTGGACACCATGGCGTCCTTCGGCATGGCCTTTTCCAGCTCGCGCAGCATCTGGCGCGGGTGCATGTACTTCGAGCCCTTGGCGACCTCGAGGCTCCAGGCGTCCTTCTCCTGGTGCCAGGTCTCGAGCTCGCTCGCCCAGGTGTCGCGCTCGGTCTTGATGGACTTCAAGCGCTCATCCTTGTTGGCCATGCAGGCGAGCGTGCGGCCCTTCAGGCGCTGCACGATGGCCATCGCGGCCTCGCGCGCATCGCCGTTGATCGTGACCGAGGTCTTCTTGACGAGGCCCAGCATCTTGGCGTCGGCATCGATCTGGATCAGCTTGGCGTTCTTCGGCCAGTAGTCGAATTCGTACTGCGGCAGCACGCCGAACGGCCCCAGGCGCGAGCCCAGCGCCACCACGACGTCGGCCTTGTTGAGGACCTTCATCGCAGCCTTGGAGCCGTGGTAGCCCAGCGGGCCGCACCACAGGCGGTGGCTCGCGGGGAAGGTGTCGTTGTGGAGGTACGAATTGCAGACCGGCGCTTCGAGCGCCTCGGCCAGCGCAATGCATGCATCCGCGCCGTTCGACATGATCACGCCGCCGCCGGCGATGATCACCGGGTACTTGGCGTTGGCCAGCAGCTCGGCCGCCTCGTCGAGGTTCTGGCCGCCGCCCGGGCCGCGTTCGATGCGAATCGGCTGCGGGATCTCGAAGTCCATTTCGCCGTAGAAATAGTCGCGCGGGATGTTCAGCTGCGTCGGCCCCATCTCGAGCACCGCGCGGTCGAAGGCGCGCCCGGTCAGCTCGGCCATGCGGGCCGGGTTGTTCACGTGGGCCTGGAACTTGGTGATCTTGGAGAAGATCGGCAGCTGGTCGGTTTCCTGGAAGCCGCCCAGGCCGATCGACAGGCTGCCGGTCTCCGGCGTGATCGCCACGACCGGCGAGTGCGCCCAGTAGGCCGCCGCAATCGCCGTTACGAAGTTGGTGATGCCGGGACCGTTCTGGCCGATGCAGACGCCGTGGCGTCCTGACACGCGCGAGAAGCCGTCGGCCATGTGCGCCGAGCCCTGCTCGTGCACCGTGGGCACGAAACGGATGCCGGCGGCCGGGAAGAGGTCCAGCGCATCCATGTAGGCCGAGCCCACGATGCCGAAGACGTGCGTCACGTTCTGCGCAACGAGCGTCTCGACGAAAGCCTCGGACGGGGACATCTTGATCTTGCCGGAAACGACAACGCGCTTCGGGTCGGAAATATTGGTCATGGGAGGTTCTCCAATTCAGGACATCAGCAGGAATCCAAGCGCGGGAAGTCTCTCACAGGGCTCCGCAGAAATGCAACGAGATCAGAACCCATCGTTCCGGAATATGATAATTTACAGATATGGCCCGCAAAGAAGACAAGATCCCCGCCACGCTGCGCTCGTTCGCCGTGCTGGAGGCATTGGTGGCCGCCGAGCGCCCCGCCTCGCTCACCGACATCGTCAAGGCCTGCGCGCTGCCCAAGCCCACCGTGTACCGGATGCTGGCGATGCTCGAGGCGGCAGGCCTGGTGGCGCGCGACCCCGGTGCGGCGCGCTACGCCCCCGGCCCCCGGCTGGCCACGCTCGGGCTCAACATCATGATGAATGGCAGCCTCGGCTCGGCCCGGCACGCCATCCTCGCGCAGCTGGTCGGGCAGATCGGCGAGACCTGCAACTTCACCATGCTGCAGGGCGGCGAGGTCATGTACCTCGACCGCGTCGAAGCCGCCTGGCCGCTGCGCATGAACCTGACCAGCGGCTCGCGCGTGCCTTTGCACTGCACGGCGAGCGGCAAGCTCCTGCTGGCCTTCCTGCCCAAGGCTTCCCGCGACCGGATCCTCGACAGCATTTCTTACGAGCGCTACACCGAGACGACGATTGCCAGCCGCAAGGCGCTGGAGGCAGAGCTCACCCGGATCCGCAAGGCGAAGCACGCCATCGACAACGAGGAGTTCCACGCGGGACTGGTGTGCGTGGCCGTACCAACCCGGAGTCCGGGCGGGCGCCCGTGCGCCGCGGTAGCGGTCCATGCGCCGGTGTCGCGAATGCCGCTGGAGAAGGCGCTGCAGTACCTGCCCCTGCTTCGCAAGGCGGCGGAGGCGATGGAAGCGACTTTCGCTACAGACTCATAGTGGCGCGTCGCCGGGCCGCAGGCCGATAGCACGGAATACCCGTCCAGCATTGGCGACGTCGCTCCTGATGAAGTCGGCGAAGTCGGCGGCCGATCCGCCTACAACGTCCATCGACTGCGCACGGATGTAGTCCTGGACCCGCGCCGATTGCAGCGCCTTCGCGTACTCCGCATTCAACCGATCGACCACGGCCTTTGGTGTCTTTGCGGGCGCAAACACACCGAAATAGCTCCGCAACCCGGGGTCGGCGCCTTCCTCCGCGAGGGTTGGCATGTCAGGCAGCAACGGTGATCGCGTCGCGCCGATGGCGGCTACGGGCTTCACCCGTCCGGATTTGATGTGCGGCATGACCGTGCCGATGGACTGGAAGGTCACGTCGATTTCACCCGCCAGCACGGCCTGCACGGACGGGCCGGATCCCTTGTAAGTCACCGGGGTGATATTTGCGCCGGTCTGGTGCCGGATCCACTGCAGGTACACATCTGGGATGCTGGCGGCGCCCCAGGTACCCCAGTTGAGGACGCCGGGATTCGCCTTGGCGTAGGCGATCATTTCCTTGAAGGAGTTGAACGGGGCGTTCGCCTTGGCAAGCAGCATGCTGTTGCTGCGCACGAGATTGATGACCGGGATGAAATCGGTGAGCGGATCGTAGGGCAGGTTCTTGATCAGGTAGGGGTTGTACGACACGCTGTCGGCCACCGTCTGGCAAAGGGTGTACCCATCCGGCGCAGCCTTGGCACATGCGGTCATGCCGATGATCGCACTGCCTCCCGGGCGATTTTCGATCAGCACCGGTTGCGCGAACGCTTCAGTCAGCTGCGCCGCGAGGACACGGGCGAGCCCATCGCTGGCACCGCCCGCGGCATACGGGACGATGACGTGAATCGGCTTGGCAGGATAGACCTGGCCCAGGGCGGCTGGCATCCACGCGAGCAAGACCAGCAGGTTGGACAGTACAAAAATATTTCTCATGACATAGACCCTCAATAGTCGAACCAGGTTCAGGCCTGTGGACCATGGACCCAACGTCCACCGACCATGGTGCCTATGCACGTGTTGTTCAGGATCTCATCGTCCACGGCCGATAACGGATCGCGCTTGAACACCGCGAGATCGGCAAGATAACCGGGCAACAGTGGGCCCTTCGTCGCCTCTTCAAAGGTCAACCAGGCACCGTTCACGGTCAGCATGCGCAATGCGGCACCGTTGCCCAATCTTCCGTTTTCGCCCATCACCTGACCACCGCTGCGCGCCTCGCGCTTTACCATCACCCACATGCAATGCAGAGGATCGTAGGGCACGGCGTCCGTCCCGGCCGACACCGGGACGCCAAGCGCCTCCAGCTGCTTTGCGGGCGACAGGTAGTCAAGCTCTGCGGGCGACAGATCCGCAAACACGTGCGCGCCTTTCCAAAGGTAGATGCCGGGGATGAGGGTCACGCCCAGGCCCATCCGGCGAATGCTCTCTAGGTCGGCCGGGTTCGAGCGGCTGATGTGTTCCAGCACCCAGCGCCGGTCGCCGATCGGGAACCTGGCGGCCACCCGCTCGAGGATGGGCACCGTCTCTGCAAGGCGGTTGGAAATCACCGTGTGCACCCTGAGGTCGTTTTCCCCGGCAAGCATGCACAACTGCTCGAAATCGCCCGGGGTGTTGCCCAGCCGGATGTAGTCGCCCCACCCAAGGTCGGCTACATCCCGCCTGATCACCACGTTAACCCGAGGATCGCCGAAACAGGGAACGAAAACGCCCGAGATCCTCAGCATTGCGTCCCCAAGTCCCTGTGCGCGCGCGAAAGGAAGCCACTCGCGCATGACCCGACCGGCCTCCTCGACGCTGCTCCACGTCGGCCCGATCACGAGGCCCGAGCGCATCGTGAGCTCTCCGTTCTCGTGCAGCTTGCGGAACGCTGCCAGCACGTCCGGTGCGCAGCCGTGGCCCTCGTAGATGCTTGTCGTCCCCATCGCGTGGCACAACTTCATGCCTCGCCGGAGCGCCTCTACGCGATCGGTCGAACTGAACTTGGGCACGGCCCGGAAAAGGTCCTGCTCAATTACGCTCAGGAAGTTGCGCTCGATGAATACGCCTGTCGGCTCGCCCGACGAGTCCCACTCGATCTCGATGCCGCTCGCCGTGGGACGCGTCGATCGGTCGATGCCGTTCAATGCCAGCCCGGCGCTGTTCAGTGCGGAATGGCAGGGGGTCTGACCCCAGAATCCGCCGGGGCTGGACAGATAAACGGGATGATCCGGCGCCACCGAGTCGAGCTCGTGGCGATTCGGCATCCGCCGTTCGGCCAGTCCCTGTGGCGCATCGAAATAGTATGGCGGCTCGCCCACCGGCATGGTGACGATCCACTCACCCTTTGGAATTGCGCCTGCAAGTTCACGCACCCGTGCGAGGACGTCCCTGATCGAGCGGCATCCGGCCAGAGATGGACGCAATGTCTTCAGGCCGACGGTGGTGAGGTGCGCGTGGGTGTCGTTAAAGCCCGGGATGACCGTTGCGTCTGCAAAGTCGTCGACCTGCGTGCCCCTGCCGCGGAACTGCAT